>Ga0268356_10097_pt1 | contig 24221 bp, 22 predicted proteins | sample BioMet10_FD_194415 | JGI IMG/M metagenome (GOLD analysis project Ga0268356, IMG submission 194415) | Sewage microbial communities from Oakland, California, United States - Biofuel 10 (PacBio Assembly) | ecosystem: Engineered > Wastewater > Sewage > Unclassified | place: USA: California | collected...
TAAGAAGACTCTTCAGACTCCATATACATCCTTATATATCGGACATGGCCAATTTTATCAAATAGTTCTTTGATAAAATCGGTTTCATTAGCCCATGTTTTCTTTTGGTAGTTACCAACTCTGAAAGTTGTTTGTTTACTTCCAATTGGGCAATAATTTGTTTTCCACAACATTTCATGCAAGGGGCTAAATCTTCCTGAGAAGGTACTAATTTATTTTTTGCCGCATCAATACGTTTATGGGCAAAGTTTCGTCAATTCTATCATCAACAACAACAAGTAGTTGTAGAGGTCGTAAGCCTTCGAAAGACTAAAAAACAACTCTTTTTCGGCTTGTATCCAGGTTTTTGTTTCCATTTTGATAGTAAGCGTACACAAATCTGCTACGATCCTTAAGACGAATAAGAACTCTGTTAATCATAACTTTTTTCAATTCATTAATTCAACGTACAAAAGTAGATATTTTAGAGGTGTTCACACAAAACAAATTACATTTTTTAATGAATAAATAGCTCTTTAAAATTAAAAATGTGTTTTTACAAGAAGTTTCTGCACTATTCTTTTGCCTATTAAAAAAAAATAGTCAATTTTGGGGGCCGAATTAAAACAGTGATAATTTAGTTTATGGAAGAGTTCAAAAAGAAAAGCGCAGTGGATATGAGCGAGAAGGAAATCGTTTTTTCTAAATCAATCAAAGCAGGTAAACGCATTTATTATTTAGATGTTAAAAAGAACCGTAAAGACGAAATGTTCATTGCTATTACAGAAAGTAAAAAAGTAGTTTCAGGAGAAGGAGACGATTCACAGGTTTCTTTTGAAAAACACAAAATCTTTCTATATAAAGAAGATTTTGAGAAGTTTATGACAGGATTAACGCAAGCAATCTCTTTTATAAACGACAACCAAGGTAATAATGAAGAAACTGTAATCAATCAGGCTGACGAAGAAGAAATAAATACTGATCATATAATTTCTGACGAAATAAAGATTGATATTGATTTTGAATAGGAAATATTTTTTATTTAAGTCATTTATCCTTCCCTTTTCTTTGTAATATAAAAAGAAAGCGTACTTTTGCACCGCTTTTTACTGGCATCGTGTGATATACCACATCGTGTAATGGTGAGTTAAGCAACAAAAAACTTAATTTAGAGTAACACAAAAAAATTAGAAAATGAAATCAATTGAAATTAAAGCATCATTGAGAAACGAATTCGGAAAGAAAGGTTCTCAAGCAATTCGTAAGACTGACAGCGTACCTTGCGTTCTTTACGGACAAGGAGAAAACTTACACTTTACAGTAACAAACGATTCTCTTCGTAACTTGGTATATTCACCAGATATCTATCTTGTAAATCTTGATATCGAAGGTAAGAAGGTTAAGGCTATCATGAAAGATATCCAATTCCACCCAGTAAAGGATAATATTCTTCACATCGACTTCTATCAGATTGATGAAGCTAAACCTATCGTAATGGAAGTTCCAGTAGCTCTTGAAGGTTTGGCTGAAGGTGTTAAAGCCGGTGGTAAGTTAACTCTTCAAATGCGTAAAATTAAAGTTAAAGCATTATTCAACAATATCCCAGAAAAATTGGTTATCAATGTATCTAGCTTAGGTTTAGGTAAGACTATCCAGGTTGGACAACTTTCATTTGAAAAACCTTGAATTATTAACTGCTAAGGAAGCTGTTGTTTGTGCTGTTAAGTTGACTCGTGTAGCAAGAGGTCTTGCTGCTGCAGCAAATAAATAATTAACTTTTTAAAGTTTAATGAAATACTTGATTGTAGGATTGGGTAATATCGGTGAAGAATACCGGGATACTCGTCACAACATAGGATTTAATGTATTGGACGCCCTTGCTAAGGCGTCCAATATTGTTTTTACCGATGGACGTTATGGGGCTACCGCTACTCTATCGATAAAAGGTCGTACGCTTATTTTGCTCAAGCCATCTACTTATATGAATTTGAGCGGAAATGCAGTACGCTATTACATGCAAAAAGAAAAAATTGCTTTAGAAAACGTACTTGTAGTGGTTGACGACTTAGCGTTACCGTTCGGCACTCTTCGCTTGAAAGGAAAAGGTAGCGATGCTGGTCACAACGGGTTAAAGCATATAGCTGCAACTTTGGGCACCGAAAACTATGCACGTCTGCGTTTTGGTATAGGTAATGATTTTCCACGAGGTGGACAGATTGACTTTGTTCTAGGCAATTTTACCGAAGAAGATATGAAGACAATGGATGAGCGCCTTGAAATGGCTGGCGAAATTGTGAAAAGTTTCTGTCTGGCAGGTATATCTCTTACAATGAATCAGTTTAATAAAAAATAAAAAGTATGGCTGAAGCGAGAATAGACAAATGGATGTGGGCAACGCGTATATTCAAAACACGTACTATCGCTGCCGAAGCTTGTAAAAAAGGTCGTGTTTCTATTAATGGCTCACAGGTAAAAGCATCACGCACTATTAAAGTAGGTGATGTTATTCAGGTAAAAAAGTCGCCTATTACTTATTCATTTAAGGTATTGCAAACAATAGAAAAGCGAGTTGGAGCTAAGCTTGTGCCGGAATACATGGAAAATGTAACCACTCCTGATCAGTATGAAATACTTGAAATGAGTAAAATTAGTGGTTTTGTGGACAGGGCACGAGGTACAGGACGACCAACAAAAAAAGATCGTCGAGAATTAGAAGATTTCAGCACTCCAGAATATATGGATGATTTTGACTTCGAATTTGATTTTAATTCAGAAGATTAGAAAGTAATCTATAATGGCTGGCATTCCTTACAATAGTAAATGCTTCCGCCTAAATAGTTTTCTTTTATAATAATACTACCACATTTAGAGCAAGGCTTTCCAGAAGTATTTTTGGAAAGCTTTGTTTATATCCTCCGGCGTTGCCAAACAAATCTGTTTCAACATCTCTTCCACCTAATTCACAGATTTCAGATATCGTATTCTTTATTACATTATACAACATCTCCTTTTCTTGTGTATTCAGTTCCTGAACTTTCTTTTTGGGATGTATGCCGGCATTATACAAAATATCCTGCAATACACCATTACCAAGACCAGGAATTCTTTGTTCGGTAGCTAGCAAAGCTTTTGCAGATTTCTTCTGAAGATTTTCATCAGAAATAAGATTCATGAAATAATCTTTGCTAAATGCATCAGATAAAACAGAAGGCTTTTCTACCGCAACAAGATAATATGGATTATCGAATGCACCGACCTGGAAAGCCCATAATCCGCCATACATCTGCACTGTTACAGCAAGAAAAGAATTATCATCAAATTCTATCAGGAGCTGATGCTTATCGGGTATTTTACTTCCAGACCCAAAATAACGAAGATTAGCTCCATCACCAAATACAATTCTGGTTTTTTCTGTACTAATTTCAACCAAACCTCCCCGAGGATTGGAATCAATAACTTTTTTCCCAATCAAGAGTGATGGGTAATTTTGAGGATCACCCAAGAAGAAAGCAAACTTGTGAGGAGAAAAACCTGCAACAACATCAGTAATAACCTTTCCTTTAATAGAATTATTCAACTGACGGCACAATACAATAGATTCGGGTATTTCAATCATAACAGTCAAATATTAATTGATTTATTATCGTCCGGAAAAACTTGTACTTTTGCTTATACTCCACTTTCTATTTGTGGTTAAACAAAGTAAGAAGAAAAAAGCCGGACTTGCAAATAAGTCCGGCTCTATTTTTATATCCGATAAAGAAGCTTTACCGGACCATTTACAAGTATCAATTACAAGAAATCCACTTTTCCTGTTTTCATATCATAGATTGCACCAACAATCATAATTTCGTTTAGGTCTTCCATCTCTTTAAGAATAGGACTTTTACTTCTGATCTCATCAATTGATATTTGAACATTTAAGTGACAGACAGCATCCATAAACTCATCATTCTTTGATGATTTATCTCCTTTATAAAAACTATTAGCTTTTTCTACAGCTGGTTTAATTTTAGAAAGTAAAGATGTTATATTTCCCATCTTTACATCATCAATTGCCGACTGAATAGCTCCGCAATGCGTATGGCCTAATACAACAATAAGTTTAGATCCGGAGACTTTGCAGGCATATTCGAGGCTTCCCAGAATATCTTCATTTACTATATTTCCAGCTACGCGAGAAACAAACATGTCTCCTATACCCCGATGAAAAATATCTTCTACAGGAACTCGCGAATCAAGGCAAGATAAAACTACTGCCAACGGATACTGCCCTAAAACTGCTGTACGAATACGGTCGGAATTATTACGAACAGTTAGATTATCTTCTACAAATTCCTGATTCCCTTTTTTCAGAATAACTAGAACCTCACTGGGGGTAAGTTTCTGTTGCTCCTCTTTAGAACGTATGGAACCAGTAAGAATATGTTCCAGACCCAATTCTGATTTATTTTCTTGTTCTCCCATTTTGTTATCCTTTACCTTTTAATAATCACTCACAAAAATATTACTTTTAATGTAATAATGTATGTTTTTTAATATGAATGTACATATCTCTATTTCTCAAATTATTCTAAATACAGACTTTTGCTGAAAAGATATCTACGATTAAATTTTAAAATATGAAAGCATTAAAATTATGTTTTATTGTAGCATTTACGCTATTTACAACGACTATTTCGGCTCAGGAAAAAGCCAAAACTACTAAAACTCAAATTACAGGTGAAGATTTATTAGGTTTAAAGTCGGGTGCCGATCCTAAGAAAGCCAATGCCGGAGTTGCCGGATCGTCTAGAAAGAAAGGTCGTCCGGTTGTTTTTATAATAGGTGACTCAACCGTAAAGAATGGAAAAGATAATGGTAGCAATCACCAATGGGGATGGGGACATTTCTTTGCAGACTATATTGATACAACTAAAGTATCGGTAGAAAACCATGCATTGGGTGGACGCAGCAGTCGTACTTTTATTACCGAAGGACTTTGGGATAAGGTACTTTCGGCAGTAAAACCTGGTGATTATGTACTTATTCAGTTTGGACATAACGATAGCGGTTCATTAAATATGGGACGTGCCCGTGCTTCATTGAAAGGATATGCTGATAATGATACCACTGTAGTTATGGAGCTTACCGGGAAAGAAGAGACTGTTCATTCTTTTGGCTGGTATATGCGTAAATATGCAAAGGATGTAAAAGCTAAAAAGGCTACTCCTATCCTATTATCACACATACCTCGCAACATGTTTACTTCTAAAGATAGTGTAGCTGTTATTCGTAATAGCGATGGCTTCGGTCTTTGGACTAAAGAAGCTGCAACAATGGAGAAGGTTCCATATATTGATTTGAATAAGCTTATAGCAGATAAGCTTGACAAGATGGGTAAAGATGCTATTCAAACATTATATTATGGCGATCATACTCATACTTCAGAAGCCGGAGCTATATTAAATGCTCAAACCGTTGCAGAAGGTATCCGTGAATTAAAGAACTGCAAGCTAAAAGATGCTTTAAAGAAGTAAGATATAATACCTAAAGGGTAATTGAACAACTGGTTTACAATATCTGCATCCATTCAAAAAAGGAAGTTTGATATTTCTCAAAAAAGTAATTAACCAGCTGATTTACACTACTTGCACCAACTCTTAAAAAGAAGTTAGATATTTCCAAAAAGGGTAATTAAGCAGCTGGCTTACACTAACAGCATCAACTTTTAAGAAGGTTAGATATTTCCCCAAAAAGGTAATTAACTAGCTGGTTTTCATTAGCTATACTCATTTAAAAGAATAAGTTAGATATTTCCTCAATAGGTTATAAAAAAGTAAAACAAGTCTCTGAGAATTGAGTTTAAAAGACATTTTCTTAGAATAGACAAAAAAACAATAAAAAAATGTGGTTGTTCCGTTTGGAACAACCACATTTTTTATATAAAACGTAGATTGTATCTAATTACAAATTAGCTTTTACAGCATCAATCAGTTCCTGATATTCAGCATCCGAAAGATAAACCTTACCCGGATTCATAACGAATGTGCCACCAAAGTCGGGACCACCTTCATATTTAGGAGCCAAATGGAAGTGTAGATGAGACAACTTATCCGAATAAGCACCATAATTAATTTTTGCAGGATGGAAAGCTTTATTCATAGCACTAGTTACTTTGGCAACATCAGCCATAAAAGCATTGCGATCTTCATCACTCAGTTCATTAAGATCGTTAACATGATCTTTATATGCAACCAGGCAACGACCTCTATAAGTTTGTTCCTTAAAAAGGAATGCTCTCGATACACTTAATTGTGCAAATTCAATCATTAAATCATGCAAAGTCTGATTGTTTTGGCAATACAGACAATCTTTAGGATCACTCATTTTTACTATCTATTTTATGTTAATGTCGTAAAAGTAATAATAAATATTCTATCAAAGGTGCATTTTTTAGCTCTTTTGATTTACCAATTTGTACACATCCTCTTTCTCGCCTACAACCCATACCACATCTCCTTCCTGGAAAGGAGCATTCACATCCGGCGTTCTCAGAGAATTTCCATCACGTTCCATCCCCACAATCAGGCACTTATATTTGTCACGAATACCCGATTCACGAATAGATTTGCCAAGAAAGACAGAATTAATATTAATCATAAACTGTTTCAAAGTCATGATACTCTTTTCTAAATCTTTATTCTCTTCAACAACATCTTCCGTCATCATATGCTGACTAAATAAGTTTAACTGTTCGTCAGTACCTATAACCTGAATCTTGTCCAAAGGGAAAAGTCTTACAGAAGCTCCCGGAATATTAATGCGTTGCTTTCCTCTGAGAATTAGAAACAACATGCTACACCATACTTCTTACCTAAATTGAGTTCTGCCAATGTTTTTCCAGCCCAGACAGACTCGCCCGGAATTTCTAAATCGGTGAGGTGTAAGTCTCGCGAAAGCAGACTACCTGCATAAGCCGGCTTTTTACTTCCTATATACTCGGCATGCATATCGCGTAATCGTAGATTCTGAATAAATCTGCGTTCAATAAGGATAGACTGCTTTTTCAATACTCTTGAATAGACCATTAAAAAGACAAGAATTACAGCCACTCCAAGAGCTAATCCTACAGAAGCTTTGAAGAAATGAGCAATAACAAATGCAACAAACGCAACTGCAATTACCACTCTTAAAACAATAGTAGAAACCAACGGACCACGGTTTACATGGTTATCTTCCCACAACGTAACAAATTCTTCGGAATGGTTCTTCTTTACCACAATAGCCCTCAAGAATGGAGATATGCAAAGAACAGTAAAGATTGTACCACATAATGCCGCCCAAAATTGAGGCAAATAATTATGAAATACTGGAGAAACAAAACGGAAGGACAATATAATAACGGCAATACTTATAATAGAATATATAACTATGTTTCGCCCCATAGCCATAAGCAGTTTCTTCCAGTCACTCTCATAGTTCACAGTTTGCGATCCTGAAGAATAACGGTCGAGGAATCGTTTCCAGGAGCGAGGCATTGAGCGGTCAACCTTTACGTAAGCCGGTTCGGCAAGACGAATCATATACGGAGTAAGAAAAGTTGTGATTACAGAAACTGCAACTACGATTGGATATAAGAAATGGCTTGTTACTTTCAATGTTACACCTAACGAAGCAATAATAAATGCAAACTCACCAATCTGACCTAAGCTGAATCCGCATTGCATGGCAGTCCTCAATGGCTGTCCAGGATAAAAGCACACCAGAGGTTCCAAAAATAGTTTGCCCCAGAATTACAACAAGTGAAATTACCGCAATTGGCAGAGCATATTCTACAATCATTGAAGGATCTACCATCATACCTACAGAAACGAAGAATATTGCTCCAAAAAGATCTTTCACAGGTTTCACCAGATGTTCTATATGTTCCGCCTCAATTGTTTCGGCCAATATAGATCCCATAATAAATGCACCAAAGGCCGGAGAAAATCCTACCTGAGAAGCAAGCACAACCATTCCGAAACACATCCCCAAAGAAACAATCATCAATGTTTCATCACTCATCAGCTTACGTGTTTTTTTCAGGATTCCGGGAATAAGGAAGATTCCCACAACAAACCAAAGAACCAGAAAGAAAACAAGTTTAGATATGCTGGCAATAAGATCACTTCCCTGAAAACTGCTACTTACAGCCATTGTTGATAGTACAACCATAAGAACAATGGCCAGAATATCTTCAAGAATCAATATGCTAAGAACAAGTCCGGCAAACTTCTTCTTACCTAATCCTAAATCATCAAAAGCTTTGTATATAATGGTGGTAGAAGACATAGCAATCATTCCACCAAGGAAAATACAGTCCATACGTTTCCACCCAAATCCCAGACCAACAGTTATATCCTACCACTATCATACAAAAGATGATTGTACAGGCAGCAATGATGGCCGACCCTCCTACTTTCAGTATTTTCTTGAAGCTAAATTCCAGACCAAGGGCAAAGAGAAGGAATATAACACCAATATCCGACCAGGTTTGTATATTAGCTGTATCAACAACAGAAGGGGTTAGAAATGTATGCGGACCCTACAAGGAAACCCGCAACAATATATCCCAGAACTAACGGTTGCTTTAATTTCTTAAATAGCAACGTGGTTATTCCGGCAGAAATAAGAATGAGCGCTAAGTCTGCTATAAGATTCGGTAAATGTGACATCGTATTTTCAGATTAGTTTTCACAAATATACTTTTTTCCGAGCAGAAAGGAAAGTTTCAGACATTAAAAAAAGCGATATTATAGCATTTAGCTACAATATCGCCTGATTCTTAACTATAATAAATACCAAAATTTATTTTCTGAAAGGAGGTTTTACAACCACAGCTTTGATTCCTTTTCCACGAATGCTAATAAATATTCTCAGTTCCCGGTTTAGAATAGTCAGTCTTTACATACCCCATTCCAATACCAATCTTACGAGTTGGCGAGATTGTTCCGGAAGTAACTTCACCAATCTTTTCTCCTTCCGCGTTTACCAATTCGTATCCATGACGGGGAATACCTTTATCTACCACTTCAAACGCAACCAGTTTACGGGTTACACCTTCTGCTTTTTGTTTTTCAAGGAATGCACGGTTAGTGAAATCCTTTCCATCCACAAAACTTAGTGATCCATCCCAATCCAGCTTCCAGTGGTGATGTAGTATCGCTCAAATCATTTCCATAAAGACAGAATCCATTTCAAGGCGAAGTGTATCACGCGCACCTAAACCAATTGGCTTTATTCCATATTCAGCACCGACTTCAAAAATTGTGTTCCATATTCTATTTGCACAGTCGGGATAGAAATAAAGTTCAAATCCGCCTGCACCGGTATAACCCGGTATTCGAGATAATCACATTCTCATATCCGGCAACTCACCAGTTGTAAAGGAGTAATATGGAATTTCTGACAGATTCACAGACGTTAGTTTCTGCAGCACTTCAATGGCTTTTGGTCCCTGAACAGCAAGCTGAGCCATTTTATCGGAAGCATTTTCCAGTTCTGCGCCCACAGGGTTATGACTCACGCACCAATTCCAGTCTTTTTCTATGTTAGAGGCATTAACTACAAGCATATATTTTTCAGGTTCATAGTAATAACCAGCAAATCGTCTACAATACCACCGTCTTCGTTTGGGAAACAAGTGTACTGTGCTTTGCCTATAGTTAGTGCAGCTACGTTATTGGAAGTTACTTTTTGCAGAAAGGCAAGTGCATTGGGACCTTTTACCCAGAATTCACCCATGTGAGAAACATCAAACACCCCTACTCCGTTGCAAACGGTAAGGTGTTCGTCAATAATTCCGGAATATTCAATCGGCATGTTATAGCCGGCAAATTCGTGCATCTTTGCACCCAAAGAAATGTGTTTGTCAGTAAATGGTGTGGTTTTCATAGTATTAGATTTTTTATATTCTTATTTGCTAGCTACAAGCTCAGCTAATTTTAATAATCACTTTGGTTGCTTTTTCCATGGACTGTACAGGTACAAACTCATAACGGCCATGGAAATTCAAGCCTCCGGCAAAGATGTTTGGACAAGGCAAACCTTTGAAAGAAAGTTGTGCTCCGTCTGTTCCTCCACGGATAGCTCTTACCTTAGGTTCTACTCCTACAGCTTTCATTGCAGCAAAGGCTGTATCGATAATGTGCATTACCGGTTCAATCTTTTCGCGCATGTTGTAATACTGATCCTTTAATTCAAGAGTTGCAGTTCCTTCGCCAAACTCTGAATTGATTTTGCGAACCAGGTGTTCAACTTCGGTCTTACGATTTTCGAACTTTGAACGATCGTGATCACGGATAATATAAGAAACTGTAGTTTGCTCCACTGTTCCGTTAACACCAATCAGGTGATAGAAACCTTCGTAACCTTCTGTGTGTTCAGGAGATTCATGGCGAGGGAACATTGAAATGAATTGATTGGCAATACGTATTGAGTTAACCATTTTATGCTTTGCATATCCCGGATGAACGTTACGGCCTTTGAAAGTAACCTTTGCCGAAGCTGCATTGAAGTTTTCGAATTCAAGTTCGCCTACTTCACCACCATCCATGGTGTAAGCCCAGTCGCAACCAAATTTCTCCACATCAAACTTATGAGCACCTTCTCCAATTTCTTCATCGGGATTAAATCCAATGCGAATCTTTCCGTGTTTAATTTCAGGATGTGCCTGCAAATAAGCAATGGCAGTAAGTATTTCTGCAATACCAGCCTTAGTCATCTGCACCAAGAAGAAGAGTTTTTCCGTCGGTTACAATCAAGTCTTCCCCTTTATGATCCAACAGTTCGGGAAACATTTCCGGAGAAAGAATCACTCTGTCTTCCTTGCAAAGAAGAATATCTTTTCCGTCATATTTTTCAACGATACGTGGGCTAACGTGTTTGCCGCTCATATCGGGACTTGTATCCATGTGTGCAATGAATCCGATGGTTGGAACTTTTTTATCAGTATTTGCAGGAAGTGTAGCAAAAAGGTAACCGTAGTTGTCTAGAGAAATCTCTTCCAGCCCCATAGCTTCAAGTTCTGTTTTAAGATATTCTGCGAAAATCATCTGTCCCGGAGTGCTTGGAGTTAGTCCGGTTAGCTCGTCCGATTGGGTGTCAAAACTGACATATTTAAAAAAACGTTCTACTAAAGTCATATAATTAAATTTTTATGTTGTTTTATACTGCTTGTAAAGGTAAAAAAAGAGCCACGAATTACAAAGTAATCCGTGGCTCTTTTTTATTTTTCAACCTGCAGTGTGTTTTTACTTGAGTTTTTCTATGGGTCAAAATTAATAATATAGCGGGTAACTATATTACTTTTATGTTAATCCGAAAAAACTATATCTAAATACCTATTGCAGTAAAACTCAAACTACTGCAGGCTGTTTTTAAAATCAATGCCGGGAGATTTTATTTTAGACCCGGGTCTCAACATACTTTTGATATACATCATAATAGTAGTTTGATGTACATCTAAAGCATGCTTTGATGTATATCAAAAATATGCTTAGATATACATCAAAACAAAATGTTACTAGAGAGATTTGTTAATGTTTCAGTTCTTGTTCCTTTTTCATCTTATAGAAGTTCTGAAGCACATAGAATGCTTTCTTTTTCATACCTCTTTCAGAGATTACTCCCTTGCGATTAAAGAAATCCTGAATGCCGTTTAACTGGCGACGTGAAGAGCGGAAATCCATCAAAATCCATGGAGAAGTTCCGGCAAATCCGTCAACTCGGTTATACATATCGAGCGTGTTTTTGTAAAGTTCTTCCTGATACTCTTCCGTCCAACGTTCAGTTTTGTCGCCGTGTTTACCTTGCAATGCTCCTCCCCCGAATTCGCTAATGAAGAATGGCTTGTCATACGGAATATCCCATTGACGTGTTTTGCAATCATCAGTAGTTCCACCATACCATCCCAGGTAATTATTGAAACTGATAATATCTACATACTTGCTCATGTAATCTTTTACCTGACTCACATTTCCTTTTGTTCCGGTTACTTCCATAGCCATACTTAACAATCGAGTGTTATCTTTTGCACGAACCTGAGCTGCAAGATCGGCAAGGAACTTATCGCGTGCATCGCTGTGCGGAGTTTCGTTGGCTACCGACCAGATTATAATGCCGCAACGGTTCTTGTCGCGTTCCATCATATCATTTAATTGTGTGGAAGCATTCTTATAAGTATCCGGATTGCTCCAGTGAATAGTCCAGTAAACCGGTATTTCACTCCAAACCATTAGCCCCATCTCTTCAGCAGCACGAACCATAAATTCATTGTGCGGGTAATGAGCCAAGCGAACAAAATTACATCCCAGTTCTTTTGCCCAGCTTAACAGAAGCATTGATTCCTCTTTCGAGAAAACCCGTCCCTGACGGTAAGGTGCTTCTTCGTGAATGGAAATACCTCTAAGGAAAGTCTTCTTACCGTTCAGCAAGATACTTTTCCCTTGTGTCTCTATCTGGCGGAAACCAATCTTATCATTCAGAACATCTTCACCGTTACGAATTATCACATCATACAGTTTTGGAGATTCAGGCGACCATAGTTTTGGTTTAGCCTTTAAAGCAAAGACCGCTTTTCCCTCAATATCGGTCACCAACTTCTTCTGAATTTTCAGCTCAGGAATCTCTACAGAAACTTCTACCCCGGCCTTCTTTTCATTTAGCTGAACGTAACCTTCTACCTTGTCATAGCTTCCTTTGGGAAGTTGAACCAAATAATCGTCTACAAATACATCAGGAGTTTCTACAAGCAAAACGTCGCGGGTAATTCCTCCGTAATTCCACCAGTCGGAATTCACCGTTGGCACACCTTCCGGTTTACGTTCATTGTTCACACGAAGAATCACAAAGTTACTTCCCTCTTTAAGTTTGTTGGTCACATCAAAATTAAAAGGAGTAAATCCGCCTTCGTGAGTTCCAATCTGTTCGCCATTCAGATAAACATTACAGAAGTAGTTCACAGCACCAAAATAAAGGAATGCTTTGGTACCCGGTTTGGGAGTGTAATTAAAATCTTTCTTGTACCAAACACTACCTTCGTAAAAGAACAGTTTATCATCTTGCGTATTCCAGTCGCCCGGAACTTTGATCAGCGGAGCAGTATCAAAATTATACTCCACCAAGTCCGATTTAGATTTAGCCTTCTGATTTTTAAAAAAGCCGTTGTTGCTTACATTAAGCCTATAGTCATAATACCCATTGTCGAAGGGATCCACGATGGAATTCCAGGATCCGTTTAGTGATTGTGTGTGGCGTGCGTATACATTATTCAGTATCGTATCAGCTTTCACCAGCGAAAGTGCAGAGATACATGCTAATAAAACCAGCATTAATTTCCTCATAATCTTATTCTTTAAGGTTCTTTTTATAAAATAGTGGAGCAAAGATATACTTTAAAAGACAATCTTTACTCCACAAATAATTCAAAAGAGTGTTATTTTAATTTATTAATACTTTTCTATTTAAAAATGTTGAGGTTCCATTGGTCATACCATTTCAATACCGGTTTGCCATTTTCAAAGAGAATGGGCAGCCATATATAACGGGCATCGATAGGATGTTTAGGCGTCCATCTGTCTGCCATAAAGATATAAGCATCTTTTTTCCCTTCCACTTTTTGAATAAAAGTGCTTTGAGAATGAAAAGTCAGTTTAGCATCATTTCCCACACATGGGTTAGGATACTTTTTCCAGGGTCCCCAGATATTTTTAGCAGAAAACATACGAGCCTCGTTAGGATCCCACCCGGTACAACCGGAAGTAATCATCCAATACACACCATCTTTCTTGAATATTGCCGGTGCTTCATTGTGTCCACCGGGGAAGATACGGATATATTTTCCGGAGTGACCTAAGTAATCGTCTGTTAATTCGGCAATCTGTAGAGTCAGATTCTCTTCGGACGAATAAATATGGTAAGCCTTTCCGTCATCGTCCACGTAAATTGTCATATCACGAGACATCTGCCCATCCTTTAAATCTCTTTTTGTAAACAAGCCATTATCAACAGCTTTGTACCATTGCGGAGTCCACCACTCTTTATAATCTTCAGTATTCAAAGAGAGCTTCTTTGTTCATCTGTCATATTCATTGGATAGATTCCTGGATTGGAACGAAACGAACGAACGAACTTGTATGGTCCGGTTATCTTATTGCTCACAGCAACACCAACACGAGCAGCAGCATATCCTTTTCCTTTAAGTTCCAGGTGAAACCACATCACAAACTTATTCGTCTTCTTATTATATACAACCTTAGGACGTTCAATAATACAACCTTTAGTTATATCACTTTTCTCATCTTCTTCAACACTTAAAGCAATCCTCTGGTTTTTCCAGTTATAAAGATCGGAAGAAGAATAGCAGGTTACTCCAACTAAAGCACTACTGGTATTTTCGCTTTTGAACTCTCCAAACCAATAATACTTACCCTGAAAATATAAAGTTCCACCTCCATGAGCATTAATATGAACACCTTTATCATCGGGCCATATCTTTCCCGGATAAAATGATTTATTTACTGCACCAACCTGAACACTGAAAAAGGCTACACAAGCCATTAAAACAGGAGTGATAATTCTAAAAAGACTCTTATATCTCATTAATTAAAATTTAAAGATTATACGCAAATATAGACTCTCAAATTATGTAAATGCACTAAAATAGCTCTTTAAGTTCCGTTTTTAGCCTATTCACCAATACTTATACATAAAAGATGTATAATTCTAGTTCACTAAGTTATAAATTCCGGAAATCCTTATCTAGAAGGATATAGCAAAAGAAAAATATAACTTATTTAACACAGAAATACGTACTAAAAGAAGAGGTTGCCAATGACAACAAGTATCAGGCAACCTCTGAAAGAAAGTTATTCTAAACCCTGGAAACAACTCAACTTAATAAACCGGATTCCTATTTTTGCTGATAAATCCGCACGTAATCTATCTCATAGGTTAATGGAAATTTTGTTTGAGAAGGATCTCCCCCATTACGTCCTATTGCAAGATTCAAAAGCAAATATTGCGGTTGATGAAACGCATTACTACCATCCGCATTGATCGTTTTAGAAAGATCAACCTCGTTCAATAATTCATCATCAAGATACAACCGGATAAAATCTTTATCCCAATCCATACGCCAGATATGAAATTTACTTGCCCAATCAGCATCTTTTTCTGTAAAATGGCTCAAAGGTTTATTTGAACCATCCCACTTAGCTTTCCATCTTACATTTGTTCCCCACGCAGCATTGGCCAATATTGAAGGGACATTGTTTATACGATAAAATTCCATCAAGTCAACTTCACCACTTGACGGCCATTCCTTATCTTTACCTAAAGTCCAGATTGCAGGCCATGATCCGCATGCTGTAGATATCCTTGCTCTAACCTCAACACGTCCGTATAAAAATTCCTTTTTACCCTCGGTCTTTATAGAAGAAGATGTATATTCTGCATACTCTCTTGACGTTTTCCAATTAGTATCTCCCTTCTTGTATTCAGGATTCAGGACTTTTTCCCTACGTGCTTCTATAACTAAAACACCTTTTTTGCAATATGCATTTTTATCCTGATACCACTGCAACTCTTCATTGCGGGCAAATCCTTTCTCAAAGCTCCAGAATTTTTCATTGGGCTTTCCTTTATAATTAAATTCGTCGCTCCACACCAGCTTCCACTTTTGTCCAAAAGCTAAAGTTGGAACAAAAAAACATAGCAATAAAAGCTTATACATTTTCATATCTGTATTATTATACTTTTTCATGTTATTCATTAATAAATAAAAAACTAACACCTAAGAAAACGTTAATCAATACTCAAAAAATCTATGTTCACAATTTCTTTTGATATACCCGAACATAATCAATCATGTATTGCATTGGGAAAGCGTCATCAGCAGGTGTGCCTCCATTTGCACCAATAGCCAGGTTTAACAATATATATTGCTTTTGTTTAAATGGCCACGTATAATTTGCAGCAGATCCATTTTGTGTTTGAGACTGTTTTGTGGTATTATACAAAACATCATCTACATATAGATCTATTTCATCTTCATTCCAATCCATACGCCATACGTGGTATTTCTTTGCCCAATCGGCATCCTTTGCTGTAAAACTGGAGAATTTTGTTTTAACAGAATTCCACTGAGCAGTCCATGCTTTATCTGTTCCCCATGCTGTGTTAGCAAGAATATAAGGTTCACCGCCAATCAGATAATATTCCAGCAAATCAATTTCACCACATGATGGCCAATCGTACCAATTACCAAGAGTCCATATAGCTGGCCAGGCACCTTTCCCTGTCGGAATCTTTGCCCTGACTTCCAGTCGTCCGTATTGAAAATCGAATTTACTGTGAGTAGTCATCGAAGTAGAAGTATACTCTGCATATTGACGATTTGTTTTCCAACTGGAACTACCTGCCACATAATTAGGATTCTGCACTCTTTCTTTTTTTCCTGTAATTACCAAAGTACCATCTTTACATTGAGCATTATCCGACTGATACCATTGTAGTTCTTCATTACGAACAAAGCCTTTTTCAAAGTCCAGTTATTCGAATCAGGAGCACCGTTAGAGTTGAATTCATCACTCCAAATCAGTTGCATACCATCTTTTTCACTTTCAGGTATAGCCGGATCTGGTTTTGTTTCATCGAAATCGGCAAACTTAAATACCAGCATTAAAGAATTTACTTTCTTATTTATTGTATAAGAAGTTGAGTTCTTAATCTTAACCGGCAAAACAAATTTTCCGTTTCTTCTTACAATATCATCAGCCAGCAATTTATCTTTATGAATGGTTACAGTCAATGAAGAACCTTCTTTTTCACCGGTTTTCATTGAAAGCTGATTAGACGATAATTCGTAATAACTGTCTGGTAAAAGTTGTGCCTTTTCATACAAGCTACCTTTTTCTGCATTACTTATTAATTTTGCTAATGAATCTTTATCTATCATCAGGTCAACATTAACATTCTTATTGGCAACTCTGTTCTGATACAACGCAAGATTCAAATTAACAACTGTATCTTTTTTCTGAGAAGAGGCAATTTTCATTGATATGGCAGCATCGGAACCATTCCAACAATCAGCAGATTGTTTCAAACAAAGCAATGATGTATCTACATTATCTGTTGCAAGGTTATCATTGTCACTGCATGCAGAAAATGTAGATATTATCGCAGCCATTGAAATGACTGCGATAATATTTATAAAAGTTTTTTTCATAGTAACTGCAAAGGACTAATCCTTTTCGTCTGTTTCAGGATTAAATACATTCAGTTTAACATCGTATATTGCAAATTCTGCCATATTGAAGTACTTAGTATTTCCACTGGTAGCAATTACATTAAAACGGAAGTAGGTAAACTTTTTACCTGGAGCAACATAGTTTGATGTATACTCAGAACTTACAGCAGTTGGTAAACCAGAAAGGGTTGTTACAGTTTCCCAATTCTGACCATCATTACTTATCTGTAATTCAACACTACTTGGTCTTGCAGATGTTCCTGAATTGTTTCGGTTCATGTAATATATCAAAAAGTTCTCATGAGCTTCATTAAAGTTAATCTGAATATACTGAGGCAATGAAATTTGAGGAGAGCTCCATCTTGTATGGAAGAAAGTTCCTGAATTTCCGTCAAGAAGATTCTTTATTGGCCCCTCTGTTGGTTCCTGAGCATTTGTACTTAATTGAGTGTCGGTAAGAGTTATCTTTGTCTTCTCTGCTACTGTAGTAACTGAAGGAGCTGCTCCCGAAGTAGCCTCAACAATATTTATATCTCCACCTTCTTTTGCTGCATTAAATGTCTGGAAATAAAATTTATATGCTCCATAACGGGCTCTTGTATTACTAATAAGCATCTCGGTAGTACCTTTTGATGCTATTTTATACATATCCTTTTTTTGTAACGGATCATAATATTTTATCTGCAAATAAGCAAAATCTCCAGCAGGAGCCTGCCATTTAAGTTTTATTTGTCCGGGTAATGCCTCCGACTGAACTGCCTTAGTATCAATAGAAGCAGGAACACCGGTATACCCAACTAGTTCAAATTGCTCAATTTTATCATCACATGCATTCATTAGCAGAAGAAATACAACTGCTAATGAATATATAAATTTTAGTTTCATGGTTTTCATCTTTTAATAATTTAATAATACCTGATTACCAACCTGGATTTTGAGTAAGACTAGGATTCTTTCTTATTTCAACATCCGGAATAGGGAATAAATACATCTTATCATCCCAGATACGATTCTTTATAACACGGTTATAAGTATAATTACTATTATCTTTTGAAATCTCCATTCTAACAATACTCTTAAACTTATCACCTTCTTTCCAGCGACGTACATCCCAGAAACGATGTCCTTCGAAAGCTAACTCAACCATACGTTCACGTTCGTACTTTTTCCAGAAATCAGCATTTGATAATCCAGCAGGGAATGCAGGCATCTTAACATCTTCACGATTTCGGATAACATTAACGGCATCTTTAGCAGACATTGTAAATTGATCATTTGTTGCATCTGCCGAACCTAAATATTTAAATACAGCCTCAGCATAATTTAAATAAAACTCGCCTAATCTGAAAGTAATCCAGTTGTGTTTCTTTCCACCACTACTATTTTGAGCACTGATATCAATAGTTCCATCCAAATATTTCTTCAGGTAATATCCTGTTGGAGTAGCACCAGATATAGGCAGACCATTTCTACCTCCAATATATGTCTCTAAAAGATTTGCATTTGTGCTAGGCCATTTCTCTCCATTAACAGCAACAGTCATACTTAATCGTGGGTCTCTGTTTGTATATGGTTTTTGAGGATCATAACCACTTTCAGTTTCATCCCACGCCTTTCCGGTTGTTTTCATTTCATAAGCATCAACCAAAGTTTGTGTCGGACAGTTTCCTGAATTACCATTTTCCATACCAACAGGGAAATTTGTTGTTTCCGGAGAGTTAGTATCACCTATTCTTCTAACAAAAATCATTTCTGAAGCCTTCCAGTTATCAGTTCCCCACAAAGCTGAATATTTGCCAAGCTTAATGCTGTTCTGACTACAATAATCAATAACGGTCTTGCTAGCTTCAGCAGCCTTTTTCCACAAAGTCAAATCATTATTTGCATTAAATAATGGACTTGCCTGATACAAAAGTGTTCTTGCTTTCAATGCCAAAGCCATACCACGAGTTACACGACCAGTTTCAACACTACCTATTGTTGATGCATCTTCTTTTAAATCATTGTAGTTTATAGGTAATTTATCAGCAACAGCATCACATTCGTCTGTTATAAATTGGAAAACGGTCGCAGCAGGAGTTCTTTCTAATTTATTAGCTTCATCTTCTGTAAGAACATTTGTTGTAAACGGTACGTCTCCGTATGCTCTGACCAATAAGAAATAATAATAAGCTCTCAACAAACGGACTTCATACTGATAACGATTGAAACGATTCATCTGAGCCTGATAATCTTTATCAAACTTAAGTTCAGAGAAATCTGCATTCGGGAATTCTTTCAGATAGTAGTTTGCTTCTCTGATAGCCTTGTAATATCCCCATAATGAATATGAGTTAAGTGGTCCCCATGAACCATTATAATAATCATGAACATTAGACCATGACCAGGCATATTCAGATTCATCGCACGCAGAACTTAATGAACCATTAGAAGGTAAATCTGAATCAAGGTAACTATATATATTGGTAACAAAGCCACTTGTACGGGTAAAGTCTGTAAAGACATAGTCTTTACCATATACTGTATACTCGTGATAATCCATTTCATTAGTACAAGATGAAAAAGCAAGTACACAACCTAAGCCTATGAATATATTTTTTAATTTCATATTAATACTTTTTTCTGTTTATTGAATAAATCCTTAAAGCCAAGAGATAGCCCAAAATTCACAGAACGTGTTGCAGGATATGATACTCCCATTGCTTCAGGATCACTTACGTCGATCTTATCAAAGCATAGCAAATCAATTCCTCTTACATAAAATTTAGCATTCTTGATCTTTATTCTTTCTAAGAATGAAGCTGGTAACTTATAATATATTTCACAGTTACGTAATTTCAAGAAAGAACGATCGGCCATCCAAACAGAACTTGTTTTTAAGTTATTATCAACAGATTCTGTTGTTAAACGAGGAAAACGAGCATTTGGATTTTCAGCACTCCATCTATTAGCATAATAATAATTAGATATAGTAGAGTTACCTACCAATGGCCTATAAAGACTAGTCGTTTCCAATATTGCAGTGTAATTACCTACTCCCTGGAATTGAGCATTAAAGCCTAAACCTTTCCATTCCAAACCTACATTGAATGAATAATAAATTTCAGGAACGGTTGAATTATATCCCATAGCAACAAAGTCGTTGTTATTGATTACACCATCATTATTCTGATCTTTATATTTAATATCACCTGGTTTTACCTGACCAAACTGCTGTGTTGGACTGTTATTAATATCCGCCTGATCAACAAAATATCCGATAGCTTGCAAACCAAATATTTGTCCTACCGACTTACCTGTTGAGCGCAAATAATCATAAGCCTGAGGAGCTTCCAGCTGTTCTTTTATCTTGTTTTTAGAAAGAGTAAACTTACCTCCAAGAGTCAGAGTGAAATCGCCGATATTTTTATTGTAATCAGCTCCAATCTCAGTACCCCCAGCTATCAACAATTCCTGCATTTTTATAAGAATTGGAAGCACCAAGTACTGAAGAGTTCTTTCCGGAAGTGTTAACCCAAATATCAGAACGTCTTTCATAGAAACCATCGATAGTCAAAGTTAATCCTTTAAATAAACCTGCATCTAAACCAAGATTATACTTATGAGCTTTTTCTGTTGTACCATTTAAAGAAGGTAAAGCTCCTTCCTGCCAGCTACCATCATTACTAAAGTTATCTCTTATAGGATAACCACTACCACCTGTGACTGTTTCATTCCAATAACCGTTATAAGGAATATTATCTGTACTTAAGATTCCCCATGAAGCACGAAGCTTTAAGAAATCAACCCAGTTCACATTCTTCATAAAGTCTTCATTAGACATAACCCAAGCTAATCCAACTGTTGGAGAAAGATGCCATTTACTATTTGTTTCAAGAACATTAGAAGCCGAATTCATCAATGTAAAATCAGCAAAATAACGATTCTTGTATCCATAATGAGTATACCATGCTAAATTCTGATGATAGAAAGTCTGGTTTACACCCTTCGCATTATCATATTTATATGAATACATCAACATTGTATATAAGTTGTGAGAACCAAACTGACGTTGATAATCCACATTTGCCTGAAAATTGAATGAACGATATTGCCAGTCCAATTTACTATCACCACTCATTTCACTATCAGAACCACCAGTATAAGTATTATATGCTGCAGGAGCACCATTCTGCCAGCTTGAAACACTTTGACTACCATATTTATATTCTTTGGAATGGTTTTCCCAATATGAAGCGATATTGTCATATCCAATACGGATATTACCTCCTAATCCTTTTACAAAATCAGAAAGATCTTGCTTTAATGCCATATCGGCATATAATGCACGAGTATGTCCTTTGGTATAACCACGCGCCTGAGTCAAAGCCACTGGGTTATAATAACCATTCCATGTAGCATTACCTCCCCAAAGTCCATCTTGAGTTCTAATAGGGAATGCAGCAGACGGAACAGTATAAAGCTTTGAAATAAGATTATCAGAACCTAATCCCGGACGACTGAATTCATTCAATACTCCCATAATATTAGCTTGCATCTTTGTATTAGGAGATAAGTCCATATCCAGGTTTGTTCTGAAATTACCTTTCGAGAATTTTTCCTGAGTAGAATAACCAACATTCTTATTTGAATTAGCGATAAAACCTTGGTTAGCCTGCAAATTCATCATTGTATAATAACGCATTCTGGTGCTACCGCCACGGAAACTTAATGTAGCAATATCTGAAGCTCCAGTATTTCTGAATGTTTCTTTCCACCAATCTACATTTGGATATAAATAAGGATACTGTCCACTTTTAAATGCATTCAACTCATTCTGCGAATAACGAACAGTCTTACCATCATTTGTCAATGCTTCATTCAATGCACTGGCATAAGTATAAGCATCGGCCATTTCCGGTTTACGAACCTGCCAGTCAATAGCATGATCATAACTGAAACTTATTTCTCTTGATTTGTATTTACCACGTTTAGTAACAATGTTCAAAACACCATTCACTCCTTTATATCCATATAAAGCCAAAGCCGCAGCATCTTTTAAAACATTTACTGACTCAACTTCTTCCGGAGTAATGTAATTCAAAACGTTCCAGTTATTGTCGCGTTCCAATCCATCAACCACAACCAATATACCATTATTTCCGTTAAGGGTTTTCAGTCCTCTGATATACATAGATGATTTCTGATCCCATGTAGCACCAGTTTTCTGCATATTAGTTAATCCTAAAACGTTACCATATAAAGAATTACCGATAGTTAATGCAGAACGTTTGTTTATACTTTCAGCATTGGCTGTTGAAACTGATCCTGTAGACTCAGCCAATGCTTGTTCCAAACCAAAACCATAATTAACTTTTCCAGTAGAAAAATCCATCACAACTGTTACAGACTTACCAGAATCTACTACCGGACACATTTTTACGGCATCATCAGCTGTCTGAATTTTCAATACATTTTCTTTGCTAGCCATGATTTCGAATTTACCATCCTTATCAGTAGCTACCTTAACAAACGGATTGTTCACGATTGAAACTAACGCTCCCGATACAGGATTTCCAAGCGGATCTATAACCCTACCAGTCACATTATTTTCATTCTGCGCCCAACTATTTAAACTTGCACATGCAAATATTGCTAAAGCTATTATTTTATTTTTCATATCAATTCGTTATTTAAGTCAATATACATGTTGTTACTTCCAACCTGGGTTTTGAGTTAATCCATAACCTTTATTGACTTCTGAAGGTGGGAAAGCAGATAAATACCATCTAGGACTAAAGTTTGTCCACCAAGCAAGGGATTTATTAGTTAACTCAAATTTAGTATAAGTAAACTTAGTAGGGAAAGCTCCACGGACACTTGAACTTTTATCAGACCATGAACCGGAACCTCCATCGGCACGTTGAATCTTCAGACCATGTAAAGTCTTCGTAAACAAATCAGCACGTTTATTTCTAACCATGTCAAATAGACGAACATCTTCCATACCTAATTCACAAGCACGTTCACGTAAAATCTCTTCCATAAGAGCATTTGAATCTGTTGTAAGTTGTTTGGTTGGATTAGATTCAACTAAACCTTTTAAACCAACTCTTGCACGAACAATGTCAACTTGTCTAATGGCATCAGCTAATCTGCTATTCTTTAACAAAGCTTCAGCATAAATCAAATAGACTTCTGCCATTCGCAAATATGGCCATTCCAGATAATTGCCTGCTAAGCTACCATTACCTTCTTTATAGAATTTATATAATCCATAACCAGTAGCATACATACCTGTTTCTTTTTCTGTACTACTTACGTTTTCACGACCGCCTAACCAAAGCTCAACAGCACGGCCACTGTATTTAGCACCATTAACAAGTATTGTTTCATACAATCTTGGATCACGAATAGGTTTACTATAATTATTATCTGCAAAGAATGGATTTGAAGCAGTGTTTGAATTATCCCAGGTAAATGGAGTACCATCGGCCATAGGGAACATCTCTACATATTCTTCTGTTGGTGTATATCCTCCAAAGCCAACCCAGTCTCCCCAATAGTACCACCAATCCCAGTTGTACTTACCAATAATTCTGGTAGAAATCAAAAGTTCAGTATTATCTTGTCTTGTAAAATAAGCTGCATTAAATGCACTTCTATAAGCATCGGTTGTTGCTCCGGTAGGTTGCATTAAAGCATAATGTCCTTGTGATCTTAACTCAGTAAAGAAATCTTCGCATGCTTTTAAACATTGTGTCCACAATTCAGGTTTATATGCACCATACCACACCTGATGTTTAGTTACAGCATCTTGAGGTTCTTCTGTGCAATAAGGCTGATTATCGTTAAATAAAGGACTGGCAGCAAAAAGAAGAACTTTACATTTCAATCCCATAGCTGCAGCTTTTGTAAAACGACCTTGCCAGTTTGATTCACCATCAGCATCCAAATCCCAAGGAAGAACAGCTGCAGCTTCATCAAGCAAACG
>Ga0268356_11327_pt1 | contig 24150 bp, 26 predicted proteins | sample BioMet10_FD_194415 | JGI IMG/M metagenome (GOLD analysis project Ga0268356, IMG submission 194415) | Sewage microbial communities from Oakland, California, United States - Biofuel 10 (PacBio Assembly) | ecosystem: Engineered > Wastewater > Sewage > Unclassified | place: USA: California | collected...
TCGGCAACATCAATTCCGCCATCGACTGGGCTTCTACCCAAGGCATGCCCGTGGTTTACATCAAGCACAACAACCTGTCTGCAGGGACCAGAACCTTCAAGCCGGGTACCCCCGGCGCCGAGCTGGTGCCGGAGATGAAGATAGTCTCCGAGAACATCTTCACGAAGAGCAAGGGCAATGCACTGACGAGCAGGGAATTCACCGATTTCATCACCGACAACGGTATCACGGAGTTTTATATCACCGGCGCCGATGCCGTCGCCTGCGTGAAATCGACCTGCTACAACATGACGAAGAGCGGATACGTCGTCCACGTCTTTTCCGATTGCATCACAAGCTACGACAAGAAGAAGATCGACGAGATGCTTCGGTACTATGTGAGCAAGGGCTGTTCTGTAGGAAAACTCAGCGACGTGTTATAGGCCGGTCTGTAGCCCGGATGGTTTACTGCACAAAAGAGCAGAAGAGGTCAGCTCCTCAGACCTTGGCATCCCTTCCGATGGTCAGGGGCCGAGCTCTACGGCCTCGTCGAAGCCTATGTCCCTTGCGAAGGGGTTTACATTCGTGTAGGGAGCCCAACTGCGATTATGAATGTAGGGCGCAACCCTGACCCACGCCAAGAGTCGCTGGGTAGTTCATCATCGGGGCAAAGCTGACTCAGATGTGGGGGGGTGTTCCCCAAGGGTTCCCACCAGAACAAACACACGTGCGTGCATCGGCGCAGTACGACCTCTTCCATGGAGTAATCAGCTGCTAGGAGCAGACGGGCCGAGGGCGTCAGGCCCTATAATCGTGAGCCAGTCTTCCTCGGGGCGGCAGATCAGACGTGCGTCGAGGTATGCCTGGCGCATCGTGAGTATGGTCTCCCCCTGGTAGTTCCCGCTTTCGCGTAGCGACACTACGAGCGCAACGTCGGGCTTGGAACCTTCGCGCAGATAGAGTGGTATGAGAAGGCTCATCTGGTTGGCCGCTGGATGGTAGCATGGTATGGGCCGTGCGGTAGCTCCAGCGCGTGCCGCTTACGGGCTAGGTCGATTGCATCGCGCAGGGTGCTCTTGAGACGTCGGAACGCCGGCGCGTTCGCCTCGATTGACGTGCGCAGGGCATCGTAGGCGGTGTCGAGCTCTCCCTTGTCCTGCCCGTTCGCGTTGTGTGCACGCAGGACGTCAATTGCGTCCAGCTGAGCAAGCAGGTCGGGCTGGTCACAGAGCTCCTTACGCAGGAATTCCAGCGGCAGGCGATCGACGTTGTCTATGAAGGATGTGCCGGTCATCGGTGTAGAGCTCGCGGGTTGTCGTCCCATCACGAGATCGCTCACGTCGTCCACGTAGGTGGCAACTGCGGGAGGCGTAGAAAAACACGCTGATCAAATGCTTGCCGAGGCCCCTTTCGCCCGCAACGCACAGCCCTGCGTACTTCCAGGCGGGAGTAGGGCTGGCTGTTGGACCCGAAGCAGAGGTAGAGGTCGTCATAGGTGGTTTGTCACGAGCCCGGAGTTGAACGCGGCAAGGTCCTCCTCCACGCTCACCAGCACCTTCTCCTGTAGCGCCGCGCGCTGGTAGGTGTTCCAAAGGTAGCTGCGCAGGATGGAGGTGTCGCCCTCCTCAAAGCCCCATGCCTCGGGAAGGGCGCGCTCCTTCACGTCACCTATCACCTGCGCCAGTCGACGAAGGCGAAGTCGTACAGGTTGCGTGGGGTTTGGGTGCTGCCGCCCAGCGACTGGAGCACGTGATGCCTGTCGGGTCCCGCGTAGGTGACAGCCCAGGCAGCTGTTCGGGTTATAGGTGTTGGGTTTGAGCGTGGCTACGAGAGGGTAGTGCGAGCTTGCTGACTGCATACTCAGGGAGAAGGACACCTCATTGGCGGTTTCCACCACCTCACCTGTTGCGCAATGCGTCTGACCAGCTCGATATCAGCAGCTCGCGGACATTGGTGCCCTGCGGAAGCTCGCGGGCGAGGCACCCAAGTGTCTTTTGGGAGATGAGCGCAAACGTCGTCGAGCGTGCCCAGCATGTCCGAACGAGAAGAAGATGGTGCCTCGCATGTGGTGCTCCTTGCGTGTGATTGTGGTGCTCGGAGGCTATGTACGGCGGGCGTGGTCTTGCCATGTAGGATATGACGTACGGAGACGTCGTTGTGCCCTGCCCGCCTAGCGCCGAGCCTTGGGGATCGATGCGAACACGGAGAACCCCGTGCGGTCGGTGGTGGTCAGCTTTCCTGGGTCACACGGAACGTCCCGCCGAGCCCTTCGACTCGCTCCCTCATCGAGGCGAGCCCCAGCCCTCGCCGATGGCCGGACCGCCCACGGCACGCCCCTCGTCGGTCACGATGACTTGCCAGATGGCGGGATGTTCCGTCACCCGCACGCTGGCGCTCGTTGCGTCGCTGTGACGGATGACGTTCGTGAGGGCCCTCGCGCACGACCGAGATGATGCAGGTTGCTATGGGTGCGGGTACCTGGTTATCCACCTCGTAGCGCACATCGACGTCCTTTACCCCCGCTTGTCGCCGCGAGTCTCTCGAGCTCGGCCGCAAGGTCAATCGAATCGTCATGGAGGGCATGGACGCTCGAACGCATGGTGTCGAGGGCCTCCTGGAGCGACCCCTCGACCTGCGTCAGCTCATCGATGATCCTCTTGTCGTCACCGTGAACCACTTGAAGGGCCTTGACCTGCAGGAAGGAGCGCGTGAGGAGGTGCCCGACGTTGTCGTGTATCTCCCTTGCGATCCTCGCGCGCTCCGTGAGCGTGGCCGTCATCGCCATTTGGTCGCTCGCATCGATGAGCTCGCCGTTCTTGTGACGAAGCAGGTCGATCTTCTCCTGGAGGCTGTCTCTGAGGGCATGAAGCTCTTTCTCCTGCGACAGCAAGACGCCGGTCCTCCATGAGAGGATGGCCGACATCGTGCAGAGACCAGCCGTCAGCGTGACATCCATCGGCGGGAGCTCTTCCCATGACGCCATGACGGCAAGCGAGAGGACCCATGCGACGTGGGGTACTGCGCACCGGAGCAGATCGTTCTCCAGCGCGTGTTTCTCCTCCCCGATACGTGTCAGGTCGTAGGCCGCGAGTGGTAGCAACGCCATCCCGGTCGTGGGCAGGGCAACGACGGCAAGGCAGATGGCAATGGGGCAGACGGGTCGCATGGAGCGTGGGCAGAACTCGAACACCGCGCTTGCAGTGACACACGCGAGGATGAGCACCACGCCGGGCATCGACACGGGCTCTGCCCCGATGCTCGCCGCAAGAGCGCAAGCAGCATACGAGTACGCAGAGTTTGTCGGCGATTCGTTTCATGGGCCCATTGTAAGGGCGGCTGATCAACTTGGCCGCACGATGTGACAGATGTCATGCCTGAGCCCAAAGAACGTGACATTGCTCACTTCCGCGGTGCGGCTCGCCTCGCGAGAATGGTGTCATGTCAACGGAAGGGAGAACAATGGATACCACTGCGGACATCGTCGCCGTCGATAACCTGGTCAAGCGTTATGGCGAGCTTGTCGCCGTCGATCGTCTGTCGCTGCATATCAAGAAGGGGGAGGTCTTTGGTCTTCTCGGGCCCAACGGGAGCGGCAAGACCACGACGATGAGCTGCATCCTGCAGCTCCTCACATACGACAAGGGTGACATAGCGCTGTTCGGGGAGAGCATGAGCCCGACGCGCTACGACCTCAAGCGTCGCATCGGTGTGGTGCCGCAGGAGGTCGCCGTCTACGACGAGCTCACCGTGCGTGAGAACATCGATAGCTTCTGTGCGCTCTACGTCGAGGACAGGCGGCGTCGCCGTGAGCTGGTCGACGAGGCCATCGAGTTCGTGGGGCTACAGGAATTCGAGCGCTTCCGTCCCAAGAAGCTCTCGGGTGGCTTGCTACGCCGCCTCAACATCGCCTGTGGCATCGCCCACAGGCCCGAGCTCATCTTCCTGGATGAGCCCACGGTTGCCGTTGATCCGCAGAGCAGGAACTCCATCCTCGACGGAATCCTGCGCTTGAACCACGAGGGAGCGACCATCGTCTACACGAGCCACTACATGGAGGAAGTCGAGCAGATCTGTTCGCGCATCCTCATCATGGATGCAGGTCGTGAGGTTGCGCAAGGAACGAACGACGAGCTCAAGGCCATGGTCGACACAGGCGAGAGAATCCGTGTGGAGTGTTCGGGACTCGCCGATGATGCCCTCGCCAAGGTGCGGGCCCTTGGTCACGTGCGCCATGCCGAATACCGTGACGGGGAGCTCTTCGTGGAATGCTCTACGGGGGCGCATAACCTGGCTGACGTCCTGGCCGCCCTGAGTGCGTCGGGCGTTGCGTACGGACGCGTCTACTCGGAGCCGCCCACCCTCAATGACGTCTTCCTCGAGATCACAGGCAAAGAGCTCCGTGACGAGCAGTCGGCCTAGGGAGGATGACATGCTCTCCATCTTCACATACACGGCGAAGTACCTCTCGCGCGAGCGCTCCCTCTTGCTCTGGGCACTTCTGTTTCCCATCCTTCTTGCAACGCTGTTCTCGGCGATGTTCTCCAACCTCAGCAAGGATTACGCTTTCGAGCCGTTCAAGCTCGGCGTGGTACGCGATGCGAACTATGAGTCCGCACCCGATCTTGACACGGTCCTTTCCTCTGTGAGCGCGGGGGGTTCGGATACGCAGTATCTCGACCTCTTCGACTGCTCGAGCACCGCTGACGGTGACGCCCAGACGAATGCGGGGACCATCGATGGCTACGTCACCGTCGACGATTCCGGCACGCCCGAGCTCCATCTCTCGCACGCGGACTACGACTCGAAGACGGCATCGACCTCGGCGACGGTCGTCCAATCGATTCTCGATGCCTATGTCCACACGGTCTATGAGTACAAGACGCTGTACGAGCGCGATCCGTCTTTGCTTGCCGACCCGACTGCGATGCAGGCGTTCGAGACGGATGCGGTCTCGACCGTGCGCCTTGCCGTGACGCGTACCTCGCCTGACCCATCCGTCCGCTATTACTATGCGCTGCTCGGCATGGCCGCCGGCCTTGCGACGATGCTTGCGCTCAGGGCGGTCCAGAGGACGCAGGGCAATGTCTCGGCGCTTGGTGCCAGACGCGTGCTCGGGGGCGTTCCGCGTTGGAAGGTGCTCGTGGCAACGATCTCTGCCAGCTGGGCCTGCTCGTTCGCCTGCCTTCTCCTGGCGTTTGCCTACATGCGCTTCGCCTTGGGGGTCGACTTTGGTGGGCGAGACGGATGGTGTCTCGTGGCCCTTGCGGCCTCATCCATCATGGCGAGCGCGGCGGGCGCGTTCGCGGGTACCTTCCCCAACCTTCAGCCCGGCATAGTCAGCGCCATCACGTGCTTCCTGTCCCTGTTCACAGGGCTCTATGGGTCATCGGCGCAAGAGCTTGCCGATGCCGTCTCGGCCAACGTCCCATGGCTCTCTGCGGCAAACCCCATGTGGGAGATCGCGCACTCGTTCTATTCCCTGCTGTACTACGACTCTCTCTGGCCGTTCGCGACGAGTTGCCTCGTCCTCTCGGCCATGGCCGCGGCATTTCTTGTCGTTGCAGCCCTGCGTATGAGGAGGCAGCGCTATGAGCATCTTTAGGACGTACCTCAAGATCGTTGCTCGCCACAAGGTATATATGATCATCTATCTCGTAATCCTTAACCTTCTGGGCATCATGATGGCGCTGAGCGCCTATGGGCGGCCTTCGTCCCAGGACACGGCGACGGTCAGTTCGTGGTCGAGTCCGAAGGTCGCCGTCATCGATCGTGATGGTAGCGAGATATCGCACGGTATTGCCGACTTCGTGGATGGCAAAGGCACCTCTGTCTCGCTTGATGACACCGAGCAGGCCATCCAGGACGCCACGGCCCAAGATCGCATCTCCTATATCCTCGTGATTCCTGCAGGATACGGTGGCGCGCTCATGAACGCAGCGGCAACGGGCTCTGCGGTTCCGGCTCTCCAGACGGTCGTAAGCTACCGGAGCTCGGAGGGGACACTCATGGATCTGCGGGTGAAGGAATACCTCCAGAGTGCCTATGGATTTGCCTCGACGGTGGCCACCTCCCAGGGGGATGTCGTTCAACTCGCAGAGGACTCCATGGAAAGACAGGCCTCCACGAGTGTCGTGGCCAGCGAAGCGGCTCCCGTGTTCGATGGGTTCACCTTCTATTGTGAGTTCTCGACATATACGCTGTTCGCAGCCATCGTGGTCAACATCATTGTTCTCATGAAGACGATAAACCAGCGTGACCTGCGCCGCCGCGTCCTTGCCACCCCGACTTCGAGCAGCAGCCGTGGGATGCAACTCCTGTGCGCCTGTGCGATCACGGGGCTCATCTCGTGGGCATGGGTATGTGTGGGCGGTCTCGTCATCTTCGGGCAGTCATCGCTGGTATCCTCGCCCGTACAGGTTTTGATCATGTGCGCGAGCCTGCTCGCCTATGCGGTGGTGGCGACCGCCTGTGGTTTCTTCCTCGGCCAGCTTGCCGTCAGCGAGAACGCGGCCAATGCCATCGCCAACATCGGCGGCATGATCCTCTCGTTCTTTGGCGGCGCATGGGTCTCGATGGACCTGCTGCCGGCCTCCATACGGGCCGCGGCACACTTTGTGCCCAGCTATTGGTGTGTCGTCGCCATCAGCGGGGCCGGGTCTCTCGCGGACACGTCGTCGGAGGCCATCCTTCCGTTGGTGGCCGACATAGGTGTCACGCTCCTGTTCGCCTTGGTGCTCATTGCGGTGGCGCTTGCCCTTGGCCGTGCCCGCATGCAGGAGGCGTAGGGTGCAGACCCTCTGACACGGGCCACGCGCGCAAGTTCGAGTCATGCAACACCCATCCATAAAAGAATAGGTCGGAGGTCATGTGCCTGCGACCTCGTCTTGTATGGGTTGCCTCATGAAAAGTCCGTTACTACAAGCGTCTCTATCAGTGACAAAAGCAAACGTTCCATATATGAAGACCATGCCAACATACCGGAGCGATTCATCGGTCGCTTCCCGTCGTTGATGATGAGGTAAGGGGGCACTTAGAAGGATGACATCCTTGACCTCCCCCTCCGCGGATAGAGGAGAAACGGCAACCAGACTACCGATATCCGTTTCTAGAATGCTGTTCGTTTCGATTGTGCTATTTTTTATTGGGAAATTACACTATGCGAAGCCTGCGTGGCAGTGCATCGCCCGGTTGGGCCTTTCGTCTGTTGTGACCAAGGAAGAATAGAGGGTGTCATGGGCCATTTCGCGAATCGACTGAGGACGGTGGCGGGCAGGGTACCCCGCCTCGTTGTGGCGGCGCTCTTGGCGGCCTCCCTCTTCCCGGTTGCTGCCTCGGCCGCCTCCCTCCCGGTCGGGACCACCTTTACGGGGACCATCACGGTCAGCGGAACGTCGTATCCCTGCACGTACGAGGTGACGGGCGCGAACACCGTCCAGATCGGCAACGGGACAAACGCCGCGATAGACCTGCACGTCGCGGGGGCGCTCTCGATCCCCTCGTCAGTCTCCTATGACGGGGACTCCTACGCCGTCACCTCCGTTGGGCGCGCTGCCTTCGACCACTGCATCTCTCTGACCTCGACCGGCCTCGGGACGAACTCGACGGTGACGACGCTTGGCGATTACGCCTTCTCTGACTGCCAATCCCTGACCTCGACCGGCCTCGGGACGAACTCGACGGTGACGACGCTTGGCTATAAGGCCTTCTGTGGCTGCGGCTCCCTGGCCTCGACCGGCCTCGAGAAGAACACGACGGTGACAGTGATTGGGTATGCCGCCTTCGCCTACTGCAGCTCCCTGACGGGCGACCTCGTCCTAGGGAGCGCCGTGTCCTCCGTCGGCCCTAGTGCGTTCGTGCATACCGGCCTCTCCGCGGCGTACCTGCTCGCTGCCGTCCCGTCCTCGGTCTCGGTCGGTGACGCCGCCTTCGATTTCTCCGGTTCAGGGGACTACGCGTCGATCCTCTACGTCCCCTCCTCCTGGGACGGCACGACCTCCCTCACCGCCGGGTCCCACACCTACCGGGTCTCGGACGGCAACCTCGTCATCATGGACCCCGCCGTGCTCTCCGACATCGTCGCCTCGCGCTCGTCGGCGTAGGACGCCTCCGTCTCGTTCACCCCGTCGGCCTCCGGTACGGCCACCATCGTCGATGCCTCCGGGGCGACGGTGTGGACGGGCACCGTCTCGGCCGGCGTCCCCGCGAGCGCCTCACTTCCCGGCATCGGGCCCGCCGCCGCGTCCCTCACAGGTGCGGATGGGATCGATCGTCTACCCGTCATCGGCAACGCCCACCTGGTACAACACGGCTGCGGGGTGCTCGGCCCAAGTCGACGTGCCCGCCTTCGCCTACGTCATCTCCTTCGACTGGCAACGGCTCCGGTTCCGGCTCCATGGCGGACGAGGCCATGACCTATGGCGTGGAGGCGACCCTGCCCGCCAACGCCTACGCCCGCGACTGGGTACGCCTTCGGCCTCGCCGGCTGGTGTGTTGAGTCAATAGCACTTGAGCAGAAAGGGGCTGCGGTGGGAATCCTGGACCAGATAAGACCAGGAGGAACATTGCATGTTCAACACGGAGCAGAGAAGGAAAGCGATAGAGACCTTCATCAGGTTCGGCCATAGCTATGCCGACACGATAAGGGAGCTAGGCTATCCGAGTAGACAGACACTCAGGATGTGGTGGGACGAGTATGTGGCAACGGGAGACATCCCGATAAGCAAGCATGAGAGCAATCCTCGTTTCACTGACGAACAGAAGCGTACAGCCGTCGACCACTACCTCGAGCACGGCAGGAGTCTTGCGCGTACGATGCGCGCCCTCGGCTATCCCAAGAGCAGGGAGTACCTCTGCAGGTGGATCGACGAGCTTGCACCAGGAAGACGCAAATACCGCGGACCGAACTCCAGGAAGTCTTCTCCTGCTCCAGAGACAAAGGCACATATCGTTGCCGAGCTCGAATCCAGAGGCTGCACAGCCGCAGAGGTTGCGAGAAGATATGGGTGCTCAAGGGTCTCACCCTATCATTGGCGCAGGGATATCATAGAGAGCCACAATGGTGATGCCGACAACAGGGGAAGATCCGTGAACGAGGAGTATGACAAGCTTCCGACTGATGTCGGGAAGCTGCAGGAGATGGAAGAGAATCTACGAGTGCGTGTGCGCGAACTCCAACTCGAGTGCGACGTGCTTGAGGGGACGCGTGCCATCTTAAAAAAAGATCCGGGCGCCGACCCGAACCGGTTGAGCAACCGGGAGAAGGCAGGACTCGTGACGCTGCTCCGGGCCAAGTGGAAGCTGAAGGATCTTCTGACATACATGAGAATGGCAAAGAGCAGTTATGAGTACGCCATGAGCGCATCCAGGCAGGATAAGGATGAAGAGACCCGGACTGTGCACAGGGCGGTAGTCGCATCGTTTCGAAGAAGCGGCTTCACCTACGGCTACAGACGCGTACTCAAGGACGTGAACTCAGACGAGAAGATCAAGATCGGCGAGTGGACCGTGCGCAGGGTAATGAGAAGCGAAGGACTTCTTGCAAGGAACCCCAGAAAGAAACGCAGGTACAGCTCATACGTAGGTGAGATATCGGAGGCGCCTGCAAACACCTGCCGACGCAATGACGGTACCCATGACTTCTCAGCCGATGCGCCTAACAAGCTGTGGGTCACCGACGTCACCGAGTTCGCCATCCCTGCGGGTAAGGTCTATCTTTCCCCGATCATCGACTGCTTCGACGGGATGCCCATCAGCTGGTCGACCTCGACCTCACCAGATGCAAAGATGGCGAACTCGTCACTTGAGGGTGCCTGTTCAAGACTCGGCAGAGACGAACATCCTCGGGTGCATAGTGACCGTGGAGGACATTACCGCTGGCCCGGGTGGATCTCGATATGTGAGAAGCACGGGCTCGTTCGTTCTATGTCGAGGAAGGGTTGTAGTCCGGACAACTCCAGGGCAGAGGGCTTCTTCGGACGGCTAAAGGTGGAATTCTTCTACGGATGCGACTGGCAGGGTGTGACACTCGAGGAGTTCGCAGGCATGCTCGATACCTATCTGAGATGGTACCGTGATCTAAGAATGAAGAGCGATCTGGGCTATATGAGTCCGATGCAATACCGTCGCAAACTCGGACTGGCAGCATAGGGAAAAACGGTCCAGGATTCCCACCGCAGCCCCTTCCTGCACAGCTCCTATTGAACACAAACAGGCTGGAGCACCTCCCCCGACGGCTCGGGGACGCTCTATGCCGACGGGCAGTCCGTCAGGGACCTCGCCGAGTCCGGCACGGTCACCCTCTACGCGCAGTGGAGGGCCGACGCCGTCGTGCTGGGGGGCGGGAGCACGACTACCACCACCGTCACCACCACGACGACCGCTACTCCCCGGACCGGAGACCCCGCCGGCATGCCCGTCGCCTGCCTGCTCGTGGCCTCCGGCCTCGCACTGGCGCTTGCCCGCAGGTATGCGGTGAGGGCCAGGGAATCTCGTAACGGGTAGCGATCGGAATGCCACAAAACGCGATACTTCAGGGGCAGTCTTCCAATCGGGCGAACGGTCGCCCAAGCTCAGGGCACAGACAGGGAGATTCTTGAGCCCCGCGCGCCCTTGGGTGAGGCACGGTATCCTGAGTTCTGCGGTAAATTCCAGACAGGGAGTAGAAAAGGGGCGCGGGCTGTCATGTTCGGTGGCCCGTGCTCCCTCGATTGTCCGCGAGATTGGGGCTAGACTTGGCCTCCATCGGACCACGATCGAGTTGACGTCGACCTCGTCGCTATAGGTCGGCTCGAGTATCCTGCGCGTAGTCGTTGTGGAAGAAGTTCTCCGAGGCAAGCGATGTGATCTCCGAGTTGACGTAGTCGAGCAGGGTGGAGTTGCCCTTGCTCACGGCCGGTGCGATGGTGTCGACGTCGCCGAGCAAGGTCGCGCCCACGGTATGGCCGGGGTTCTGCTTCGCCCACGCGAGCACCTCGGTGTTGTCGGTCGAGAATGCGTCTCCGTGCCCATCGAGAAGCGCGTTGTAGGTGTCGGCGTACGCCGGAAAGCGTCGTGGGATAGCTGTCTCGCTTGTCCTACAGCCCCACGCGACGCAGGTCGGAGGAGCGCCGACCCCGACCGGAGATGACCTCGCCGTCGAGCAGAACCTCTCCTGCGTCGATTGGCTTGATGCCGACCAGACATCTGGGCAGCGTCGACTGGCCAGCAGCCTGACGACCCGAGCATGATGCCGACCTTGCCCTTCTCCACGGTGGGGTCAGGCTCCGAGAGAACAGTGGTGTCGCCGAACTGCGCCATGGACTTGCATGTCATGGTTAAGAGACAACCACAGAATTGGGACGCATCACAACTGCCGAGAGGACGATGGTACTTTCTCTCGCGGCAGGGAGTCGCATCACAGATGCCATTCTCGTCGGATGTCTACTCAATTATAATGCACAATAATATTGATATTGTTAAATACAATGCGCATAATGATAGACATTAATAAATGCTTGCGAGGGGCCACGATGGCAAAGAAGACTGTGTTGCTCATGCCACAGACGCGGCAGATTCTGGAAACGATGGGTGCCCAAATCAAACGTGCGAGATTGCGCAGAAGAATCAGTGCCGACCTCGTTGCCAAGCGCTCGGGCGTCAGTCGCGCCACGGTCAGCGCAATCGAGAAGGGTTCGCCCTCTGTTAGCATCGGCATGTATGCCGCAGTCCTGAGTGCCTTGCAGGGCTTGGATAAGGATCTGCTGCTTGTCGCAAAAGACGACGAGTTAGGTCGAACGCTGGAATCGCTGAGTGTTCCCGAGAGGAAGCGTGCGCCAAAGCGAAGGGAGGTGGGCATATGAGAGAGAGGCGAATGCTCGTCTACGCCGATTGGCTGGCAGATGAGCCGATTCCCATAGGGGAGCTGTTCGTCTCCGAGGGCAGGGGGAGAGAGTTGTTCTCCTTCTCGTATTCCGAGAAGTGGCTGCGCGGTGACCATGCGACAACCTTCCTTGATCCCGAGGTCCATCCGTTTTCCGGACGTCAGTATGCTCCGTCCGACAAGCCGCTTTTCGGGATGTTCTCGGACTGCTGCCCAGACCGCTGGGGGCGGACCCTCATGCAGAGGCGCGAAGTCGTAGCGGCCCGCAGGGAGGGTCGGAAGCCCAAGAAGCTCCTTGAGAGCGACTTCCTCGCTGGTGTCTGCGACCAGACGCGGATGGGAGGCCTGCGTTTTGTTTCGGAGGATGGGGTGTTCCTGTCCTCCGGTCAATTCCTCGTCGTGCCGCCATGGACGCAGCTGAGGGCACTTGAGACGGCATCCATCGCATTCGAGAACGAGGAGGATCCGGAAGAGGAGAAGTGGCTGGCGCAGCTCCTCGTACCCGGCTCATCTCTCGGCGGGGCAAGGCCGAAGGCCTCCGTTACTGCGCCTGACGGCTCCATTTGGATTGCGAAGTTCCCTTCGCGGAACGACGAGTGGGACATGGGGGCGTGGGAGGCCGTGACCAACGACCTCGCGAGGCGCTGCGGACTTGATGTGCCGCAGGCAGAGCTAAGGACGTTTGCAAAAAACGGAGGGACGTTCCTGAGCAAGCGCTTCGACCGTAACGGCGCAAAGCGCATTCACTTTGCTTCGGCGATGACCATGCTCGGAAGGACGGACGGCGAGCATGAGGCAAGCTACTTGGACATCGCGAGATTCATACAGGAGCATGGCGCGGACCCAGGGCGTGACATGCGGGAGCTGTGGGCCAGAATCGTGTTCAACATTGCGGTCTCCAATACGGATGACCATCTGCGCAACCACGGCTTCCTGCTGACCTCCTCCGGGTGGAGGCTCGCCCCCGCCTACGACGTGAACCCGAACATCTACGGTGAGTCGCTGTCGCTGAACATTGACTTCGAGGAAAATGCCCTCGACTTCGAGCTTGCCATGGGGACTGCAGGGTTCTATGGCATTCCCTTGCGGGAGGCCAAGGCCAGGCTGACGGACATCTGCGAGACCGTCGAGCATGCGTGGCGGGATGCCGCCGGAGAGCGTGGCATCGGGCGTGAGGCCATGCGCCGAATGTCACCGGCATTCGACATGTCATACAAGGGCGGGCGTTCTGCCACAAGGGAAGCGTATCCCGTATCCTCATGGGGAGGGGACGAGCGCTAGAAGCCGGCGGCTTCGGAGAGGACGGTCAGATATGCCGACGACGAAGGTCAGCAAGACGGTCAAGGAGGCGCTCGACGTCCGTCGCCGCATCGGCGAGCGGACCATCGTGTTCTTCGATGCGGTCATGGCCATAGCCATCACATTGCTGGTGCTCGAGATAGACATTCCCGCGATCGCTGCCTTCGGCCCCGACCAGCTTCGGGGGATGTTCGTCCCCTTCACGGCACTGTTTGTCAGCTTCGTGGCGTTGGGGCAGCTGTGGTATCTGCACGCGCAGGTGTTCTCGGTAGGGGGGATGGCACGCGAGGTGTCGGTCCCCGCCCACCTGGCGCTCATGCTCCTGATCGTCCTGTTCCCGAAGACGACCGAGCTCATCTCGGAGTACCCGAGCAGCCCCTATGCCATCGCAATCTACCTGGCGTGCTACGTGGCGCTCGTCGCGGTTGGGTTTGCGACCATCGGCTGCTCGTCCGTGAGGGCGGTCAAACGTCTGGGCTGCTGGGCCGAGATGAGGCTCGGCCAGAGACCTGGCAAAGAGTCGCTCGGGAGGTTGCGTGCGGAAGACGGGCGCTACGAGACGAGGTCCTCGACGCGGTAAGGCGGGTCTCACGCTCGATTGGGTTCGACGTGGCGCTCTCCGTAGCCACCACGTTTGGCGCCGTCTTCGCCCTGTTCGTCAATCCCGTTGCCTGCTATGTCTTCTTCCTCGTCGACGTGGTCGGCTCGAGGCTCATCGACCTTCGCGCGGCAGACGCATGGGAGGTCGTCCGCGTCGCCTGGTCGCGCCTGGACGAGGGGACATCCGGCGATGACTCCGAAGGAACATGAGTCGCCTCGGCATCCCGCCATGAAGCGAGGGCCATTCGTCTGCCTCTAGAGGGTCTCGAGGTGGATGCGTTCGGGGTCGAAGCGGTCGACGGGGTGGTTCGCGTCCTCCCGCCTGGGATAGCCGACCGCGATGACGGCGAATGGCTTAAGCTCGTCGGGAAGCGAGAACTGCTTGCGGACGGCATCCATGCGCTCCGGGATGGGGCATACCCCCGTCCATACGGCCCCAAGCCCTTGGCTCACGGCCTCGAGCAGGAGGTTCTCGGCTGCAGCCGCCATGTCCTGCTCCCAGTTCTCGGGGAAGCGCATGCGGCCTCCGTTGCCCAGGAGCACGATGGCGACGGGAGCCTTCGCGACATGCTTCGCGTAGGGACTCATGGTCGAGAGGCGCGCGCACGCGCCTCGGTCGCGAACGACGAGGAACTCCCATGGCCGCTGGTCGCCGGCGGAGGGTGCCTGCATGGCGGCTCTGAGCAGTCTCTCGACCTTCTCCGGCTCAACCATGCGGTCTTGGTATGTGCGCACGCTCCTGCGATCGTCGATGACTTCCATCGTGCTCCTCTCGGATCATGTCGAGATGCCCGTCCTCACCTCGGCGCGCGGACCTGTCTTCCCCGGCGATTCTCGTGGGCCAAGGCCGAATCGAAGCGATTGTGCTCCCAGAGGGACCTTCTCGTCCAGCCGAGAAAAGATACTGCACGTATTACATGTGCTATCGCGAAGCTTGCCGGGAACGTATACTTGGGCGCACAAGACGCCATGTCACGACAGGCAGACAAGATGAGAAACCCATGGGAAGACATTGAACTATCCGACTACGAGGGCCATATGAGCTCGCAGACGGTCATGCAGGAGCAGTGCCTGAACGAGATGATGAAGGGGCAGGTATGCCGCCATCCGGTCAAAACGGTCATGGTGCTCGGTGTCGCCGGCGGAAACGGATTGGAACACATCGACCCGCGACGGATCGAGAGGGTGTACGGCGTTGACGTCAACGAAGAATACCTGGCTGAGTGCGCCCACAGGCATGCGTGTCTCGGCGATGTCCTGAAGTGCCTGCACGCCGACCTGACGAACGAGGGAATCACGCTGCCACATACCGACCTGGTCATCGCCGACCTCCTCGTCGAGTATATCGGGTGCGAGTGCTTCGCAAGGGTGGTGAAGGCTGTCGGACCGAGCTACGTGTCCGCGATCATACAGGTCAATATCGATGCTGGCTTCGTGTCTGGCTCTCCCTACCAGCACGTGTTCGACCGACTTGACAGCGTCCACCACCAGATAGACGAAGGCGCGCTGTCACGGGCAATGGCCGACATAGGCTATATGCCTGACGCAAAGGAGGAGCGGCTGCTGCCCAACGGCAAAAAGCTGGTGCGGTTGGACTACGGGTGCTGATGGCTGGACGCTGACCATGGTGCGCGGAACCATGCAAGATGCTAGAATGCCTCTCGGACACCATGCGTCCCTGCTCGCACGTGGGCCGTTCTGGTGTATACGGGCGTGCCTCGTCCATCTGAAGGGGGTTTGTTTGTTGAGTCGTAGATGCCAGTCGGAGATTGTCGCAGGCCGGGAGGTTTGCGAGCAGTAGTCTCTGCAACGCCTCCCATAGGGTTTTCGGCAACCTCTAGGAGGAAATTCAGATGGAATACTCAAATGATCGCGTGGGCAGGACTGGCCTGACACGCTACGGTTTTGATGGGCGGTTCTCCACCGAGGCCAGCCTGTACCCAGAGTTCTATGCGGGAAGGGTCCTTACGCAGGACAAGGGGCTTTACCGGATCGTCTGCGAAGGAGGAGAGCTTCTTGCGGAAGTCTCCGGGAGACTGCGCTTCGAGGCGACCTCATCGTCAGATTTTCCAGCCGTGGGCGACTTCGTTTTGCTGGATCGTCCCGATGGGAGAATGGGCAATGCGGCAATCCGCCGGGTGCTGGGGAGAAGGAGCGCGTTCATCCGCAAGGCAGCTGGTGGAACCAGCGATGAGCAGGTGGTTGCCGCCAATGTCGACATAGCGTTCCTTTGCATGTCACTGGGCGGCGACTTCAATCTGCGCAGGTTGGAGCGATACCTTTCGCTTGCCTGGGAGAGCGGTGCCCTTCCGGCCGCCGTACTCACCAAAGCGGACCTGTGTGATGACGTGTCAGACAGACTCCGCGCTGCTGCCGAGGTGGCGCCAGGCGTGGACGTCCTGGTGACGGACTCCACGAGGGAAGACGGATACCGCGAGGTATTGGAGCGTATCGGACCAAGTCGCACGGCGGCGCTGGTCGGCTCTTCCGGGGTAGGCAAGTCGACGCTGGTCAACCGCCTGGTCGGGGCTGACTGCCTTGCTACCGGTGGGGTCCGCGACGATGGCCGGGGCCGTCATACTACCGTGCGCAGGGAGCTGGTTCTCCTTCCCAACGGTGGCATCGTCATCGATACGCCAGGTATGCGCGAGCTGGGCATGTGGCACGACTCCGAGGGACTCGACAGGAGCTTTGCTGACGTGGAGTCCTACTTTGGTGCATGCCGCTTCGCGGACTGCACCCACACCTCGGAGCCGGGGTGTGCGGTCCGGGAGGCCATCGAACGTGGTGATCTTTCGCCGGAGCGCTGGATGTCATATCGCAAGCTGAAGGTAGAGGCTGAGTACGCGGAGGACAGAGGCGAGTACCTCAGGTGCAAGGAGCAGAAGTTCAAAGCCATCAAGAGATCGTCAAGGGCGGACAAGAAGCGATAGGCCCTCTCTCGCGGTCATCGGTCAGAATCTGGGGAACTGCCATCCGGTGGCAGCTCCCCAGGAAGTTTCTCGAAGCCTGTCCTCTTCTGTCGAGTTCGATAATCGCAGCGAAGAAGCCCATATCTGCCTGTCCAAGGCCGGCGACCTCATGCCGAGTTGCGTGTGGGGAGAGGAGAAGTGGATTCTCCCAGCCTTGTTGGCGCCTAGAACTAGAGCAGGGCATGCCTGCTTAGAAAGGAGGCGACGGCAAGATATACCGAGGTGCTCAGGTGTGAGGCGGTTATCACCTATGGATCGAGTGATGCCGGCATCGCGAAGACGGCAAAGAACCTTGGAGCTACTTCTGAATCGTTGCGAGTTTGGGTCAGAAAATACGAGAACGCCTCCATTGCCAAACTCGCAAGACCACCGAAACACGTCTAGCCCAGGTACTCCAGCGTATGTACACCCCACTGCATGAGTACTCGCCAAAGGACGGCAGATATCACAAGTAAGGCTGACATCGTCATAAAGAGGAAGCACTCTCCGGAGATCAAACCAGAAGAGATAGAGAAGAGAACACCAAAAAGGGCTACGACACCGAAGTCCGAAAAAACCGCCGCCAGTACGCTCGCGCTTTGTTTCACTGCGACGGCTTCGCTTGTCCAGTCCAGGTTCGGTAGCCTTAGGTTGAGCAGCAGCCCGAGCTCCCCACAGAGCACAGCATATACGCAGGGAACCAGCACTGCGAGAGTCGCCACGAGAGGGTTGGGCAGAAGCAGAATGTCCAGGACGACAGCAGCAAATACCGCTGCCGGGATGTTCACTAGCAGGTGGAGCCGCAACTTTGCCAATAGAACCTGTCTACCGTCAACCGGCAGCGACTGCAGTACCCACAGGTTGTTTCCCTCCAAAGAAACAGAAGGTGCGCTCACCACGTCGACGGCAGTGATGGCACAGATCATGGCGCAGGTAGCCAGAGGCAGATATCTCGCTATGACCGGCACTTGTTCCACGATGGAAAGGGGAGGGGTTCCCCCGGCTTCCTCAACTGCAAGAAAAATGGAACCACCAACCAGAATCAGTGCCCCCAAACCGCAGTTAAGCATATACACGGCACTGCTCGTGAAGCGGCGAAGCTCTTTTCCAAGCAAGGCACGGCCCACCGACTGAACGCGAAGGGCTTCCTCACGATAGTGCACTTTTGCCGCAGCTTTCTTCGTCGTGACGATGCGGATGAAGCTACGGGACAGGGCGACATAGACGACCGCAAAAAGGCCGAGCACGATAACCGCAAATATCAGAAAGGCCAGAGGGTCTCCCTCGGCTGCCAGACCCATTTGGTAGAGAGGATAGAAAGCCGTACGAACGCTAGCACCTATGGACGCACTGGCAAGGATAATCTGTTGCAGCAGCTGGTCGGCCTGTGAAAAGAGATAGAAATAGGCTCCCAGGAAACCCAGCGAGAGGATCATCGTGAACAGGGTCTTGCTCCGCATGCGAGAGGTCAAGGAAGCCACCGCCCACGCAAGGATGCAGGTCAATGCCAGAGACAGAAGCGGCAGCAGAAAGAGCAATGACACGCAGAACACCAGAGACAAGGCACTGATCGTCACGCATCTGCCGTACGAGACGACGGTCGCCAACCAGACAATGCCTCCAAACAGGAAGTTCTGGACATAGAGGCCAAACATGCGCGAGAAGAGAATCGTCGTAGGGGAAATGGGGAGAGACAACAGAAACTCATTGTCTTTAGCCTCATACAGCATCGATTGTGCCATGAAAAGGCTGCTGATGACGGCAATGGCCATGGTCATAATGCCGGCTAGGGAAAAATACAACCATCCCAAGTCCATGCCGAGAAGAGGTGCGCATAGCGCATCCATCGTTACCGAGAAAAGCTGAAACAAAGCGAAGGCAACATACGCCGCAATGACCACCGCGAAGAGACGGGTGAGACGAGACGGCTTTGCGCCGCCCTTCCCGTGAAGGTTGAGAGTTGCAAGCATGGTGCGAAGCTGAACTCCTATGAGCGAACGTATCATCTCTCTCCCTCCAGCTCCAGAAAGACGGACTCCAGCGACTCGTCTCCCTTGACCTCCTCCATGGTCCCAGAACGAATAAGGCGGCCGTTTTTGATGATGGCCACCCTGTCGCAGAGCTTCTCGGCCACCTCAAGCACATGGGTGGAGAAGAAGATGGCTCCTCCGCGGTCGCAGATGCCACGCATCTGCTCTTTCAGGATATGGGAGGCCTGCGGGTCAAGACCCACGAAGGGCTCGTCCATGACGACAAGCTTGGGGTCGCGGATGAGCGCCGAGATGATGGCAAGCTTCTGCTTCATGCCGTGCGAGTATGCGGACACCGGCTGGGCCAGATCGTCCGTCAGCTCGAACAGGTCGGCATATTCGTGAATGCGGTCCTGTCTGACCTGTGCCGGAAGAGCAAAGATATCCGCAACGAAGTTCAAGAACTGAATGCCCGTCATGAACTCGTAGAGGTCAGGATTGTCGGGCAGATAGGCGAGCTGTCTCTTGCACGCCAGTGGATCCTCGGTTATAGAGGTTCCGTTCACGTATATCTTCCCTGCGTCAAACTGCAGGATTCCGCAGCAGGCCTTGATGGTGGTGGTCTTGCCTGCACCATTGTGGCCGATGAAACCGTATATCTCACCGTTCGTGATATGCAGCGACAGATCGTCCACTGCCTTCTCGTCCCCATAGGTCTTTGTGAGATGTTCGATTCGAAGCATGCCGACTCCCTCGCCTTTGGAAGAGGCCACGTCAGTTACGGTCTTGCTCACGTGATGCGGCCTCATGTCTGTTCTATATGAACTATATCATATAGAACAGACATGAGGCCGCTATAATGGATGCGCTCGTTGTCGCGGGCGTGCCATACCCCTTCATCCAAAACGTTCAGTGCCCGCCTCAAGGGAGTCGATGAGTCTCTCAACGAGAGACCTGCTCACAACCTCATGTCCGAGCCGCCTTTCCCTGCTCGCATATTCGAACGAGACGGACGCTCCGATCGTCGTTGGATCGTCGACGTATTCCCGGCAACTCGAGTGAACCTGGCCTATGCCGGTCTCGGCGATAACTCGGCCGGCGTTGGTCGAGTCGATGCCAGAACCGGCCAGAAGCTGTATGTCGTTCCCGAACAGGTCTTGTAGCTGCTTGATGAGGGGTATTCCATCCACGGCCTCCGGTTCCTGCCCGCTCGTCAGTATCCTGTCGACGCCGGCGTCGACGAGTTGGCTGCACGACCCCAACGCGTCCGGCACCACGTCGAATGCCCTATGGAACACTGCTTCGGCACCGAAGCCATGAACCAGACGCACCATCCTTCTGGTCTTCTCGATATCGATCTCGGAGGAGCTTGTCAGGAAGCCGAAGGCGATGCCGTCTGCGCCGTTCTCCAGCATGAGCCCGGCATCCTCGAACATGACCGCGGTCTCCTCGCGCGAGTAGCAGAACCCTCCAGCTCGAGGCCGATCCATGCAGACGACCTTGAGGCACGTGTCCCGTTTGACGAGCTTCAGGGTTCCCAGCGTCGGGGTCACTCCCCCAAGAGAAAGCGCCGCGTTCAGCTCAATCCGTGTGGAACCTCCCTCGCAGGCCTGCAAAGCGTCATAGTAGCCACCACAGCATATTTCGACCACTGGGTAGTGCATGTTCTCGTGTCCCATGTTCCGCCTCACTTCGATACCGACGGCCTGCCATTGCCAAGCTCTCCTGGGTGTCCCTGACGGAATGCCCGTCGTGCTCCGGCGGGGCTTTTCCGCGCCTATCGCCTAGTTCGCGTTCTGCATCGCGGCGGCGAGGGCGGCAACCGTGTCCCTGATGGCGAGAAGCGCTTCTTCCGGATCATCGATACCGACCACGGAGGCGTCGAGGGGACATTGCGCCGACCCCTCTCGGTTCATGATCACGGGCGTGAGCTTGTCGTAGGACGCGGCGATGCCATGGGACGAGAGCACTCTCAGGGCATCGGTGCTCATGACCGGCGCATATATGGCGTGCGCCCCGAGCAGCACATAGAGCATTGCCGCTGCCTTACCCACCACCCGGTCGGCCACGGAGAAGCCATCAAGGTCTCGTTCCTCGCCTATCCAGGAGAGGAGGGGAGAGACCCCGGGGCTCGAACTTGTCAGGACGCTGGCTCCATGGACTGCGGCACAGGAGAGGTTCTCCGCCGAGAGCAGTTCCCTCGCACGGGTCACATCCTCCTTCGCTGGTGTGCGTCCACGAGCCTGCGCAGAGTCATCTCCCGCCGCTGTCATCGTACGTCCTCCTCCAGCGAACTGGCCTGCCCGACCTTGGAGGTGACGAGTGGCAGCAGGACCCACTGCAGGGCGATTCCCGGGATGCCGTAGGCGAGGGCTAAGACCGAGGTGGAGACGGAGGCGACAACATCGATGCCGTTCCCAGCGATGGCTCCGAGTGCGCATATCGCTACAATCGAGGCAACCAACCAGGTGGCCTGGACGAGCAGGACCTTTGCCAGAAGCGACATCTTTGCCCTTCTGAGCAGGCCGGCGGAAAGACCGTAGCAGGCGAGCTCGACCATCATGAGCGGAAGTCCTGAGGCGGTCGGCATGCCGGAGATCAGGAAGCTCATGCACGGGCCGAGCAGTCCCGTGACAACTCCGGGAATGGGGCCGGCCAGGAAGCCGACGAGGGCGACGGGCAGATACATGGGCAGGAAGACTCGGCCAAGTGCCGTTCCTAGACCAAGGGCAGCGCCGAGGGCATGGAACACCTCTGGGACCAGGACCGCTCCGGCGATGGCTGCCACCGTCGCCATGGTCCGGACGCCGACGGAGGGTAGCGCCAAGGGGCGGTCTATCGTGAGCACGCTGTTTTTGAGATCAGTTCCGTAGGCCATGTCTCTCTCCTATCTCCTTTGCCGTGTCACGTGCCGTCGGAGCTGGGGGGTACCCTTCCGACATTCCTTTCCTGCATTCGAGTCAAGTCTGCACCTTTGTGCCTACTTCAAGTCAAGTGAATTTCTGGGAAATCTCATGTCCCAGGCGCTGCGCTCCGTGGCATACATGTCCTCGTCCATGGTCACAATGCGGGCATCCGTCGATTGACTTCTGATGGTGTCAGCTCATTGTCACATGACGGGTTTCCCGAATATCCCTTGACTTGAAGCAGACTCGAGGGTCCAGACTTGGCGCGAGCGGCAGCAGGTTGGGTGCCACGGATGTCGATGCGGGCAAAGGAGAGGCACATGGCCTCATGGACGGACGAGAAAGTCGGTCGCTTCGGCTTCGGGTGCATGCAGCTGCCGATGGCCGACGGTAAGGTCGACCTTGCGGTGACGAGCGAGACGTTCGACCGGTTCCTGGCCTCGGGCCTCACCTGCTTCGATACCGCCCACAACTACCTGGACGGCCAAGGCGAGGTTGCCGCGCGCAAGTGCCTCGCCAGGCGCCACAATGTGCGACAGTTTCTTCCTTACCGATAAGCTCACGGACAACTTCTTCAGGTGCGCTGATGATGTCATGTCAGCACTCGACTCCGAAGTCTTCAACTGCCTCAATACGAAACACGCCTTCGGCGACTGGAACGCGGCCTACTACTACGACAACGTCCATACCACGAATGGCCACGCCAAGGCGTCCGAATGCCTCAAGTGCGACAGGTGCGAGAATGCCTGCCCACAGCATCTGCCCATCCGCACGCTCCTTGAGCAGATCGCCGAGGAGTTCGAATAAGTCGGCTGCCTTGTTGGTCGCCTGCAGATATGAGTAGACCTGTTTGGTGGGAGGCGCAAGGCCAAGGTCAGAGCGAGGCGGTTTTCTGCTGACCTGTCAGCCTTACGCTTGGGCCCTCTCGAGAATAGTTTGAAGAAGTGCTTGACTTAAACCTTACTTCAACTTGTATACCTGATGCCATGGCATCGGATCGCGAGAGGGCAAAGGAGCATGACGTTGAACAACTTCATCTATGACATTCCCACGAAGGTCTATTTCGGAACGAATCAACTCGGCAATCTCGGACCGGAGCTTGCTCGCTTCGGCAAGAGAGTCCTTCTGGTCTATGGCGGCGGCTCTATCAAGAGGAGCGGCCTGTACGACAAGGTCGTCGCGGAGATGGAGAAGGCGGGGCTCGAGCTGTTCGAGCTTGGCGGTGTCGACCCGAATCCCCGTGTGACCTCCGTCAATGCAGGTGCGGACATCTGCAGGAGGGAGCACATCGACGTTCTCCTGGCCGTTGGTGGCGGTTCGGTGATCGACTGCACGAAGTACATCGGTGCGGCAGCATACTACGATGGTGACGCATGGGACATCCTGCTCCAGAAGACGCCCGTGGAGAAGTGCCTGCCGGTGGTCACGGTTCTTACCCTTGCTGCCACGGGTTCGGAGATGGACTGCGGGGGCGTCATCAGCAATTCCGAGACACATGACAAGATTGGCCTGCTGTTTCCGCCGATGCAGCCGAAGGTATCCTTCCTCGATCCCACGAATACCTACACGGTCAGCCCCTATCAGACTGCCTGTGGCTCTGCCGACATCCTGTCCCACATCATCGAGGTCTACTTCAACATGGACCAGGACCTGCAGATGCTTGACGGCTTCATGGAAGTGCTGATGAGAACCGTCATCAGGTATGCTCCCATAGCCATGAAGGAGCCGGACAACTACGAGGCTCGTGCAAACCTGATGTGGACCTCCTCCTGGGCCATCAACGGCTTCATCAACGGTGGCAAGCGCCAGGCGTGGAGCTGCCACCCGATGGAGCACGAGCTGTCTGCCATTTACGACATCACCCACGGACTGGGCCTTGCGATTCTCACCCCCAGATGGATGGAATACACGCTCGATGAGACGACCGTCTCCAAGTTCTACCAGTTCGGGGTCAACGTTTTTGATATAGATGCTTCGCTTTCCCAGATGGAGGTTGCAAAGAAGGCTATCGAGCGCGTTCGCGGATTCCTGTTCGAGACGCTCGGACTCAAGAGTACGTTCACCGAGATTGGTATTGACGACACGAACTTCGCCATCATGGCGCAGAAGGCGGTCGCCGAGGGCACTATGCATGCCTTCAAGCCTTTGAGCGCGGAGGACATCGAGAAGATCTTCTCGATGTGCCTGTAGGTCAGCGGCTGCTGGAGCCAAGACAGGCATCCGTGCTTGGGTGCAGAGAATCGCAGGCTGGCAAGCCGCTCTCTTGGTCGGCAAAATCGGAGGGCCGGTCGTTTCCATAAGGAAAGATGATATGTCAAACGATAAGAAGGGAGTCCACCAATGGCACTACAGGATGTACCAGAGCTCAGTGCGTTTTCCGCAGGTCGGTCCAACGATGGTTTCGCTCAGCACTTCACGGGCAGGAGCTATCTCAACATGCTCTCGACGAAGCAGGTGATGGTCGGTAACGTCACCTTCGAGCCGGGATGTCGCAACGACTGGCACATTCACCACGCCGATGAGGGCGGCGGGCAGATGTTGTTGGTCACGGCTGGTCGTGGATGGTATCAGGAAGAGGGCAAGCCACT
>Ga0268356_10736_pt1 | contig 24131 bp, 24 predicted proteins | sample BioMet10_FD_194415 | JGI IMG/M metagenome (GOLD analysis project Ga0268356, IMG submission 194415) | Sewage microbial communities from Oakland, California, United States - Biofuel 10 (PacBio Assembly) | ecosystem: Engineered > Wastewater > Sewage > Unclassified | place: USA: California | collected...
TTTACCGGCAGGTGTCTATGTGTACCGCTTTATGAATAAAGATAAGATAGTGGAAAGCGGAAAATGGTGAAGGAATGAGATTGTTAGCTATTAGCTGTTAGCTATTGGCCATTAGCTAATAACTAACAGCTAATAGCTAAGGGCTATTTATGCCTCTGCAACCTCGCAGATGCAATAATAAAACTTTAGATATGCCTCTGCAACTTTGCAGATACAATAATAAAAGTTTAGATACGCCTCTGCAACTTCGCAGATGCAATAATACAAATGGAACCAGGATAACGGGACTGGCCAGATATTCTTTTAGCTTAAGACAAGTTAGATTTGGAGACCCCTCCCTGCCCTCCCCTCGTGAGGGGAGGGGGCCGTATGCCTAAATTTTAGGGCATTACCAAAGGGTGGGTCAGAAAAACCGGATGCTTTACTAAGATAAAAGCTCTTCTATAAAAATGGCTGTTGGCAATTAGCCAATAGCTAACAGCTAATGGCTAACGGCTAAAAGCTAATTGCCAACAGCCAACAAAATACCGTGTGATTTTGTACTGAATTTGCTAAAAAATGAAAAAAAATTGGGTTTCTTTTTCCCTACTTTTCCTACGAATACTCGATAAACCCCTACGAATAATAAATTCTTTGAAAAAAACAAAAAAATAGTAAAAATCGATTAAAAATATTTTTAATATTGACGCCACAAATAATAACTATATATGAAACGCAATTTACCCTCTTTAATTACAACTGCACTATTATTCTTTTGTATGTCTACCGGCTATACCCAGAACTTCTGGGAACCCTTAGGCGCACCATCCGGAGTTAATATTTTATCATTAGCTACTACTGCTGATGGTACAATTTTTATCGGTACTTATTATAATTCCGATGGAAAAGGTATTTATCGTTTAATACCCGGAAATACAAATTGGGAATTTGTCGGACCCTTGGAAAATTCTACAATTTATGGATTAGAAGTAACACCGACAGGTGAAATATTTGCCGGCGCCAGTGGCACTATTTTTAAATCCGTCGATAATGGCAATACCTGGTACCCGGTTTATGTTGGTGAAGTAGCAAATTGGGTTGCCATAAAAGCTTTTGGAAATGGCTTGGTATTTGCAGGAAGTGCTTCAGGTTCCCCACATAATAGCGTTTTACGTTCTTTGGATAATGGAGAGACATGGGATACTGTTTTTTCAATTGTCCGGTAGTGAGCCGATAGGAGATTTTGCCAGAGCACCCGACAGTACGATTTATACTTGTACTACTCACTACTTTAATGGAGGAGGCGTTTATCGTAGCATTGATAATGGTTCTAACTGGGAATATATTGGATTATCAAATGACTGGCTTTTATCAATTGCAGTAAATTCGGCGGGAGAAGTATTTGCCGGCGGTTATTCGGGTATTTATAAATATACGGGAAATGGAACCTCATGGATATTGTTAAAAGATTATCTTGATGTAGAAAAATTATTTATTAACACTATAGGAGTAATCTTTGCTTCCTGTAATAATTCATCTTTTAATAATGGAGGCGTATTACGATCAGAAAATAACGGGCAATCATTTGAATATATTAACTCAGGTTTGGAAACTAATGCAACAGAAACGTTTGATATGGACGGAGCCGGGTGTATTTATACTTCATCAAATTATCCTACCTGTGTTTACCGGAGCATTGAAACAACTATTCCTTCTCCCCTTAATGGTGTTATAACTTATCCCAATACTGTTGGAACTCCTTTAAGTAATGTCCATATTAATTTATTACAACAGGATACCCTTATCATGGAAACAAATACAAATGCTCATGGTTATTATCAATTTAATAACATTAATAACGGCGTCTTTACGATGCTACCTTCAACTACTAAACTCTGGGACGGAGTAACTGCATCGGATGTTCTTTTATACCGCAAACACATTGCTAATATTTCCAGCCTAAGCGGCATTTACTTAGCTTCGGGCGATGTAAATGCCTCGGGTGAACTAACGGCAACAGATGTATTGTTAATCAAAAAACGCATTGCCAATGTTATTTCCGCTTTCCCTGCCGGCGACTGGTTATTTAACTGTACCACGGTAACCATTCCCAACACAAATACTACGGTAACTGAAAATTTCAACGGGATGATTTATGGTGATGCCAACGGATCGTATGTGCCGACGGCTAAATAAAAATGAAGAAAAAAATGAAAACATAAAAACTTAAAAAGATGAAAAAGTCCCTGCTTGTTAGCTTATTCGTAAGCTTTGTTTTATTGAGTTTTTCACAAAACCCACGCGTACCTTTTCCTGCTTCCCTGCGTCATATAGCGGTAGCAGAATATCCTACTGAAAAATCCGGCACGTATAACCAAACCCTGCGGGGACTCATCAGAAACAATCGCCTGCTTCCGTTAACGAAGAAGAGATTGGCATGACGGGCTATGATTTGCAAAGCAACGCCTGCACACCTTATGGCCGTTTCCATATTTTTGAAGACGGAACCATGGGAGCGGTTTGGACAAGAGGAACCGGAGGATATCCCTTTACCGACAGGGGAACCGGCTATAATTATTTCAATGGAACAAACTGGGGCGCCGAGCCTGCCTCGAGAATAGAAAATGTGAGAACCGGCTGGCCCAGCTATGCCGCCCTGGGTGCTAACGGCGAAATAATCGTTGCCCATCAGAGCGCTACCTTGCCTCTTATCATCAGTAAGCGTATCAACAAAGGAAGCGGCGACTGGTCGTTTTCCTCTTTCAGTGGTCCCAATGGGCATCAGTTGCTTTGGCCACGCATGGTTACCGGTGGAACCGATCATAATTATATTCATCTCTTTGGACTTACGGCTCCGTCAGGCAATGGCGGTTCTCCCTACCAGGGACAGGACGGCGCGCTGGTGTATTCCCGTTCCACCGATGGTGGCGTAAACTGGGATATAAATAACATCATCCTCGACGGGATGGGTTCCTCAAATTATGTTTGCTATTATGAGGATATGTATTCGTGGGTGGAGCCGAAAGGAGACATGCTGGCGTTTATTGTCTGCGATCCCCGTAACGATTTATTTGTGATGAGATCTGCCGATGCCGGCGCTACCTGGCAGAAGACGGTGATCTGGCAACATCCGTATCCCCATTGGAATGGCATATCGGCTACCGATACCTTTTACCGTCCCGACGGCTCGGCTCACGGTGCTTTCGACAACAACGGCAAACTGCATATCGTCTTTGGCATTGACCGGGCTTATGCCAACGGCACCACCCGTTACTGGTTCCCCTTTGAGGACGGCATTGCTTACTGGAACGAAGACCAGCCCTCCTGGACCGGAGGCACGACCGACCAACAATGCAACTGCCTTAATCCCGAACTGCTCTATGAACAGGGAAGCCTCGTGGGCTGGATTCAGGATATCAACGGCAACGGACAAATTGATCTTATAGATAGTACCGTTTACGTTTTAGCCAATTACGGACTGAATCCTTCGAGCATGCCCCAACTTACCATTGACGAAAACAACAATATCTTCCTGCTCTTTTCCGGCATTACCGAAACTTTCGATAACGGCACTCAACAATACCGCCATATCTGGTCAAGGGCTTCTTACGATGGCGGTCAATCATGGGGCGGGTTTCAGGATTTAACGGGCGATGTGCTTCATTCCTACGACGAATGCGTGTTCCCATCCATTGCAGCCTTAACCGACGACAAAGTTCATTGCATCTATCAGGCCGATAATGAACCGGGGCTCTGTTTAGGTTTGGATCATGGTTGCTACGGCGATAATTATATCCGGCATTTATCTGCATATTTAACGTCGCCTCCGCCTCCGTTTTATTGCATTTCGGGCATTATTACTTATGCCAATGGATACCCAATACCTTGCCTAAGTATTAATCTGAAGGATGCCGACGGAACGGTTATCGCCACAACCACAACCGATATATCGGGAAACTATTCCTTTTGTAACCTTACTAACGGAACCTATACTCTTGAGCCATCCACTTGCACTCCCTGGGGCGGGGTATCGGCTACTGATGTATTGCTTTATAAAAAACACATTGCCAATATCGCTCCCTTAACCGGTATTTTCTTAACTTCGGGCGATGTAAATGCTTCGGGTGAGCTTGCAGCAACAGATGTTCTTCTTATCAAAAAGCGTATTGCCAGCATCATTACTTCTTTTCCGGCAGGCGACTGGTTGTTCAGCAATATTACTCCTGTTACTATCAATGGAGGCAATGTAACACTAAATATTTACGGCTTATGCTATGGCGATGCCAATGCTTCGTATATACCACAAAATAAAATGTCCACAGGGAAATAATAAGAATCTAAAACGCAACCATCATGAAATATCCATAAGGACAATGTCCAAACAAACCAAAATGATATTTTATGGATATTCCATTTGACCAATAAATTATAAAATTAATAACAAATGAAAAAACTTCTACTCTTTTGTCTGCTCACAGGCATCGTTTGTCTGGGCTACTCACAGAAAAAAAGAGTTACCCTACCGGCTTCCCTTAAAAACAAAACCGTTAACCTTTCGCAGGTAAAAACCCCTTCATCCGGAACCAGCTTAACATCCGTAGCGGCTAAACCGGAAAATTCGCCAACATCCCGTTTATTGTATGAAGAACAAATCGGGCAAACCAATTACGACCTCCAGTCGAAGTCGTGTACCCCTTACGGGCGGTATTTCTATACGACGACGGAACCATGGGTGCCGTATGGACAAAATCCGTTAACTCCACAACCTTAGGTACCGGCTATAATTATTACGACGGTACCTCGTGGCAAGCGTCAGGCGACGTAGGTACAATCAATGCCGGATGGCCAAACTATGCCGCTTTGGGAGCCAATGGCGAAATCATTGCAGCCCACCGCAGCGCCACGCAACCGCTGGTGATAAGCACCCGTAGCACCAAAGGAAGCGGCGACTGGACGCAAACTATATTCAACGGTCCCGACGGGCATCAGTTGATGTACCCGCGATTAGTTACCGGCGGAAGCAATCATAACATCGTTCATCTTTTTGCCTTGACGGCTCCGGTTGCCGAAGGCGGCACACCTTACCAGGGACAGGACGGTGCCTTAGTCTATTCCCGCTCCACCGATGGTGGCGCCACCTGGACGCAAGGCAACGTTATCCTCAACGGTATGGGGTCTGCCGATTATGTTAACTTCCATCCCGATAAATATTCCTGGGTGGAACCAAAGGACGACAACTTAGCCTTTATCGTTTGTGATAACCAAAACGATTTGTTTGTGATGAGATCCGCCGATGCCGGCGCTACCTGGCAGAAGACGGTGATCTGGCAACATCCGTATCCGCACTGGGACGGCATCTCTGCCACCGATACGTTTTACTGTCCCGACGGTTCGGCTCATGGCGCTTTCGATAACAACGGACTGCTGCATGTGGCTTTCGGACTAACCCGACTGATTTCCGACGGAACTACCATTCAATATTTCCCCTGGGTGGATGGGATAGCCTACTGGAACGAAAATCTTCCTACATGGGTAGGCGGAACCCATGTAGAACAATGCAACTGCCTTGACCCCAACGAGGTTTACGAGCAAAACAGACTTATCGCATATATGCAGGACATCAACGGCAACGGACAATTGGACATCGTAGGATTACCCGATTCCTACAATCATTTAGGACCTACCAGTATGCCTCAGTTAGTAATTGGCAATAATAACATGATATACCTGTTCTATTCCGGAATTACCGAAACGTTTGATAACGGCTCGCTGAACTACCATCATATCTGGGTAAATGCCAGTACTAATGGTGGACAAATCTGGAATTATCCCACGGATTTTACCGATGATATACTCCATGCTTATGATGAATGCGTATTCCCTTGCATTGCTTCAAAGTCGGATTATTATGCTCATTGCATTTACCAGTCAGATAATGAACCAGGACTATCGGGCACAATAAGTAATAACTCTATCCGGCATCTTTATCTTTATATCTATGATGTACCTGGTTGCTTTATTTACGGACAAGTTACCTATCCCTCTTTGTCTAACACACCCCTAAGAGGAGTAAATATCACACTTGAAGATTCTCAGGGAACTACCATCGGTAGCATTCCTACAGACTCAGAAGGGAACTATTTATTTTGGATGAATGGGTTTTGGTAATTATACTCTAAATCCCTCTCGTTCCAAACCCTGGGGAGGAGTAACGGCAACAGATGTATTGCTTTATAGAAAGCACATCGCCGGTATAGCTCCCTTAACCGGTATTTTCTTAGCTTCGGGCGATGTAAACGATTCGGGCAGCCTTACGGCAGGGGATGTACTGTTACTTAAAAAACGTATTGCTCATATCATCTCCGATTTTCCTGTCGGCGACTGGTTGTTTGACAATACAACGATAAATTATAATGGATGTATTTTCCTTTACAACTTTAGCGGAATTTGCTATGGCGATGCCAACGGGTCGTACGTGCCACCGGCAGGCAAAAAACAATGAGTAATTAAGTAATAGAACCTATAGTCGTATAATTAAATTTAAAAACCTTAAAAACAGAACACGGATTTTTACTGAAAATAGCGGATTAAAAACGGAATACTATATCTGCAACTTCGCAGATATAATGGACTAAAACCTCGTAGTGCAACTTTGTGCCGGAACTTTGTGAAACATTGTGCTACCGTGTATAGCTGTTGGCTAAAAGCTAACGGCTAAAAGCCAATAGCTAAGTTTAAACGCTGTCAGGTTTCTCAAAAAAGAAAAAAGTGGTAAGTATTATTTTTAAAAAAAATTCAGCAAACCCGGATTCGCCATGCACAATTATGCTAAATTTGAACACTTTTATGTATAACAGTACCGTTACAAGAAACAATTATTCCCGTTTGATAACAATTTTGAGTTCGCTTTGCGGAAAAAAGGAATAGGATTGAACTGCTGAAACGGTTTTTATAAAATCATTCATTATGGCCATAACAATTAAAGAAGTAAAAACAAAACTGGATCGTAAACAATTTGTTAATTTTCAGTTCGATTTATATAAAAACAACAAATACTGGGTTCCGCCTTTAAAAAATGCAGAGATTAAATCGTTGACGAAAGATAATCCTGCCAATGATTTTTGTGATTCACGATTTTTTTCTGGCCTATAAAGACGGAAAATGTGTAGGACGCATTGGAGCCATTATTAATAAAAATTATAACGAGAAAATAAACCAACGGTTCGGAAGGATAAATCGTATTGAATTTATTGATGATTATGAAGTAAGCGAAAAACTAATCGCTACAGCCATTGCCTGGCTTAAAGAACAGCAAATGGAATACGTTCACGGTCCGTTAGGCTATACCAACCTCGATACACAAGGTTTGCTAATCGAAGGATTCGATTATTTACCTTCCATTGCTTCGGTATATCATTTGCCTTATTACAAGGAGCATTTCGAAAAGCTTGGCTTTGAAAAAGAAAACGACTGGATAGAATTTCGTTTAACCATTACCGAAGCGCCATTAACCAAAGCAAGGCGTGGCGCCGAAATAATAAAGAAAAGATACGGAGTGGACGTTCTTAATTTTTCTTCTATTTCTGAGCTTAAACCTTATACTAAAAAAATATTTGAAATATTAAACGAAGCGTTTCAGTTCCTGCCCTATGTATCTCCTTTTAACGAAAAGACCATACAACTTTATGCCGATAAATATTTTAAAATTTTAAATCCCCGCTATATCAAAATTGCGGTGAAAGACGGACAGCCTATAGGATTTTTTGTAGGCATGCCTTCCTTATCCAAAGCCATGCAGAAAGCCAACGGGCATTTATTCCCATTGGGGATATTCCATATTTTAAAGGCATTGAAAAAGCCTGAGGTGGTAGACATGTTGCTTACGGGAGTTTTACAGGATTATCAAAATGCAGGCATTGCTGTAGTTTTAATATCGGCACTTCAGGAAGAAATGATGAAAGCGGGGGTTACTCAGTTAGAGACTACCGGTGTATTCGAAACAAATCAGAATGTAATAACAAACTGGAAAAATTACGAACATATTCAGCATAAAAGGAGAAGATGTTACGTAAAGAAAATATAATTATCCTGTGTTTTAATTGTACTATTCTTTATTGCCTGATAAAAATGGTTAAAAAATGATTAATAAAAAAAGAAACAACCGGCGATTTCTGAAGAAAGAGAGCGTTCTTTTTATTATGCTGCTCAGCTTTCCGTTTACCTTATGGGCTCAGCTATGCATTACAGATGCGAAGCCCGGGGATATTATCTTTCAGGAATACGATTGTGGCGATTTATGCCGGGCCATTGCCGGAGTTACCCAATCGTACCACAATCATGACTACACCCATTGCGGTATTGTTGTTTCAGCGAATAATGCATTATGGGTTCTGGAAGCAGTTTCTCCGGTAGTTAAATTAACCCCTATCGATTCGTTTTTGAGCAGAACGGCTTCACATTCCGGGAACACACTCGCCCGTGTTAAAGAACAATATTCCGCTACCAAAAACAATGCTCTTTTACATTATCCGGATTTTATCGGCAAATCCTATGACGATTGTTACATTATGGACGATGATTCCTATTATTGTTCGGAATTGATTTACGAACTTTTTAAAAATGATGACGGATCGCCACTATTTGAGCTAAAACCCATGACATTTATAAGTCCTAAAACGAATAAAATATTTCCGGAATGGATTTCATACTTTTCCGGATTAAACTGTGCTATACCGGAAGGAAAACCAGGAATCAATCCCGGAGGTATTTCGCTTTCGGATAAGGTTTTTGTTTGGGAGATTTTAAATAAATGCACCTCCGTTTTCCTGCAAATCCAATAAAAAATCAGCGAGAAATAATCAACGTAAGTTTAAATTAATAACTTACTGAAGCTTAAATAGCTCTTTTGCATTTTGCGTAGTAATTTCAGCTACTTGCTGAAGGGGGACATTTTTTATGTCTGCCATTTTTCGGGCGATCAATGGAATATAAGCACTTTGGTTACGCTTGCCGCGATAAGGTACCGGAGCAAGATACGGTGAATCGGTTTCTAATAAAAAATGTTCAAGCCCGAAATGCTGAACTACTTTATCTATTCCTGAGTTTTTAAACGTCAGCACTCCGCCTATGCCAATCTTTAGGCCCAGTGCTATCACTTGTTCTGCTTGTTCTACCGTTCCCGAAAAGCAATGAAATACACCGGTTAAACCCGGAAGAGCCGTTTGTTGAATTACAGCCATAATTTCATTGAACGAATTTCGTGAATGGATAACTACCGGCAGGTGTAGGGCACTGGCTAAATGTAATTGTTCAGTCAGGACATATTTCTGTTCTTCAACAAAGGTTTTATCCCAATATAAATCCATCCCGATTTCACCCACGGCAATATATTTTCCTGTCCTCAGCAGTTTTTTTGTTTGCAGGAGTAGCTCCTCATAATCCCGATTTACCGACGTGGGATGCAATCCCATCATGGGATAGCAATGATGGGGATATTTTGAACAAAGTGTCAGCATGGCCTCAGTGGTGGTAGCATCCACGTTTGGAAACAAAAGATAGTTAACACCGCAGGCCAGAGCATCCGCTATCACCTGGTCGCGGTCGGCATCAAAATCTTCAAGATAAAGATGGGTATGTGTATCTACAAAAATCATGATACAAAAGTATGGTTTATAAATTTAACGACGATCATAAAGTAAACCATAAATTTTCGTAATTTTACCACCGTAATACGGCAATCTGTTACCTTTGCAAACTAATTTGTTGACAAGAAATGACCTTCAAACGATTTTTTATTATCCTTCTGCTTTTTCTATCTTTTCTCCGTGTCCCGGCACAAACCACTCTGGATACGGCCGTCAATTTTACATGCAAAGATATAACAGGAAATGTGCATCATCTGTTTAATTATTTGGACAGTAATAAATTTGTTGTGATTGATTTTTTTACTGCTACCTGTGGAGCATGCCAACTTTATGCTCCAAGAGTCAACCAGTCCTATCTTGATTTTGGATGCAATCAGGGAAATGTTATTTTCTTAGCCATGAATACGCTTGCCGATAATCAGAGCGTTCATGAATTTGACAGCATTTATGGAATCACCTTTCCATCGGTGAGCGGACGTCAGGGTGGCGGGCGATTCTATTGACCGTATGTATGAAATTGTATCCCATCCTACAGTTATACTCATTGCTCCCAACAAGCAAATTGTTGAAAAATATATCTGGCCTCCCGATACCGAAATATTAGACAGTATTATTACTTCTTACGGAGGTTTTTATCAGCCGTGTAGTGTTGGACTTCCCGCAATCATAAAAACAAAACCATGCCGTTACCTTGTTGCCAAATCCTGCTCGGGATTATGCCAACATCAGCATAGAAGCAAGTCCCGGCAAATATTATCTTTCGTTATACGATATTACGGGTGTTCTTTTAGCTAAGCAACCGGTTTTAATTAGTAATCAGAACAAAGAAAAAATTCAATTACCTTTGGGCGGTTTTTCACCGGGATGTTATTTGCTAAGTTAGCTAACGATACCCAAATTTTGGAAAAAACTAAATTGATCATTTTACGTTAAAAATCCATGGCATTAAATCATCAATATTTATGAAACACATTGCAACATTAAGCGGTTCCAAAGAACTCTTAAAAAATCTTCTTTTCGGCTTTGCAGCCATCCTTTTCATCGTTTTGGCTCCGGCACTTGCACACTTGGCTAACTTTCCCATTTATTATATCGAACCTATGCGACTGATGCTGATCTTAGCCTTGGCTCATACCTCCAAAGCAAATGCCTATGCCTTTGCACTTAGTCTTCCTCTGGTGTCTTTTCTTTTTTCCGGACACCCGGAAGCAGTGAAAATGCTTATCATTACTGCCGAACTGGTTCTTAACGTGTGGTTATTTTATTTTATATTCAAAAAAACAAGCCGGACGTTTATCAGCATCTTTCTGAGCATTATCTTCAGTAAAATATTCTGTTATTCGCTTTATCTGGTTTTCTTTTCATGGGCATTTTTTATGTCGGAAACACAAACCGTATTTCTTATTTCGCAACTTATTGCTACAACACTTTGTTCAGCGCTTATCTTATTGGGTGATGAACCATAAATTATCCGTTAAAAAATGAGTATTAAATTTTATTATCTAAACGGGGAAAACACAGATATTTTCGGTGTTTTTTTATGTTCCTCTTGCTATGGGCATGCACACCCGATAGTAACAGCGATTCCGAAGGGGACTACCGCGACAATTTTATCGGGACATGGCGTTTTACCGAAACCATTACAAAGAAATCCACCAAAGCATCGGAAACCAGTTCCTATTTAGTTGTCATCAGCAAAGATGCGTCAAACAGCGCTCAAGTGATTCTGAAAAACTTCGGAAATCCGGGTACAGGAAGTACCGTTGATGGAATAGTAACGACCAATCAAATTGTGGTCAATCCTCAAACGACCAGCGATAATTGGTTGATAAGCGGTTCGGGAACGTATATTTCGGCCGGAAGGATGAACTGGAATTATGTGATAACGGCCGGAGGCGATGCCGTAAGCTATACGGCTACAGCCGAAAAACAATAATCAGGGAAGCCGCAAGGCGCGCCTGGTACATTGTTAAATTCGAAATTACATCGGTGTATATTTTATTCCATTTCCACTGCATCATTCTGATAGTATTGCAGGCTTTTGCGAAATTGTTCTGAAGTAATATTATGTTTTTTTCAATATACTGTTGAAGTAAAACTTCAGATAGTATTCCTGATTGTAGCCGGAAGTCTGTGATGCTTTAATTTTAGCTTCCACCAGATGCATATCCACAAGAACAGATACCATTTCATCCTTTGAAATAATGGCATCGTCGCCGGATGTTTTCTTTTCGCGATGACAAGCCGATAAAAGAGAAATAAATACTAATAACCCGAAAATGCGAAGCAACTTCATTATTTTTGCTGATTAGCCTTATATTCAGCGTTAAGTTCTTTCAGTACATCACCGGTAATATCCAGTGTTTTATTCGACAGAAAGACATCGCCGCCTTTTTTAATGTTGAGAATGTAATCGAATTTATATTTCTGGTTATACCGTTTCAGAAAATTGGTAATGGAATCGAGCAGCTGGATATTAAGGTTCATTTCCTGTTGGGAAAGTTCATTGGTATATTTTTCCTGAAGCGACATGAGATTTTGTTGCTCTTTCAGAAGCTGTTCTTCATTCAGTTTAGCTAATTGAGGCGTAAGTGCATTTGACGATACCTTTTGCTGATAATCAGCTACTTTTTATCGAACGTTTTTTTCAGATTAACCAGTTCGGCTTCTTTATTCTTTTGTGCCGATTCGAGCTGTTGTCTCATTACTTTCACCAATTCATAACGTTCCAAAATGGAGTCGGAATTAACGCAGGCGATGGAAACAGATCCGGAAGAAGCTTTAGCTATTTCAGGTAATGATTTTTCATGCTTATTTCCGAAAAAAAAACAAAATATATAAAACGACTAAGCCAATCAAGAGTATAACATTGGCAAACAGCAGAAGATTATTTTTTTTTGAGTTTTTGGGTTGAAGTTCCATTGAAGAAGTTACATCGGTGGATGCTGTTTCCTGCAATACTTCGTCTGTGGGAATATTTTCTGACATTTTAAAATAAATTAATTACCAACTTCCGACATAAATTTGATACGCATCAGGCGGATTTCATCCTGTGTATATTCTTCTTCTCCCAATTCCTTCAATGCATCTTCAATAGAATCTGTTTCTGCTTCTTTGAAATAGTCAAAGATTTCCTCCTGGTGATAGGGGTCAACAGTTTCATCAATATAATATTTAAGGTCGATTTTGGTACCGGAAGCGACGATATGTTCAATTTCGGATAATAATTCATCGAAAGTCAGCGATTTGGAAAGGGCTATATCCTCAAGGCTGATTTTACGGTCAATATTCTGAATGATATAAACTTTTAATCCCGATTTATTGACAACCGATTTGACCACCATATCCATCGGACGGATAATTTCATTTTCCTCAACGTATTTGGCAATAAGTTCAAGGAATGTTTTACCATATTTTTGAGCTTTTCCTGCTCCGACTCCGGTAATTTGTTTTAATTCTTCATTGGTAATGGGATATTGAATAGCCATATCTTCCAGCGAAGCATCCTGAAATATTACGAAAGGTGGAAGTTTCTCTTTGCGTGAAAGTTCTTTTCGTAAATCTTTAAGCAAGGCAAAGAGGGTTTTATCGGTAGTACTTGTTTTATGGCCTCCGCCTTCAAAAAATTCCTCATCTTCCACATGTTCATAATCATGGTCGCTCGTAAGCATAAAGGAATGAGGTTTTTTCAAAAACTTTGTTCCTTCGGCGCTGACTTTGAGCAAACCATAATTATCAATATCTTTTACTAATAATCGTTCGATAAGTGCCTGACGAATTACGGAATCCCAGAATTTTTCATCCTTGCCCATACCCTTACCAAAGACATACAACTTATTATGTTTCATCGTTTTGATGGTGGCGGAATTTTTTCCAATCAATACGTTGACAATATGCTTTGATTTAAAGAGTTGTTTTACGGCAAGCACCGTTTCCAACAATAAAACCACGTATTCTTTTCCTTCAAATTTGGCTTTTGGATGCAGGCAGTTATCACAATTTTGGCAATTATCCGAAGGATAAATTTCACCAAAATAATGCAGCAATTGTTTACGGCGGCAGACGGAAGATTCGGCATAAGCCGTTGTTTCAATGAGCAAAACCTTGGCTATTTCCTGTTCGGCAACGGGTTTGCCTTTCATAAACTTTTCGAGTTTAAGAATATCGTCATAACTGTAAAAAGCGATGCAATTGCCTTCCCCATCATCACGACCCGAACGACCGGTTTCCTGATAATAACCTTCCAGGCTTTTGGGAATATCATGATGGATAACAAAGCGAACATCGGGTTTATCAATTCCCATACCGAAAGCAATGGTAGCCACAATAACATCAACTTCTTCCATCAGGAATTTATCCTGATGATTACGCGGGTTTGAGCATCCAAACCGGCATGATATGGTAAGGCTTTAATGCCGTTGACCTGAAGGGTTTCGGCAATTTCTTCCACTTTTTTGCGGCTCAGACAATAAATAATTCCCGATTTGCCGGAATTTTGCTTAATATATTTAATAATTTCCTTAACCACATCGGGTCCCTTGGGACGTACTTCATAATATAAGTTTGGCCGGTTGAACGATGATTTGAAAACCACAGCATTCATCATGTTGAGGTTTTTCTGAATATCCTGTTGAACCTTAGGTGTGGCTGTGGCTGTTAAAGCCATCACGGGTACTTTTTTCCCGATATTTTCGATAATCGGCCGCAAACGGCGATACTCGGGACGAAAATCATGACCCCATTCCGAAATGCAATGAGCTTCATCAATAGCATAAAAAGAAATATTAATATCTTTCAGAAAATTAACATTTTCTTCTTTGGTTAATGATTCGGGAGCTACGTATAATAGTTTGGTTTTGCCACGGGTAAGGTCTTTTTTGACCTGAATAGTTTCTTGTTTGCTGAGTGTTGAATTTAAAAAATGAGCGATTCCTTTTTCGTTACCAAAATTTCGCATGGCATCCACCTGATTTTTCATCAGGGAAATCAATGGCGATATAATGATAGCCGTACCTTTTAGCATCAAAGCCGGGAGTTGGTAACACATTGATTTCCCACCACCCGTAGGCATTATGACAAAAGTATCTCTCTTGTTTAAAACATTTTTTATTATCGCTTCTCTGGTTCCCTTTAAATGAATCGTAACCAAATATTTCTTTAAGTATTCGTTGAGCGATAACTCTTCTTTTTTAATTGCCATTAGTTTATAAAAAAATGGATTTTTTCTATATCGTTTATATTCTGTTAATTATACGATCTCTCTCAAAATCGAAAGCAAAAGTATATATTTTCCGAAGAAAATACCGGATTATTTTATACCTGATACAAATATAATAAAAAAAAATTGAAAAATCGAAAATCAATAAAAAAAACATCCACATTTTAATTTACTGAATTTTCTATTTTTTCCTGCAAAATTAAGAAATAGTTTCTTTTGTAAGAATTTACAGGTATAAAATTCCTCTCGAACACAATAAAAAACACAATAAAAGGATATTTATTGTGTTCTTTTAATAAATTTACCTTGTTATCTGGTTATCGTTCATTCAATTATTTGTAGGACTTTTAGAATTTTCTATTTTTCGGAAGAACCTACATTATTTATTGGATAAACAGATATTCGGGAAATTTTATGTACGTTTGTTAAATTGTTGTAAAAAGATTAATTACATTGAAAACAAGCAGTGAAATAAAGCAAATTGCGTGGAATACAATTTCGAGCGAAGCTATTGCTATTGAAAATTTAAAGAATAGTATTAATGATGATTTTGCCCGTTGTGTTGAGTTAATTTATAATTCAAAGGGCCGGGTGATTGTAACCGGCATAGGGAAAAGTGCAAATATTGCCACTAAAATCGTATCAACACTGAACTCTACCGGAACTCCGGCTATATTTATGCACGCAGCCGATGCCGTACATGGCGATTTGGGGACAATACAGGAAGAGGACATTATCATCTGTCTTTCAAAAAGCGGAAATACCCCGGAAATCAAAGTTTTGGCTCCATTACTTAAATTATTTGGGAACAAACTGATAGCTATCGTAGGAAATACGGATTCCTACCTTGCCCGTCAAGCCGACTATGTAATAAATGCTACCGTGGAACGGGAAGCCTGTCCAAACAATCTGGCTCCAACATCCAGCACTACAGCTCAATTGGTGATGGGCGATGCGTTGGCTGTAAGTTTGCTCGAATGCCGGGGATTTACCGTAAAAGATTTGCACGTTTCCATCCTGGCGGTGCACTGGGTAAACAATTATACCTCAGAGTGGCAGATCTCTATATCAATAATGAAAAACCTTCAGTAAATGCCGAGGATGGTATCAACAAAATAATTATGGAAATTTCTTCAAAACGCTTGGGCGCTACGGCAGTTTTGGATGATGGCAAATTGCTGGGTATCATCACCGACGGCGATTTGCGACGGATGTTGCAAAAAAATATTGAAATTAAAAATCTGACAGCCCGCGACATCATGAGCAGCAATCCTAAAACCATCGAAAGCAAAACGTTGGTTTCCGATGCTCTGGATAGGATGCGCAAAAGCAATATTACCCAACTTTTAGTTGCAGACAACGGTAAATATCTGGGTGTAATACATCTACATGATATTCTGAAAGAAGGAATTTTATAAAAAACAATCACGTTATCCATGGAAAACACTATCGATCATTTTAATGATTATCGCCTCCGGATGAATGAACGTTTGTTGGCTTCTAACGAAAAAACCATCAAACGGATATTTAATGCCGACACCAACGCCTATCTTGAAGGAGCTTTACCTGTAAAAACCAAGGAAATGCTTGGGCTGGTTTCATCAATGGTACTTCGTTGCGACGATTGCATTAAATATCATTTGCTGCAATGTCATAAAAATGGCGTTACCCGTAACGAAATTTTTGAAGTATTTGGCATTGCCAATTTAGTAGGGGGTACTATCGTTATTCCTCATACCCGCCGAGCTATCGAATTCTGGGATGAAATTGAAAAAAATAGTTAAATTATACTGAAGATCCAAGCTATTGTTAATGAACAACATTTTATGATTCATGTTTACAACGCTGTTAAAAACATATTTGCCGGATGTGTAATTCTCGGAATATCATGCATTGCAAATAATTCGTTTTCACAATCAACAAAAATCATGGGCAAAGTTACCGATGCCCAAACCCATGAAGCCATTCCTTTTGCGAACGTTTACCTGAAAGGAACTACCATTGGAAATTTTACCGATTTTGAAGGTAATTATTCCATAGAAACAAAAAAAAACTCAGACAGCTTAATTGCTTCTTTTTTGGGCTATGTTACTGTTTCCAAAAAAATTGTGAAAAATAAATTCCAGACGATTAATTTCGAGCTTAAGCCGAATAAATTTAATCTGGCTACCGTCGAAATTCATCCGGGAAGGAATCCTGCAGAAGTATTGCTCGAAAAAATTTTAGCAAACCGGAAAAATAATAATCGTGAGAAACTGGATGCTTATCAATATGAAGCGTATACCAAAATTCAGTTTGATGCCAATAACTTAAGTGAAAAATTCCGTAATCGGAGAATTTTCAAGCCATTCCAATTCGTTTTTGAGAATATGGATACCTCTACCGTCAATGGCAAAGCCTATCTACCTATCTTTTTATCGGAAACTTTATCAGATGTATATTACCGTAAGGATCCAAAATCTGAAAAAGAATATATTAAAGCTTCAAAAATATCGGGTATCGAAAATGCAAGCATTTCTCAGTTTTTGGGAGATATGATTCAGAATATCAACATTTATGATAATTACTTGGATGTCTTTCAAAAGAACTTTATCAATCCGGTAGGAAATTTAGGATTGCTTTTCTATAAGTATTATCTGATTGACAGCTCTTATCTTGGTAATCAATGGTGTTACCAGGTGATGTTTAAGCCAAGACGCGCTCAGGAATTAACGTTTACCGGAAAATTCTGGGTCCACGATACAACTTTTGCGATTAAAAAGGTGGATATGCGGTTGTCGGAAGGGGCAAACATAAATTTTATCAACGATTTGGTAATTAATCAGGAATACGAACGTATTGATAATAAATATTGGATGATTACCCAGGATAAAATGATCGTAGATTTTAACTTGATCGAAGAATCAAAATCAACGCTGGGTTTTTATGGTACCAAAACGACAAGCTACCGGAATTTTCTATTCAATCAGATAAAAAACAAAGAGTTTTATTCTTCACCCACCAACATCATCATAGCTGATGATGCCTTGAAAAAGGATAAAAAATATTGGGAAACCTCACGTCACGACAGCCTGACTCAGGATGAAAAAAACCATCTATCATATGATAGATACCCTGAAATCGCTTCCTGTATTTAAAACTTACGTTGATATTATTCAGATGATTACGATTGGATATTATATTAAAGGTAATTTTGAGTGGGGACCGGTAGGCTCGATATATAGTTTTAACCAGATAGAAGGCAATCGTTTTAAAATCGGGGGTCGGACCAGTAATAAATTCAGCAAAAAGTTGATGCTCGACGGCCATTTGGCATATGGAACTAAAGATCAAGATTTTAAATATGGCGGAGGGCTCCTGTATATGTTCGATAAAAATCCCCGGCGATGTATAAACCTTTCCTACAAAAGAGATCTGGAACAATTGGGCGAAAGCCAAAATGCTTTCGGACAGGATTTTTTGTTTACCTCGCTCATCCGCCGGAATCCATCTACCCGGCTTTCGATGGTAGAACAATTTCAAGGATATTATGAACACGAATGGATGACTGGTTTTTCCAATACCCTGACGCTTACTCATCGCGACCTGCATGCTATTGGAAACACTCCGTTTATTAATTATCAGAACAAGGATACTTTATATACTCGGATCATTACCACTTCTGAAATAGGTCTTTTAACACATCTCGCATATAAAGAGCGTTTTGTAAGTGGCGAGTTTGAACGCGTAAGCATAGGAGCGCAATATCCAACCCTTGATATCAATTATGGATATGGAATTCCCAATGTTTGGAATGGAAATTACGAATACCACCGTATTCAGCTTAATTTACGGCATTGGTTTAATATTGGTACGCTTGGTTGGTCGAGATATAATATTGAGGCGGGGAAAATCTGGGGCAGGCTTCCTTATCCCTTGCTTAAAAATCATGAAGGAAACGAAACCTTCTGGTGGGACGAAACAGCATTTAACCTGATGAATTACAATGAATTCGTAAGCGACCAATATTTAAGTTTTTATTACACTCACCATTTCGGCGGGTTTTTCCTTAATAAAATACCTTTGATGCGAAGACTCAAATGGAGAGAAGTGGGATATCTTAAAGGAGTTATAGGCACAATAACGAACGAAAATAAACAATACAATAATTTTGACGGAATTAAGGATACATATCTTTTGAAAAAACCATATTTGAAGGCGGTGTAGCTGTAGAAAACATCCTACGGTTTATAAGGGTAGATGCCCTGTGGCGGCTTTCCTATCTCGATCATCCGAAAATCAATAAATTTGCAGTAATGGTTTCCATGTGGTTTGATTTCTAAAAATATCTGTACCTTTGGCAGCTATTAGCTTGAAGTTTAAATCTAAAATCATAAATCTAAAATTCAAATGATTCTCCGTACCGAAAATCTTGTAAAAAAATACCGTCATCGCACGGTGGTAAACGACGTTTCCATAGAAGTTAAACAGGGAGAGATCGTCGGACTTTTGGGGCCTAACGGTGCCGGAAAAACGACCTCGTTTTATATGATTGTTGGATTGATAAAGCCACTGACAGGAAAAGTATTTTTGGACAATAAGGAAATTACCAAAGAGCCGATGTATCGCCGGGCACAGTTGGGTATAGGATATTTAGCACAGGAAGCGTCGGTTTTTCGTAAACTTACGGTAGAAGACAATATTCGCGCCGTACTTGAATTTACCAAACTTACCAAAGCTGATCAGAGGGACCGTTTAGAATCACTGATTAGTGAATTTGGTTTGCAACAGGTACGCAAAAGTTATGGAATTACCCTTTCCGGAGGCGAACGCCGCCGTACCGAGATTGCCCGCGCCCTTGCCGTTGACCCCAAATTTTTCCTACTCGATGAACCATTTGCCGGGGTTGATCCCATTGCCGTGGAAGATATTCAAAACATAGTAACAAAGCTTAAGGACAAAAACATAGGTGTATTGATTACCGATCATAATGTTCATGAGACGCTTAACATTACCAATCGTGCATACCTGTTGTTCGAAGGTTCGGTGCTTAAAGCTGGCACTTCGCAGGAGCTTGCCGACGACCCGCAGGTACGCAAAGTATATCTTGGCACTAATTTTGAATTAAGATAATTACACCAAACGCTATGTTTTGGTATAGATTTATTGACCTGTTTTTCATTATTTTTCATTCTGTTATCATTGTTTTTAATCTTTTCGGCTGGCTGTGGAAACCAGCAAGAAAAATCAATTTAATCACCCTCCTGTTAACTGGTTCTTCGTGGTTTATTCTTGGTATTTTTTATGGCATAGGATATTGTCCACTTACCGACTGGCATTGGACAGTACTTCACCATCTCGGAAAAACCAACCTTCCGGATTCCTACGTAAGCTATCTGCTAAAACGCATTACCGGACTTAGCTTTAACAATGGACTTATCGAAACGCTGACCGTTGTTCTGTTTTTCATAGCCTTGGCAGCTTCGGGTTATATAAATCTAAAAAGACGGGGTAAAGCGAATAATCAAAATTAATACATCTCCATAAATATCAAAATAAAACCTGTAATGTTCATTGTAACATTACAGGTTTTTATTACATGTATAACTAAATGCAAATTTAGTTAGGCAGAATTACTTTCCAGCTATATGTATCATTGTTAGAGGTTAAACGGACAATATAGCATCCTTTAGTTCCTTCAATATGATATTGGCAATGCGTTTTCTTATCTATGGTTTCACTTGTTACTAACTGTCCCATAATATTATAAATAAATAATTTGCCTGAAAAATCAACGGGAAAATCTACATTTATAGCATTTCCAACGGCATAAACACGCGATGAACTTACAGGCAATTTATTGATTCCTGCATTATCACATAAGCCGGCAGCATAAGTTGTGTCTGTAATATTAAAATAAGACATAATAAACTGACGCATTTTACAAGGACGTTCATTTGCAAATAAACGCATCTGGTCTATGTTCCATTGGTAAAAATCAATATCCTGCGGATAATTCCATCTGGCAATATGTTCGGGTAAAACAGGTAAAACAAGAGCTGATAAACTATCAATATAATGGAGAATGCGATCTGAACGAAATGTGTTTAACAAATGGTATTCAAATTTTTGTAAATATTGTTGTTTAAACGTATCATTTTGAAGTAATGTCCGAAAAAGAAATGTAGACCAATCGGGATTTGGCCATGGAGGGCCGCCAACCGCAGTAGAAATCTCTATAGTATTCAAATCGGGCCACAGCAAAGCGTTATTATTATCAAAAAACATCCAACGCCATTTGTTTCCCGGAGTTCTTTCCTTCCAATAGGATGTATTATTACCGGGCCAATCGTCGGAAGCCATGTATTGTTTACCTATGCTATATTCAATATAATTATCAATATCCATCATCGAAGCTATTGAGTCATACACTTCCTGCTGGGTTACATCATGATTCCGGATATAATCAAGCATTGCAGCATACTGAAGCGTATCGCCTTCTTCTACACTCATATTATCTTCAAGCAAATCAACATTTTCCGGATCAATTCCGTGGGTATATTGAAGATAATACTTATCGAGCCGATCCTTTACGCTGTGGATTCCCCAGAATTCCCCGTTGATAAACATTACCGAAGGCCTGTATGCCTGAACCTCCAGATTCATATCTTTTACAAGATACTGACTGATAATATCGTTTAACGTTGAATAAAAAAAGTCCTGTCCGTTACTAGCAAATAAAATACGTTTATAATCTGTTACGTCTTTGTCGGGGAAGAATTTATAATGAATATCGCTTTTCCCATAAGAATCGCGGGCATAAATTCGTAATGATTTTTCGGGAAATACCCTGCTTCCACCTCCGTGTATTCTTATACCTACATTTTGCTGAAAAGCCAGCGATCCATCGCTTTCAAAAAAGCTTAGATTAGCCGGTCGTTCCCAATCATCACCACGCTGACAATAATTTCCAGTGCCTAACCACCAAGACCATGTTGTATCAAGATCGTGATACAGTCCTGGAACATAAATACCGGTATAATAATTAAACAGGTTAGCAGTATCTGTAACCAAAGATGCAACTGAAAAATTGGGATACTTCGAAAAAATATCGGGATGAACAAAATAGCTCTGAGTTTCAATTCCAGACAATGCTACTGTATCATTAAAAGAACGCACTTTTAACACATTAGCTTTAAAAACATTACCTTGTGGTGCTTTCCATACATACCACTGAAAAGGAGTGTCCAATGGGTTGGTTGGAATCATAGAAATTCCATTAGGTTCGTTTTGGCGATTTTGAATAGGAATGGGCGCAGTATAAACTGGAGATTGCGGTGTTGGATCACTTCCGTCCAAAGTGTAATGCAACGTTGCAGTAGGCAATGTGTGTGAAATAGTTAATTCAAATTCTTGAGTATAAAACCTTGTGGGTGTGAAAAATTAAACTATCAACCGTATTAAGTAACGCTTGATTATTATTTGTATTCCCTGGAGTGGCTCCCTGAAAAAATGCTAAATTGGCGGTATCACCATCGGTGCGACATCCATAACTGTTATCATCCGTCAATGGAACCGGATTGTAATGGCAGATAATTTCTCCCTGAGGATTGCTTAGTAAAACATCTTCACCTTCATCTTTTATCGAAAAATTGGTATGAAAATACGGAAGTCCTTGCCGATCTTTCCCTGAAGCAAAAAACAATTAAATACGAATTAGGAGCCAACGAATAATCCGTAAAAGTCCATTTGGCTGGTTGGCTGAGTTTGTCGGATAATGTATAACCAGCAAGATTAATAGCATCATTGGTTCCATTATACAATTCTATCCAATCGCTATAATCTCCATCCTCATCTGTAATGGTGCTGGCATTTGCAGACATTATTTCATTTATTACTAATCCTTGTGCACGAATAGTAACCGGCAATGAAAACACAACAAGTAATGCAATAAAGTAAATAAATTTTCTCATTTGTCTGAAATTAAAATTTTTAATTTAATGAATATCAGATATTTTTTTAATTTAAATTAAATAAATTATCTTTTCGCAACAATTCCGGGGAAACAAGAATCATCCGAAAAAAAATTAAAAATATCGTCTTTGCAAAATTCAATAAATATTTTTAAAATTCAAATAAAAAGTTAATAGTTATCTAACATAAATTTGGATAATCGGTATCAAAACAAATTTTTAAGGGTTCATTACTTTTAAATTTTAACACAAATTATTCATAAATAAACAAATAACAAATTAATTGCTTTCATTCTGTACATCCGGGAAATCACAACTATGATTCAATGAATTTTTATTATTTTTACTTCTATCTTTGCAAATGAATAGAATATAGCCGTAAAACACATTAAAATCATGGAAAACAAACTTTTTGTTTACAATACCTTAAACCGGAAAAAGGAATTATTTGAACCACTCAATCCACCATTGGTCGGAATGTATGTATGCGGTCCGACAGTTTATGGCGACGCTCATCTGGGACATGCCCGCCCAGCTATTACCTTCGATCTGGTTTTTCGTTACCTGCAACACCTTGGTTATAAAGTACGATATATCCGTAACATTACCGACGTGGGACATCTTGAAAATGATGCCGACGAAGGCGAAGATAAAATTGCTAAAAAAGCCCGCCTCGAGCAGCTCGAACCTATGGAAGTGGTTCAGTATTTTTCCGATCGTTACCGTGACAACATGGATGCGCTTAATGTAAAACATCCAAGCATAGAACCACGGGCCTCCGGACACATTATCGAACAGATGGAAATGGTTCAGAAAATTCTGGATGCCGGTTTGCTTACAAAGCCAATGGCTCGGTGTATTTTGATGTGGAAAAATATAATAAAACCTATCATTATGGTAAACTGTCGGGAAGGGTACTCGAAGATTTAATGGCAAACACCCGCGAACTGGAAGGACAAGAAGAAAAACGCAACAGCTTTGATTTTGCATTATGGAAAAAAGCCCAGCCCGAACATATTATGCGTTGGCACTCACCATGGAGTGATGGCTTTCCCGGCTGGCATCTCGAATGTTCAGCCATGAGTGCCCGTTATCTTGGCGAACGTTTCGACATCCACGGTGGCGGTATGGATTTATTATTCCCTCATCACGAATCGGAAATAGCCCAGTCGCAGGCTGCCAACGGTATTGAACCGGTAAAATACTGGCTCCACAACAACATGATTACCATCAACGGACAAAAGATGGGAAAATCACTCGGTAATTTTATTACGCTCGATGAATTTTTCAAGGGTAGCAATGCTTTACTTTCCCAGGCTTACGGTCCAATGACTATCC
>Ga0268356_10342_pt1 | contig 23952 bp, 23 predicted proteins | sample BioMet10_FD_194415 | JGI IMG/M metagenome (GOLD analysis project Ga0268356, IMG submission 194415) | Sewage microbial communities from Oakland, California, United States - Biofuel 10 (PacBio Assembly) | ecosystem: Engineered > Wastewater > Sewage > Unclassified | place: USA: California | collected...
TCACAGAATGGCTATGGCTTTTGCTCCGTTGGCATTAAAATTTGGTCAAATTTCCATAGAAAATCCAGCGGTAGTTTCAAAATCATATCCTCAATTTTGGGACGATATTCAATCGGTTGATTTCAAATAATAAAATAAATTTTCAGTATTTTATAGTTTCGGATACGGTTTTTTAGATAAATTTGTTCCAAATTATAATATATGAAGGTAGACGTTTTTATTCCTTGTTTTATCGATCAAATTTATCCCGAAAACCGGAATGAATATGGTAAAAATACTCGAAAGAGTGGGATTGGATGTTCATTACAATGATAAGCAAACTTGTTGTGGACAAATGGCTTTTAACAGTGGCTATTGGGATGAAGCTAAAGCGATAGGCGAAAAATTTATTCGCGATTTTTCAAACGATCGTCCAATTATTGGACCTTCAGCTTCTTGTGTCGGTTTTATTCGAAATTATTACGACGAACTGTTTTACAATACAGCTTTACATATCGAATATAAAGCCCTTAAAAAAACATTTACGAGTTTAGCGATTATATGGTTAATTATCTTAAAATTATTGATTTAGGGGCAACATTCAATCACACTGTTACTTACCATGATTCGTGTGCTGCGTTAAGAGAGTGTAAAATTAAACAGGAACCTCGCATTTTGCTAAGTAAAGTTAAAGGCTTGGAATTAAGAGAAATGAAAGATACTGAAGTCTGTTGCGGTTTTGGAGGAACTTTTGCCGTTAAAAATGAAGCAATTTCTACAGCTATGGCTGAGCAAAAGGTGAAAAATGCCTTGAAACCGGCGCTGAATATATTGTTTCCACCGATGCATCTTGTCTGATGCACCAACAGGGATTTATTGATAAACACAAACTTCCGATTAAAACAATTCATCTTATTGATGTATTGGCGTCTGGATGGTAAAATTCAATTTCTAACTGGATGAAAATTATTTGGATGAAGAATACATACCGTATTTTTTTGTTGATTTTGGGTCTGTTACTTTGCTTTGATGTAAAATGCCAAGATTATACCATTGTTGGTAAAATTAAGGGCTTGCAGTCGAAACAGGTTTATCTTTACGATTATTATGGCGAAAAAAACACCCTGATAGATTCCACGCAGGTTGATGATGAAAATGAATTTCAGTTTATTTTAAAATCAAATACACTTGTAGGACTTTATAAGATTGGCTATTCCAACGATAAATCTCTTGATATTATTTTTAATAACGAAAATATCAGATTTTCAACTAATAATTCCTATCCAATTGACTCGATGAATATTATTCAATCAGTTGAGAATAAATTGTATTATGAATATATTAATAAGAGAGATAAAAGCCATTATAAACTTGGAATTCTTAATCAGTTATTGAATAGTTATCCCGAAAAGGATAGCTTTTATTTTTCAGCCCAGAAAGAATTTATCCTAATTCAGCAAAATCTTGATGCATATGTTCAATCAATAATTGATAAACAACCGCTTAGCTATATTTCAAAAATTGCCAGGATAGAAAGATCGCCTTTGGTTATTCCCGATATGCCACCTCTTGTACGAAATGAATATATGCGTAGTCATTTTTTGGATAATAGTTTTGATGACACGCTGTTAATTCGGAGCAATGTCATAACATCTAAGATTATCACGTATTTAACCTTTTACAGGAATCAACAATTCAGCAAGGAAAGACAAGAATCGGAGTATATTATAGGCATTGATACAGTTCTGCAAAAGATCCGGACCAATGAAACCATTTATGAATTTGTGATTGACTATCTTATACATGGTTTCGAAAAATATGGTTACGATCGGCTTATCACACATGTTGCTTTTAACAGCCGGTTCGATGAAGGATGTGTCAATACAGAAAGAAAACAGCAATTGGAAAAGAAAATCGAAAATTTAAAAAGATTGTCGGTTGGTAAAATAGCTCCTGATATCAATATATTATGTTATGACGGAAAAAATGTTAAATTATCAGATGTTTCTACCGATTATACCGTGTTATTGTTTTGGGCAAGCTGGTGTCCGCATTGTAGCCAGTTGATACCGGAATTAAAAAATGTATATGATAAACATAAAAATAAACTGGAATTGATTGCTATTTCGATAGATACGGACAAAAAGGCATATGAGAGTTTTTTGTCCGAAAATCAAATAGATTGGATTAACTGTACCGATTTGATGGGTTGGGAAAGCAAAACGGTAAAGGATTTCGATGTGTTTGCTACGCCAACCATGTTTTTATTGGACAAAAATAAGAAAATACTATCAAAACCAATTACAATCAATCAATTAAAGGATGCTTTAACAGAAATAGGTTTGAATTAGAACATCATACTCAAGTTCTGCTAAAAACTTTATCTTTGCCGCTCAATTTTCCATTTAAATTTTAACATGAATAAACAAAACATTATAGGTATCGTTTTAATTTTTGCCATAGTCATTGGATTTAGTCTTTGGCAAAGTCCTTCCAAAATGGAACGCGAAAAGATGCAGCGCAGTCAGGATTCTCTACTCAATGTCCAGCGTCAATCCGATTCCTTAGCTGCAATACAAAAGAAAGCAATTGAACAACAGGCAAAAATATCGGATACTGCTACCAAAAAAGTAGAAGTTAATGATACTGTTCAATTAAAGGAAAGACTTGGAGCTTTTTCAAATGCCGCCAAAGGCGAAAATAAATTCTATACTCTGGAAAATGATTTGCTGAAAATTAAAATTTCAACAAAAGGAGGCAGAATACAGTCTGTTCAGTTGAAAAAATATCAGACTTACGATAGTTTACCCTTACAAATTTTTGAAGCCGACTCTTCAATCTTTGCTTTTACTTTTTTTGCCGAAAACCGTTCAATAAATACCGATCAGCTTTATTTTCAGCCCTATTGGTATAGTAAAACAACTTCGGGAAGTAATTTAATGGGCGTTAAAGGTTCCGATTCGTTAAAATTTGCAATGAGGGTTTATGCCAATGCCGGCGATACAGCCTTTAACCGGAGCCAATATCTTGAATTTGTTTATACGCTAAAAGGCGACAAATATGATGTGGGATACTGTGAATTTTGTCAATCTTAAAGATGTGATAGCAAACAATGCCAATTACGTCAGCTTGGATTGGAAAGTTGATATGCGCTCGCAGGAAAGAAGCCTTAAAAACGAAAGGGTTAACTCTTCTGTATATTACAAGTATTTTCAGGATGAGGTAAAATACCTTAAAGAAACCAAGGATGAAGAAGATAATTTAAAGACAAAGGTTAAATGGATTTCATTTAAAGATCAGTTCTTTTCGGCAACCCTTATTGCAGGAAACTATTTTAATGAAGCTACTATTAAAACATTTACTGCTCCCAACCGGTCTCATTATCTTAAAACCATGAGCGCTTCGATAAATATACCGCTCAATCTGACATCGAATCAGAGCATACCTTTTTCATTTTATTTCGGGCCAAACAAATATAATACGCTGCGTAAATATCATCTTGATCTGGAACGGCAAATCCCATTAGGATGGAGCTTTTTTCTGATGCAATGGATAAACCGTTATGCCGTAATTCCGGTTTTTGATTTTCTTAGCAAATTTGCATTAAACTATGGTATAATTATCCTTATCCTTACCATTTTATTGAAAATTGTATTATTTCCTATTGCCTATAAAACTTATACTTCTTCAGCTAAAATGAGGGTTTTGAAACCTGATGTGGATGAAATAGGAAATAAATTTCCCAAAAAAGAGGATGCAATGAAGAAGCAGCAAGCCGTTATGACTTTGTATAAAAAAGCTGGTGTTAATCCGATGTCGGGATGTGTTCCTTTGTTGCTTCAAATGCCTATACTTATTGCGTTATTCCGCTTTTTCCCTTCATCTATTGAGTTAAGGCAGCAATCTTTTTTATGGGCTCACGATCTTTCGTCGTATGATTCAATCCTGAATTTGCCATTTACGATACCTTTTTATGGCGATCACGTAAGCTTGTTCTGTTTGCTCATGACAATTTCTACCATTGTTTACACTAAAATAAATAATGATATGATGTCCGGATCTACTCAGCAGATGCCAGGCATGAAAACCATGATGTATCTGATGCCGGTAATGTTTCTTGGATTTTTCAACGATTATTCTTCCGGTTTGAGTTATTATTATTTATTAGCCAACTTAATCACTTTTGCTCAGATGTGGGCTTTCCGCAAGTTTGTGAATGAAGATGCCATTAGAGTAAAAATTCAGGAAAATAAAAGAAGACTGTTAAGGTTTCAAGTTTTCAGAAACGGCTTGAAGATATGGCTAAACAGCGAGGCTATAATCCTAAAAGATAAATTATATCATTGCCTGATTGTTTAATGTCAAATTTTGACATTAAACAATCAGGCAATGTATTTCAAAAAAAGAGCAAGCGCTTTTTTCTTTTGCTCATCAAAAGGATAGTTGATGTCGTTTTGCAAATAATTAAGCAGGTTAACTCCTTTGGGAATGCAATAATCAGTATTTTCAACTACTTCAGAGATATTATTGACACCCCATTCTGTTGCCTGATTAAATTTTGTTAAAAATTCCTGCGAAATAGCTTTATTGGCAGTCCAGCAGGCAAAAACGAATGGTAGTCCGGTAAATTTTTTCCATTCTTCGGCCAAATCGTAAACAAATGGAAAATAATTTCTCATTTCAAAAGTTTTATCGCCTATTATTACCGTAGCTTCTATATTTTTTATATTTGAAAAGATTTTCCGGATTTGCCGGCAACCATTCGGGATGTATTTTCCAGAAATGATCCGAAAGCACCCTGACTAATTTTACAGAAGTCCGCGATCAAATCGAGATAAATTGTTTTTATTTCGTTACGGGTTTCTGGCTGACTAAGAGTACGGTTCTTACAGTTCCACATGCCCCTATGCAATATTAGTTAGAAGGTGATAGTTTTTTAATTCCGGTTAAAACGGCAACGGGCACCAGACCGATATCTACGCTATCGGTTATCAATTTTTGGGCACAAACTGCGGGTGCGTCCAAATCCATTTGGTAGTCCGTTAAAAATCCCGAATTTTTTTATTCCATATACAAAAGGAAGTGAGTTTAGGTAAGATATTGCTGAAATGCGGATTTTCTTGATCATTTATATACTATTTTATCGCAAAAGTAGATTAATAAATTCTTTATTGTTAATAATTTTCAAAAAAAACTTATCTTTGCACCCCAAATTTGAACAAAATCAGATTTGTAATTAACCTTAGTATTAACCCGTTCCTAATGCTGTTAACTTAAAATCAGGTTTTAGGAACATAAAAGAAACAAAATGACTGAAGAAAGCAAAGTAAATGATGAGTTGGAAAATGTGAATAACGTTGAACAAGTTCCAAACGAAACGCCCTCAGCCCATGAAGAACATTTACCTTTAGAAGAAGTTCGTTCAGAAATCAAAGCAGAAAACGAAGAAGATGCCAAGGAAATGGTTGCAACAAAAACCGCCGAAGCCGCTGTAAAAAAGGAAAATGAAGAAGCTGCTGCTCCCGTTGTTAAACCAGATCCTAATGTGCCAGAAAGTTTCGACTGGGATACCATCGGAAAAAAGCACGAATTTTATTCGGCTAGCGAAAGAGAAAAACTTGAAAAAGTTTATGATAAAACGTTAAGCCAGATTGCCGAACATGAAGTTCTGAACGGTATTATTGTAGGAAAAACTTCCCGCGAATTAGTCGTAAATATTGGTTTCAAATCGGATGGTGTTATTCCTTTATCGGAACTCCGCTATAATCCAAATATTAAACTTGGCGATGAAATAGAAGTGTATGTTGAAAGTCAGGAAGACCCTAGTGGTCAGCTTATTCTTTCACACAAAAAAGCTCGTATCCTGAAATCTTGGGAACGTGTAAATCAGGCCTATGATACACAGGAAATTATTAATGGCTATGTAAAATGCCGTACCAAAGGCGGTTTGATTGTTGATGTTTTTGGAATCGAAGCATTTTTGCCCGGTTCACAGATCGATGTGAAACCGATACGCGATTACGATATTTTTGTTGACAAGGTCATGGAATTCAAGGTTGTTAAAATCAACCACGAATATAAAAATGTAGTTGTTTCGCACAAAGCTCTTATTGAAGACGAACTCGAACAACAAAAAGCCGAAATTATCAGTAAACTCGAAAAGGGACAAATACTTGAAGGTACTGTTAAAAATATTACATCTTATGGTGTATTTATTGATTTAGGCGGAGTTGATGGATTAATTCATATCACCGATTTATCCTGGGGCCGTATCAATCATCCGGAAGAAATTGTTCAACTTGATGAGAAAATAAAAGTGGTAATTCTTGATTTTGATGATAATAAAAAACGTATAGCCCTTGGTTTAAAACAACTTACTCCTCATCCGTGGGATTCGCTCGATCAATCAATGAAGGTTGGCGATAAAGTGAAAGGTAAAGTTGTGGTTATTGCCGATTATGGCGCATTTATTGAAATAGCTCCCGGAGTTGAAGGTTTGATTCATGTTTCGGAAATGTCGTGGAGCCAGCATCTGCGTACTGCTCAGGATTTCCTGAATGTTGGTGACGAAGTGGAAGCCGTTATTCTTACCCTCGATCGCGAAGAACGCAAAATGTCATTAGGTATCAAACAACTTATTCCTGATCCATGGGCAAACATTATGGAAAAATATCCCATCAAGTCAAAACATCAGGCTACCGTTCGTAACTTTACCAATTTCGGTATTTTTGTTGAACTGGAAGAAGGTGTTGATGGCTTAATCCATATCAGCGATTTATCGTGGTCGAAAAAAATTAAACATCCTGCAGAATTTACCAAAATTGGTGAACAAATTGATGTGCTTGTTCTGGATGTTGATGTTGAAAATCGTCGTCTCAGCTTAGGCCATAAACAATTGGAAGAAAATCCATGGGAAGTGTTTGAAAGTATTTTTACCCCCGGTTCTATTCATAAAGGAACGATTTCCGGAAGCAGCGATAAAGGCGTTATTGTTACCCTGCCTTATGGCGTAGAAGGCTTTGCTCCTATACGTTATCTGCAGAAAGAAGATGGTACTATTGCACGTAATGAAGAAACCCTTGACTTTAAAGTGGTAGAATTTTCGAAAGAAAACAAAAAAAATCATTTTATCCCATTCACGGGTATATCAGGACGTTGCTGCATCTCAGAAAGCTAAGGAACAATCTCAGAACGAAGATGCTGAAAAATCTACAAAAAGAGCCGTTAAAAAGATTAAGGACAATCTCGAAGGACAACTTTAGGCGATTTGGAAGCTCTTGCTACTTTGAAATCGGATATGGAAACTTCTGAAAAGGCTGCCTTGAAAAAGAAAGCCGATAAATTGAAGAAAGCTCACGAAGAAAAAGAAAAGAAAGAAGAAGAAGCTAAAGCAGCCGAAGCCATCGATGAAACTAATGATGATGCTCCTGTTGCCGAAGCAACCAATGAGAAACTTCTGTTGAATAAGCTTTCATAACTCTATTTTAAAAAAATCCTTTTCTCTAAATAATTAATCCAGGGAAAAGGATTTTTTAATTGTTTAAATTTGAAATAAAGAAACAAGATTGTCGTTTTAAATTTACCTGTTCTTTTAAAAAAACGTTTATTCCGGCGAGTTTGGTTTTACGTAGTTCAAAACAGGATAAATAGTTGGAAAATTTATAAACGACAAGATGTTTTTTGCCTAAACGTAGAGAAAAAAGCAGAAAATTAATCAGAAATTAATATTTACGTAACGAATTTTCTTAATTTTGCAATCTTCATGATAATAAATTTTATAATTATAACTTTCACTAAATAATAACACAAAGGAGAATATAAAATGAGTAACACGAATGAAAAAAAGTATGTTTACTTTTTTGGCGGTAAAAAAGCCGAAGGCGAAGCTACGATGAAAAACCTTCTCGGAGGTAAAGGAGCTAACTTAGCCGAAATGGTAAATATCGGATTACCCGTACCAGCAGGTTTCACCATCACTACCGAAGTTTGTACGGCTTATTATGCAAATAATAAAAACTATCCACAGGAGCTCAATGCTCAGGTTATGGATGCTTTGAAGCGCACCGAAGCCGAAATGGGAATGATTTTCGGCGATAAAGATAATCCATTGTTGGTATCTGTTCGTTCTGGCGCACGCAGTTCAATGCCGGGTATGATGGAAACTGTTTTAAATGTTGGTTTAAACAACCAAACCCGTGAAGGTTTGATAAAAAAGACTAATAATCCCCGTTTTGTTTACGATTCTCAACGTCGTTTAATCCAGATGTATGCAGACGTTGTAATGGAAAAAGCTGCTGGTTTGGAACCTGAAGAAGGCAAAGGCGTTCGTCAACAGTTAGAACATGAACTTCAGAAAATGAAAGATGCTCATGGTTATAAAAGTGATACCGACCTTACCGCTGAAAACCTGAAAGATCTTATCGAAATATATAAAGTTAAAGTAAAAGAAGTCCTTGGTAAACCATTTCCTGAAGATGCAATGGAGCAACTCTGGGGCGCTATCAGTGCCGTATTCCAAAGCTGGAACGGTAAACGTGCCATTTCTTATCGTCGCTTTGAAGGTATTCCTGAAGAATGGGGAACGGCTGTAAACGTTCAATCCATGGTATTCGGAAATATGGGCGATACTTCAGCTACCGGTGTAGCCTTTACCCGTAACCCTGCTACCGGCGACAACTATTTTTATGGCGAATGGTTAGCTAATGCTCAGGGCGAAGATGTGGTTGCTGGTATTCGTACCCCCAATCCAATTAACGAAATAGGTAAAGATGAACATACCCGTCATTTACATTCCTTGGAAACGGCTATGCCCGTTGTATATCAGGAATTGAACAAATATCAGCAACTTCTCGAAAAGCATTATCACAACATGCTCGATATTGAATTTACTATTCAGGATCAAAAGTTATACATGCTTCAGTGCCGCGTTGGAAAACGTAATGGCCCTGCCGCCGTTCGTATGGCTTTGGATATGCTTAAAGAAGGTTTGATTACCAAAGAAGAAGCTGTTTTACGCGTTGAACCTCATCAGTTGGACGAATTACTTCACCCCATTATCGATCCTGCTGCCGAAAAGAAACTCAAACCTTTTGCTAAAGGGTTGCCTGCAGGTCCTGGTGGAGCTGCCGGACAGATTGTTTTCAACTCGGAAGATGCAGTGGAATGGGCCAAAGAAGGTAAATTAGTGATATTAGCCCGTGAAGAAACCAATCCTGAAGATATTGAAGGTATGCGTGCTGCTACGGCTATTCTTACCGCACGCGGTGGAATGACCAGCCATGCTGCTTTGGTTGCCCGTGGTTGGGGTAAATGCTGCATTGTTGGTGCCGGAACGCTGAAGATTAATGCTTCTGCTAAGACGATCACTTATGATGGTGGCGTTTTCCATGAAGGCGACTTCGTTACCTTAAACGGCTCCAAAGGCTATATCTACAATGGTGAATTGCCAATGATTAAAGCTGCCGAAGAAAATCCCGATTTCCAATCGTTCATGAATTTATGCGACTCGGTACGTACCATGAAAATCCGTACGAATGCCGATTCACCGGAAGATGCTAAAAAAGCCCGCGCTTTTGGTGCCGAAGGTATTGGTTTATTCCGCACCGAGCATATGTTCTATGGTTTAAATTCTGAAAAACCATTGTTCCTGCTTCGTAAAATGATTGCCAGCAATACCGTTGAAGAACGTCGTGCCGCTTTAGCCGAACTTTTCCCTTACGCCAAAGCTAACGTAAAGGCAACTCTTGAAGCAATGGATGGTCTGCCAGTTACTTTCCGTACACTGGATCCTCCATTACATGAGTTTGTTCCAAACAACCCTGAAGAACGCAGCAAATTAGCAAAGAGTTTAAATGTAAGCGCTACAGAGTTTAATCACCGTGCCGATGCTTTACACGAAAATAACCCAATGATGGGCCATCGTGGTGTTCGCCTGGGTATCACTTATCCCGAAATTACCGAAATGCAGGTAAGAGCTATCTTTGAAGCGTCTGCCGAATTGATTAAAGATAATAAAAATCCTTTACCGGAAATTATGATCCCGGTTACCTGTGTTGCTTCCGAATTGAAAGACCAGTATCAGATTGTTGACCGTGTTTACAATGAAGTGTTAGCTAAATTTGGTATTAAGGAAATTAAACACCTGGTGGGTACCATGATTGAAATTCCTCGTGCAGCTCTTACCGCTGATAAAATTGCTGAGTATGCTCAATTCTTCTCTTTCGGAACGAACGACCTTACTCAGATGGGATTTGGTTTCTCACGCGACGATATCGGCTCATTCCTGCCCGAATATCTTGACAAGAAGATATTACCTGTTGACCCGTTCAATGTACTGGATCAGGAAGGTATCGGACAATTGATAGAGATTGCTGTTAAAAAAGGACGTGCTACCCGTAAAGATATCCATATCGGTATCTGCGGCGAACATGGCGGCGAACCTTCATCGGTTGAATTCTGCCATCGTATGGGCTTTACGTATGTAAGCTGCTCACCATTCCGCGTTCCTATTGCACGTTTAGCCGCTGCCCAGGCAGTTGCCCGTACAAAATAGGTAGTATGGAATAAATAAAACCTTACATTCCTTTTTTTAATTACGGGAATGTTTGATAACCGGAAGGAGGTAAGTCGATGACTTGCCTCCTTTTTTTATTTAAAAGATAGGTAGCTTCCAGGTAAAAGATAGGTAACTTTCAGGTAAAAGGTAGATAGCTTTCAGGTAAAAGATAGGTAGCTTTTAGGCAAATGATAGTTAGCTTTCGGGTAGGAGATAGGTAGCTTTTGGGTAAAAGGTAGGTAACTTTCAGGCAAGAGATAGTTAGCTTTCGGATAGGAGATAGGTTTCTCTTTTAAACGCTGCCTTTTGTCGTTGCAACAAGTTGACTATTACGGGAGAAATCCGTCAAACGATAAATCCGGCATTCAGGTTTAAAGCGAACTAAGGAATCCCGGTTAGTAGTGATAGAACAATGCTTTTCTGAAAGGTTTGCGGGTATTAAAATATTTTTTCAAAAACGCCTGTTCCTTTTCAAGGCGGTTGGACATATCGTTGAGTTGGCGTTTGAAAACGGAAATACTTTTCTTAATTTCTGCATCAGGATTTGAAATCATGGCAAAATAAGTCTTAGCAACCTGATATCTGGCCTGGCAGCTATCGAAAACCGCTTGAATTGCCTGATCGGATGCCATCGTTTTAAACTGACGATTTTTGGCTTCGTTGTATTGGTTAAAAAAAGCGACAGCGGCATTGAATTCGGCAGAGCTCTGGTTTAAGATATCGACATTTTCGTTAAAAACTTTGACCTTTTCATTTTGTTTATAGATTTCTGCGTTTTTGATAAAAAGGTTATATTCATCGGCTATCATTTGATTTTCGATGCCATATTCTTTTATCCGGCGTGCGGAAGCTTCCGTTTGTTGAAGTTTGGTCTGTTTGTTATATTCGGCCAAACTGTCGTTGTAGTTAAAATATGCTCGTTGCCTGGCATTGGAAAAATCATTGTTTATAAATTCGCTATGCGTAAAAGGATAATCTAAAAACTGCCAAAGCGGATCGAACGGGCAGTGCGTTAGGATAAACTTATCGGGAGGAACCATGAAATAATCCGATGAAAACTTTTTGGTGAAGCTTCCGTTGTTAACAAAACCAGAAGCCCAGGTGGGATCCATGAAATACCATTTGTTGTCGAGCAACACAGCATTCCAGCCATGGCTCAGATTCATTACTTTACCTTTCTGACGGGTATAGCCCGAAATAGTTACGGACGGAATGCCTAAACTCTGGCAAAGCGAATTAAATACTTCGGAATAGCCCTGGCAAACATCACGTCGTGCCGAAAGGGTGTGCTTTATCCTGTCGCTGTTCGAAATTTGCTGAGGTCCTGCTTTAAGCATATCCAAGTCGTAGGAGATGTTGTTCGCTATCCAGTAATACACCGCCATAACACGATCCTTTGGTGTATCAAAATGTGTAGAAAAATAGGCGACTAAATTTTCGATCGAGCGGGTAGAGTCGTCGGGAATGGCATTCACTGGCTTGACTACCCGGCGGAAATCAAATTTCTGTGAAAAAACACCGGTAACGGAAAATAATAAAACTACAACCAGCAGCAATCGTTTCATAGGATAGCTTTCTGCAAAAGGATAAAAAGAGTTTAAGAAAAGAAGAATTGTTTCGGTTTATACCGTCATAATGTCTTTTTCTTTGGCATCGAAAATCTTGTCAACTTTGATGATGTAAGCATCGGTTGCGGTTTGAATATCCTTTTCAAGATTTTTGATTTCGTCTTCGGGTATTCCTTCTTTTTCGAGCTTTTTAGCGGTTTCGTTAGCCGAACGCCGGATATTACGGATGCTCACTTTTGCAATCTCGGCTTCATTTTTAGCACGTTTCACCATATCTCGGCGTCGTTCTTCGGTGGGAGCCGGAACAATAATACGAAGCGCCTCACCGTTGTTGGTCGGGTTAAACCCAAGATTGGCAGCAAGGATGGCTTTATCAATAAGGCTGAGCATATTTTTTTCCCAGGGTTGAACGATAATTTGACGCGGATCGGGAGTGTTGATGTTGGCAATTTGATCAATGGGCGTAAGCGTACCATAATAATCTACCTTAACACCTTCAAGCATTTGTGGACTGGCTTTACCCGCACGAATCTTATGAAGTTCACGTTCGAGGTGGATTATGGCATTTTGCATACTTTCTTTGGCTTCATCGAGACAAAACTGGACTTCTTCGTTCATAGTTGTATATTTTGTTGATGCAAAAATATAAAAAATCCTTATAAAGACTAAGGAGAACAGAAAAAAGCTATTTTTAGATTTGTTCTGTTCTCCTTAACCAATTTTTCATTTTTCTATCAGTGTTCCTACTTTATCGCCGGCAACTACTTTCAGCAGATTGCCATTGGTATTCATATCAAAAACAATAATCGGAAGGTTGTTTTCGCGGCAAAGGGTAAAAGCGGTCAGATCCATGATGTGTAATCCTTTCTGGTATGCTTCGTCAAACGTAAGCGTATCGTATTTAACGGCATCGGGATGTTTTTCGGGATCGGCAGTGTAAACGCCATCCACCCGTGTACCTTTCAGGATAACATCGGCTTTGATTTCGACAGCTCGCAATGCCGAAGCGCTGTCGGTAGTGAAAAACGGATTGCCGGTGCCTCCGCTGATGATTACAACTTTACCTTCTTCCAGATAACTTATGGCTTTGCGCCGGCTCATGGCTTCAGCAACAGGTTCGATGGCAATGCCGGAAAGAAGTTTGGTTTTTATTCCTATTTTTTCCAATGCGGCTTGCAATGCCATACTGTTGATAACCGTAGCAAGCATACCCATATAATCTCCCTGTACACGGTCGACACCGGTGGCAACACCTGCCATTCCACGGAAGATATTTCCCCCACCGATAACGATGGCTACTTGAATCCTATGGTCGGCTATTGATTTTATTTCGGAAGCATAGTCCGAAAGCCTCTTCGGATCAATTCCGTATTGCTGGCTGCCCATGAGGGCTTCGCCACTAAGTTTTAAAAGAATACGTTTGTATTTCATTGTATTGATTTGTTTTTTAAGCTGGCCTGTAATTTTTATTTTGGATTTACAGGCAGAGTCGTTTTCTTTTCTTTGTCGTTTGGTATTGTATTCCTGTTGGCAGGTACATAACTGCCATTAGCATCGCCATAGGTTAATCCGTTAAAATTAACGGTAACATTTCCGTTGTTTACACTTACAGGTTGGGGATTAAATAGCCAGTCGCCCATAGAAAATGAATTTAGAATCAAAGCAATGCGTTTACGGATAAGCAGAATATCGCTTGCCGAGAGGTTTCCGCTACCATTAACATCACCACTGGCAAGGAAAATTCCTGTTAACGGAGTAATATTAGCGACATGCTTTTTATAAAGCAGAACATCCGAAGCGGTAACTCCGTCCCATGGTTTAGCGCTTGTAGCTTCAATGGTATAATTACCGTTGGCTATTCCGTTGAATGAGTAGTTTCCTCCCTGATCGGACGACGTTGATGAAATGACCGAACCGGAATTATCCTTCAACTGAAGCTGAATATTATTAAGTGGAGTATTAGCTGTGTTGGGATACGAAATTATTCCGCTGACGGAATAACCTGTGGGAGCGCCAAGGGTCGTAACAACGATATCATCAAAGTAGAAACCATCGCCGGTTGTATAACTATCACTTTTTAGAGTAAATCGTAATTTTATGGTCTGTCCAATGTATGGTGTTAAATTAATGCTTTCGTTTACCCACGAACTTTGTGTGCCGTCATAAACAGGTTCGCCCGGAGCCTCATATTGTGTGCCAGCATGAGTGTACTTTCCGGTAAGAGGAGTCCAGGTGGTGCCTCCGTTTGTTGAAATTTTGATTTGAACATAATCGTAACCATCTTCTAGGTCCCATTTTGCCCAATAGCTGAGATCGGCATAAACAGCTGAAGTTAAATCGATGGTATTGGTCAGTGTAATGGATTTGTTGGCATTGTTACCATAATTACCACTTGGTGAATCTGTAATACATGCAGGTGATGAATGATAGGATGAAGTAGTAATAGCCCATCCGCCGGGAGTCCAATTGCCGATGGTTGTGCAGGGATCATTAAAAGTAATTATAGGTTGACCAAATATTTTTTGGATAGTGTCCATTTTTACACTGGTTCCGTCGTTCAGTTTCAGGATGTACGAAAGGGTTGTTCCGCTTGGCGTATTGGGATTTAATGAAAAAGCAATGGAATCGGTAACGGTTTGTCCCGGGCTGATACTTCCGATGTTGATGGAATCGCCGACATTTAAAAATTCATTGCTCAATGGAATTACAGATACGGTGAAGTTTGACGTGGAATCCAGTCCTAACTGGCTAACGCTAAACTTTAAGTATCCTGAGTTTTGCGAAATAATGGATGGCGATTCATCGGTGATGGATCCGTAATTGTGAACAAATTTTGCTGCAAGCAGGCTGGTGAGCATGTTTTCCTGACACAGAGGAATAATTTCATTAATGGTAGGCCAAAAACCGCTTCCGGCAATCTCGGGTGTGTAGGCAAGAATTTTATTTTTAGTGGTTTGTTCGCCATACATCCAGTCGTCGGAGCCACCGGTTGTAACATAGATGGTTGTAGAACTTGGGCCATAGCCATAATGGCTGTCGCCAGTCATTTTAGCGGCTTGTTTGTTAAAAAGCGGTTCATCTGGAGTAACTTCGGTTGTTGTGTATCCCCAGGAATAAAGTACTAGTCCCGAATTTGAATGATAGTTGATGGCTATACCAAACTGATGACTTTCGCAAAAAGCTTTGATAGCCTGTGCTTCTAGTTCTGAAAATGCGGCTGTACCACGATATGTTTCGTCATTGGGATCGCCTGATGAGCCTTCGCCACCCCACATATAGCCATAATTACGGTTAATATCCACACCATAAATTCCGCCACCATTATTATGACGGTTTTTACGCCAGTAACCGCCACCGTTGGGATTAGTGGTTTGGTTATATTTATATCCATCAGGGTTCATGATGGGTACAAAATACATTTCTGTATGGTCCACCAAGTATTTTATATCGGCATCGGTATTATAATTTTCAAGCAAATAATACATGTAAAAAAGCAGATGCATCATTCCGATGGGTTCGCGGGCATGGTGCATACCGGTATAAAGTACCTGGGGTTTTGGATCTTTCTGCACTGCATTTCCGGTTATTTTTACCATATACAACGAACGATTTTCATCAGTCTGTCCAATGGATACTTTTTGTGAAATAAGATCGGGATAATGAGCATACATATAGTCAAGATTGCTGATGTATTCCTCCCATGTGCAATATCCACCCATCGAGCCAAGCTGAAATTCATAAGGAACCGGATATTCGCGCGATAATTTAGGATCGCCGGTAAGAGGTTTATTGGCATATTCCTGATTGGTTTTCAGATAATGTGCCAGGACATCATCTACAAGAATGTCGAATTTAAATCCATTGGAACGAATAACTTTTATTTCTGTTTCCGAAAAATCGGAAATAAAATAAACGCCTTTGCGGCAGATACCTTCGTCAACGGCTAAACCGAGTTTTGATAATTTTTGTAAGCCGTTATCATCGGTATAAATCTTGATTTTAGAATATTTTCGGTTTGCGAATAGGCAAATACAGCCGAAAATACAATTAAAAAGAGTAAAATTGTTTTTTTTCATAATGATTTGATTTGTTTAACAATAAGTGTAAAGGTTGTTATTTTTTGATTTATTTTTTCCAACGGAATGTTTTTAGCAAATGAGTTATGTCTGTTTTAATATATTTTATCACGGGTTCCAACGAGTCATTGTTAGGAGTAACACTGAAATAGAGTGCACCCCGTAGAAAATGCCTGGTACTGTCGGTAATCCAAAACTGGTAGGTTGAAGCGGCTTCAGAACCTTTAATGTTATAAACCAGTCCATATACTTTGTTTTGCTTATCGGAGATTGTTTGTTGTTCGATACCATACGATTTTGGGATGTGCTTTATTACAAGATTGTGAGCATCATCCATGTATTTTGATAGATTATTGTTTACCAGTTTATAGCTTAAATGGAGTCGGCCTTTAAATTTTGGATATACGATGTTAATCCAATAGGGTTCGTCGGGTGCGTATTTATCGTGCTCAATATAAGCGTATTTAGAATATTCAAAGGAAAATGGAAAGGTGGTATCAAATTTTACGTATGCGTTTTTAGGCAAATCGATGCGGAGATATCCCATGGGTTTAGGTGTATAATTATGCTGGCAACCGGCAAAAGTAAAAAATATACATCCAAATAAAATGATGATTATTACAGAATTAGAAATCTTATTCATTTATAAATCGTTCAATTATTGCTTACAAATGTAAAAATTATTCAATTAGAGCGCTGATATTTCTTTTAAGTCCTTGAAATTTTGTTCGTTTTATGGCTGATTTACTGAAAATATCGTTAAATGTTTGTTCATCAATATTTTCCCAATCGGATGATGTCATCGTCAAAATTTTGTCGGAAATTACAAAAGAGGGTTCATTATGAGGTGAACTGAATTTATTCCAGGGACAAACTTCCTGGCAAACATCGCAACCTGCAATCCAATGGGTATATTTTCCTTTTAGCTCATCGGGAAACGCTTCTTTCATCTCAATGGTTAGATAGGAAATGCAACGGGAAGCATCCAATACATGAGGTTTGGTTATAGCTTGCATTGGACAAGCATCTATACAACGTGAGCAACTACCACAATAATCATTAGAAAATGAGGTATCATACTGCAATTCAATGTCTGTAATTAATTCGCAAATAAAAAAATAGGATCCTTGTTTGGTAATCAGATTAGTATTTTTTCCTATCCATCCCAATCCGCTTCTTACAGCCCAAGCTCGTTCGAGTACCGGAGCTGAATCAACGCAGGCGCGAATTTGCGCTTCCGGATATTTAGTGTGAATAAAATCAATAAGATGAAATAATTTCTTTTTGATTACTACATGATAATCTTCACCATAGGCATATTTTGAAATTTTATATTTGGAATCTGAAAACTGAACCTGTGAAGGATAATAATTATAAAGGATAGAAATAACCGATTTAGCATTGGGAATTAACAGCCTGGGATCGAGTCGTATTTCCAAGTTATTTTCCATATATTTCATGGAAGCCTGTTTTTTTTCATCAAGCCATTTTTTTAAATAAACGGCTTCCTGGTGAAGGTATTCAGCCTTGGCGATACCGCAACTTTGAAATCCAAGCTCAATGGCTTTATTTTTGATTTGGTATGTTAAATCCAATGTTTTTGTATCTCATTAAAAAGTTCGGGTTGGGTATTTTTCCTGATTTTTCCTAAATGTTTATATGCCATATCCGTAGCTTCCCGTCCTCGTGGAGTCCGCATCAGATAGCCTTCCTGGATGAGAAAGGGTTCGTACACTTCTTCAATAGTGCCTGCATCTTCACTTACTGCCGTGGCAATGGTTGTAATTCCTACCGGGCCGCCCTTAAATTTATCAATGATCGCATTTAAAATCCTGTTATCCATTTCATCAAGACCATTTTTGTCTACATTTAAGGCATTGAGTGCATATTGGGCAATGGGCAAATCAATAGAACCGTTGCCTTTTATTTGGGCAAAATCTCTAACCCGCCGCAGGAGCAAATTGGCAATTCGGGGAGTTCCGCGGCTTCTTCTTGAAATTTCAACAGAAGCATCTTTATCAATTGCAACTTTGAGTATTTGAGCCGAACGCTTGATAATTTTTTCAATGGTAATGGCATCATAATATGATAATCTGGAATTTATGCCAAAACGTGAACGTAAGGGAGCCGTTAATAATCCGGAACGGGTAGTCGCACCAATTAATGTGAAAGGATTAAGCGTAATTTGAACACTGCGGGCGTTGGGTCCGCTTTCTATCATAATGTCAATCTTATAATCCTCCATGGCTGAGTACAAATATTCTTCGACCACAGGACTAAGCCGGTGGATTTCGTCAATAAACAAAATATCATTTTCTTCCAGATTTGTTAATAAACCTGCCAAATCGCCAGGCTTATCGAGTACCGGACCGGAAGTAACCCTGATATTTACGCCCATTTCATTGGCAATAATATGCGAAAGCGTGGTCTTGCCCAATCCGGGAGGGCCATGAAGCAATACATGATCCAGGGATTCTTTACGCTGCTTAGCTGCTTCGACAAAAATTTTCAGATTTTCCACTACATTTTTCTGACCCGAAAAATCTTCAAAAACTTCTGGACGCAGTACTTTTTCAATTTCTTTTTCTACAAAGCTAAGCTGTTCTTTATCCGGATTTAATAAATCGTTCATTAAATTTTTTTAATATTAAGCAAAAATATAAAATTGGATGAATTTTCTATTGTTTTTTTTTTTACCTTAGCTTCAAATTAGCAAACTATATTAATCGGGTGCGAAACAAGCCTTGACATTTAGGATGAGTTTGAACCGGATTAGTGATTACAAACTATTAAAAAATGAAAAAAATAATTATAGCCGTTGATTTTTCCAAGTATTCAATGCGTGCACTTGAATATGGAATTTATTTAGCTAACCGGACGATGGCCGATATTACCTTGGTTTGGGTAGATAATCAAAGTATTCAGGAACGTTTATTGCCTTTTGAAACCACTTCGGCCGATGTTTATAAGGCTGAAGCAAAGGAGAGTATGGATGCTTTGGTAGCCAAGTATAAAAAAAAGCTTAAAAATGGGAAAATAACATATCGGTTAAGAAGGGGTAAGGTATACCATGAAATTGCCAATCAGGCAAAAAAAATAAATGCAGATTTAATCATTGCTGGAACACATGGCATTTCCGGATATGAGGAATTTTGGGTAGGTAGCAATGCGTTTCGTATCGTAACGTTTGCTCCTTGTCCTGTAATTACTATCCGGCACAATTTTCCGTTTGAACTGGGAAACAGTAAAATTGTTTTGCCCATCGACAGCACAAATGAAACCTTACAAAAAGTTCCTATTGTTGCTAAAATTGCCAAAGATTTTGAAAGCGAAGTGCATTTACTTACGTTGTACACTCCTGGATTTCCAACGTTGAAAAGAAAGATTGATAATTTTTCGCTTCAGGCGGAAAAATATTTTAACAGTAATGGAGTTAAATGCGTTAATGAAGCTACTTCCTCAGACAATTCAACCCTTACAACCATTCATTATGCTGAAGCAATAAATGCGAAGCTTATTGCAATCATGACCGAGCAGGAATCATCTTCATCGAACATACTCTTAGGCGCTTTTGCCCAACAAATGGTGAATAATTCGCCAATACCTGTTTTATGTGTTCATCCACAGGAAACTTTTTCGTTATTCAATGCAATTAGCTGATAAATTAAAATATAGTAATTTTTTAAAATAATATTCTATCAATGAAATTTGTTAATCTGATCTTTGGATCGTTTTTTATGTTTTGTTTTCTAAATAATTATGCTCAGACAGATGCATCTGAAGTTGGAACCGTAGAGATTGTCCAGGATAATAGAATTAATACTTTGCTTGAAAAACATAAAGTAATAAATGAAAAATATCCTTTTATCGAAGGATACAGAATCCAGATTTATTTTGAATCGGGTAATTATTCAAAAAAGAAAGCCGGAGATATTAAAACACGTTTCCAGAATTTGTTTCCCGAAGAAGATGCATATATCATTTTTCAGGAACCTTATTACAAAGTAAGAGTGGGCGATTTCAGAACAAGGCTGGATGCACAGGCGTTTTTGCAGAAAATCATAGCTGATTTCCCAACGCTTTTGTTGTTAAAGAGAATCAGATAAATTTTCCTAAAATAGATTAATGGTAAACCGGGAATATTTAATATGATAAATGAAAAATTAGTATAAACGAATTCTAATTCTTAAAACCATGAAAGAAATTGTTGTAGCTATTGATTTTTCTGACTGTTCTGTGAATGCTCTGGAACATGCTGTGAATATTGCGATGAAATCGGACCTCGATGTGAAAATGGTTTGGGTTAATAATCCCAATGTTTCAAAAATATCAATTTCATCGGACAAATCGGACGAATTAGTAAAAGAAATTAGCGATCAATTCGAAAAGCTTCGTTCTAAATACCAGGGCGATCTTAAAAAATCGAACTTTTCCTATAAAATCCGTGAGGGAATAATTTATAAGGAAATAATAAACGAAGCTAAGGAAAGTAATGCTAAAATGATTGTAATGGGCACTCATGGGACATCGGGTTATGAGCTTTTTTTAATTGGAAGTAATGCCAACAGGGTTGTGGCTAATGCTTCTTGTCCTATTATTACCATCAGGGCCGATCGTCGGGTAACCGTAATCTTTCCAAAATTGTTTTACCTATTGATAGTACTTCCGAAACTCGCCAGAAGGTTCCTTTTACGGCTTCACTGGCCAAACTTTATGATGCGGAAATTTATATATTGGGACTTTTTACGTCAAAAGTAGAAGAAATACGGCATAGTGTAAAACAATATGTAAAACAGACAGCCCAATATCTTGAGGACGAACAAATCAGCTATAATACTGAATTTATTGCTTCTGATAATATTACTAAAAATGTAATTGAATATGCTGGTAAAGTTGATGCCAACTTAATTTCTATAATGGTTCGCCAGGAAAAAGTAGCTTCAAATTTGTGGTTAGGATCGTATGCTCAACAGATGATTAACCATTCACCCATTCCGGTTTTGACCATTCATGAAAAGTAACTTATGGCTACCAAATCCTGATAGCCATAAGTTGAATATTTTAGAATCGATCAATACAATTCAGGTCGGTAACGCAACTTTAAGTCGTTCAACAACTGATTTTTCTCCTTCGCGTAACCATGTGCGTGGATCATAGAATTTCTTATTGGGTTTATCATCGCCTTCGGGGTTTCCAAGCTGACCCTGCAGATATGCTCTTTGGCTTTATAATATGTAAAAACACCTTCCCAGTATGCCCATTGCGTATCGGTATCAATATCATTTTGATTACACCATACGAAATAGCTTCTTTAATTTTTGCAGGTTCTGAACCTGAAACTCCGTGGAAAACAAAATTACAGGTTTTTCGGGAGTATGGAATTTTTGTTGGATATATTCCTGGGAATTGTGAAGAATTTTGGGTTCCAATTTCACATTTCCGGGTTTATAAACCCCATGAACGTTGCCAAAAGAAGCGGCAATGGTAAAGTTAGGACTAATATTCCCAAGCGATTCATAGGCAAAAGCCACGTCTTCGGGTTGGGGTATACAAGCGTGAACTATCAATGCCGGAATTATCTACTCCGTCTTCTTCGCCACCGGTACATCCCAATTCAATTTCGAGGGTCATGCCAATGCGATGCATTCTGTCGAGATAGCGTTTGCAGATTTCAATGTTTTCTTTTAAAGGTTCAACCGAAAGGTCGAGCATGTGTGAACTGAAAAGAGGTTTTCCGTATTGTTTGAAATATTTTTCGCCAGCGTCGAGTAAGCCATCAATCCAGGGAAGAAGTTTCTTGGCTGCATGGTCGGTATGAATGATAACCGGAATGCCATATAATTCGGCAACTCTGTGAATGTGTTCTGCTCCCGAAATGGAACCCGTTATGGCAACCTTTCTTCGGCATTAGTAAGAGATTTACCGGCATAAAAAATGCCACCTCCATTGGAAAATTGCACGATAACGGGTGAATTAACGGTTTTAGCTGCTTCCAATACAGCATTTATTGTGTTCGTTCCTACCACATTTACGGCTGGGATTGCAAATTGATTAGCTTTTGCTATATGGAATATTTCCTGAACCGCATTGCCTGTAGCAACGCCCGGACCAATTTAGATGAAATTTTTCTGTCATAATGTTAGTTATTAAATTTAATGTTCAAAATTAATCATTTTAACGGTAAAAGATTCTTAAAAATTATAAAAATGTATAAATATATCACCTCCATTTTCCGAAATCACTGTAGCGTAATTATCAAAATATTGATGGAAAATAATAAAACAACTGAACGTAAAGATTGTTCGCTTAGCGTTCAATTCGTTGATAGGCTCCCAGATCGGGTGGAAATTCAGATATGCGACTATTTCCTTTAATGTCGCGCGACAGATCTATCCACGAACCATTCAGCACTTCATAACTTCCGGCTTTAATCAATGGCGAAAGTGTATCGGGTTGAAGATTGAAAGTGGTGTAGTCTACAAATAAAGGATCTTTATTTTTTTTGCAATTGGAATAATATATGGGATCGGAAATATTGAGCTGTGTCCTGAACAAGCAGTTTTCAAATTTATAGTTAAACAGAGCTATATCTTTTTTGTCAAGCATGATTTCTTCAAACTCATTTCCGTAGATAACACAATTGCCGAAATAGGCATTGGTTAAGTTATACGGAATAGGATCTCCATTATTATTTATAGAATAGTTATTGAGCACCAGCGAAGGTGTATTTCTTACATTATACATCCAGAAGTTGCCCATGGTGCAATGCCTGAAATCATAGTTGCCTCCTTTATTAAGATAAACCGTCGAGACGCCGCAATTGCCGATGACACAGTTTGCCGCCTTTACCCATGCATCTTCGGCCAGTAAGCCTGCTTCGCCCATGTTGTTGATAGTTGTATTGCTTAAACGTAGGGTCGGATTGGAGGAATTGGTTACAGAATCAACTTGTAGCCCGATGGTTCCGTTTTTGATGATGGCATAGCTGATTTCGTTGTCGGTACTGCCGGCCTGCATCCATATTTCACCCCATTGCGAGGGGATATCGTTATAAAAATCTTCCAGACGATCGCCCTGAAAGTAACCGGCTGGTCCAATGTTCCGTTAACTTTTAAGGTAGCATTTCTGTGGACGTATAGCGAGGAATTATGATGAAATAAATCCGGGCTCCCGGTTGTATGGTTAAGGTATATAGCGAATCGATGGTGAGATTCCCATAAATAACATGAGGCTTATCGTTGGTTAAAACGGTATTTTTTTTAAGCGTAACATCATTATAAAAATGAGCATCCTGTCCCCAGGCTACCAAGCGAACGCATTGCAGGTTCCCGTTGGTTTCAAACAAAATGGAATCCGATTGGATTAAAGGATCGTTGGCATTGTTGGGATTGATGGTTACTTTTACGAAAATATACATGCTGTCCTTGCCTGCAATATCCACATCGTTGAGCGATAGGGCAGGAGAGCCGTCAATATTTAAACGAAAAGGAGAATTTGCACCCCGGGCTAAACGAATGGAAGAGATTTTTAATTTTAACGGGTTTTTATTGTAAACCATTAATGCGCGAATGGACGATCCTACACTGGTAAAAACGGTATCAAACAAAACCGTATCGTTGGAAAACGTTAATTTGTGATTGGAATTGGTATCGGTGATATCATTTTTATTGCACGAAAATACGACGGTAAGGGAAAACAATACCCCTATTCCGGAAAGCAGGTATGCATAAAAACTCTTTTTAACAGGCATGGGTCAGTATAACATAAAGGTATA
>Ga0268356_10966_pt1 | contig 23531 bp, 26 predicted proteins | sample BioMet10_FD_194415 | JGI IMG/M metagenome (GOLD analysis project Ga0268356, IMG submission 194415) | Sewage microbial communities from Oakland, California, United States - Biofuel 10 (PacBio Assembly) | ecosystem: Engineered > Wastewater > Sewage > Unclassified | place: USA: California | collected...
TACGACGGCCTCTGCGGCGTCTATTCCTTCTGCATGCTCTTCTTCCTGGCCGTCGGCACCGTCCTGGCTTTGGCGGGGTGGCTCATCCCCGTACCGCTGACGAGGCTTCTGGGCGCCCAGGTCGCGGTGCTGGGCATGGCCTCTAGTTATGTGGGCATCCTTTGTGTGGGATCCTTTTTCAGCTTCGCTGAAATGGCCCTGATTTTTTTTGCCATGCTCATGGGCAAGCAGAACCACTGCTTCATCGCCACGGCCCTGGTGGTCATCACCGATGTGGCTCTGGACATCTTCTTCATCACGGCCTTCCACTGGGGGACCACGGGCCTGGCTCTGGCCACGGTCATCGGCTACCTGGCCGGCACCGTCTACCTGCTCCTCGCCCTGGGCCGCACGCCCCTGCGCTTCCGGCCCAGCCTCATCAACCGGCAGGAGCTTCCTGAGATCATCCGCCAGGGACTGCCCTTCACCATCGGCAGCGCGGGGATTTTCGTGCGCTCGGTGATCTACAACCACTTCGTGGGCGGCCTGGCCGGTTCCGCGGCCATGGTCCTGGGCCTGTCCCTCCAGAACTCCATCAACGGCTGGCTCTCCGCCCCCACGGCCGGCTGCGCGGAAATCGTCAGCATGATGACGGGGATCTACCTGGGCGAAGGGCGATACGGAGGCCATCAAGAAGATCCTCCGGGTGGGACTCCAGGGCGGGTGGATCACCGCGTCGATGCTGGCCGGCCTGGCCTTCCTGTTCGCGCCGCTCCTCGTCTCCGCCTACGGGGTGACGGCCGCTGCTGCCACCTGCGTCGTCGCCGTCCGGGCCTTCTGCCTCAAGATCGTCGTCGGCGTCCCCTCCTGGGTCATGGCCATGTACTACGAAACCATCGGCCGGGAAAAGCTCGCCCACGCCATCAATATCTTTGAGCCCTTCGCGCTGCCGGTGCTGCTGGTCGGACCCATGGTGGCCCTGTTCGGCAACGACGGTTTCTGGTACGTCTACGTGGTGGCGGACATCATCACCATTGCCGTGGTTTACGGCATCATCGCCGCCGGGCAGAAGCGCTTCCCGCTCAAAGGAGAGGATTTCTTCCTTCTGGACGGCCGCTTCACCGACGAGTTCGTCGCCATCCGCTCCCTGACCATCCACAACGATGTGGCGGATGTGGTGCGGATTTCCCAGGCGCTGCGGACCTTCTGCCAGGAACACGGCGTCGACCGGGGCCGGGCCTACAAGATCGGCCTGTCTGCCGAGGAAATGGCCGGCAACATCGTCGCCCACGCCTTTGACAAGGGCGGGGACCACGCCATCGACCTGTGTGTCCAGATCCGGAAGAGCGGCGACATCGCCCTGCGCATCCGGGACAACGGCAGCCCCTTCAACCCCATCGCCTACGCCAGCAATGCCCCGGCCGATGAATTTGCGGGCATCGGCATCCGCATGGTCAAGGCCATGGCCCGGAAGATGGAATACCACCACATCGGCGGCCTCAACAACCTGCTGATCATCGTCTAGGATAGCTCCTCAAAACGGAGCCTGGAGCCTTTAAAAGGCCGCCATGCGATTGGAAAAATGTGAACTGAATGAAAAAGGAGGCGATGGAATGAGCCGTCCGCTCAATACTGAAAAATCCCCGGCCGCTGTGCGCCGGGGGTATCACCCCGACGACGGGCGGTTCTTCGGCCCCGGCGACAGGGATAAGATGACCCGGGGGCGGCGGAAATCCGCTATCTACTGGACCGGGGATACCGGGCGGAGACGGCAGTACCCTTTGTGGGAAACCACCACCTGCTGTCCGAACGCCAGCGCACGGCCCTGATGCGCATGACCGCCTCTTCCGCCGAAACAGCCTCCCGCAGGGACCGGGAGCTGTGTGAGCTGTCGGGCACCGTGCTCATCGACGGCTTCAACACCATCATCACCCTGGAGGTGGCCCTCTCCGGATCGTGGTCATCGCCGGGGACGACGGCGCCATCCGGGACCTGGCGGGGCTCCACGGCACCTACCGCCTGGTGGACAAGACCACCTGTCGCCGTGGACCTTATCCTCAAGGCCCTTGCCGCCTGGCCCATCGACGGCGCCTGCTTCCTGCTGGACCGCCGGTGTCCAACTCCGGCCGCCTGAAAACCCTCGATCCGGGAAAGGGCTGCCGGCCAGATCTACCCTGTGGAGGTGGAGCTTTTGCCATCTCCCGACGCCGCCCTCTACGGACAAAGCCCGGTCATCTCCTCGGACAGCGGGGTACTGGACCGGTGCGGAGGGTGGTTCAATCTGAACCGGCGGATCATTGAGGAAATATTCCCGGGGCCTTTGTGTACCGGGTGTAGAACTCAGTGTATTATCTGTCGGTTATTTTCGTGCAATAGCTTGCTTTTTTCGTGCAATCAATGTATAATTGACGCATAAAGAAGTGACAGCTCATTTCTGTCATTTGAAAGGAGATGATCCCATGGCTGGTTCCACCACCAATATCGCATCCGCATGGATTCCGAATTGAAGCAGGAAGCGGATGCCTTGTTTTGCCGAATTCGGCATGAATCTGTCCACCGCCTTCAACATCTTCGTCCGTCAGACACTCCGGAAGGCCGGATTCCCTTTGACATCTCGCTGAACAAACCCAACAAGGAAACCATCGCCGCCATGCTGGAGGCAGAGCGGATTGCTCATGATCCAACGGTGAAAGGTTATACGGATTTGGATGAGTTATTTGCGGATTTGAAAAAATGATGTTACGGCAAATGCGGTATTTTATCGCGGTGGTGGAGGCAAACAGCTTCACCGAGGCGGCGGAGCGGATGTACATCTCCCAGTCCGCCATCTCCCAGCAGATCCGGGCCTTGGAGGATGAGCTGGGAGTCAAGCTGATCGTGCGGGGCAACCGGAAATTCACCCTGACCCCAGGCAGGGGAATACTTCTACCGCCAGGGCAAGGGCGCGGTGGACGCCGTCGAGAAGCTGACCCGGGAAACCATCCGCATCGGCCGGGACAGCGAGTCCACCCTGCGCATCGGCTTCCTCCGGTGTTACAGCGGCCAGGAGCTCCACGAGGCCGTGGCGGATTTTGCGGAAATCTACCCCGAGGTCGCCATCACCATCGTCGCCGGAACCCACGAGGAGCTGTACGATCTGCTCCGGACCGGCGGGGTCGACCTGGTGCTCAGCGACCAGCGGCGGGCCTTTTCCGACGAGTACGTGAATTTTGAACTGCTGCGCTGCGCCTGCACCATCGAGCTCTCCAGCCGTCATCCCCTCAGCGCCAGGGAAAGCGTCACCCTGGAGGACATCGGCCTGATCCCCTGCATCCTGATCGCGTCCAGGGAGCAGCAGAACGCGGAGGAAGACTATTACACGAACACCCTGGGCTTTTCCGGCAATTTCCTCTTTGCGGAAAACCTGGAGGAGGGCCGTCTCATGGCTACCTCCGGCCGCGGCTTCGTGCCCCTGGAAAGCGTGGGGACCCTGCCTCCGCCCCAGACGACCCTGACCCGGATCCCCCTTGTGCGGGACGGCCGGCCCATCACCCGGAATTACTGCGTGTTCTGGCGGAAGGCGGGCACCGGCTACTACATCGAGGAATTTGCCGGTATCCTGAGAAGCCTCCTGAAAAAAAAGTCGATATGAAAGCAAGTCGAGCTGCGTCCATGCCGGGCGCAGCTTTTTTTCGCATAAGCCCACCTTATCCGAATCCGCCATAACTGGAATTGCTCCCTCGCCAAAAAAATCGTACAATGATACACAGATAGCGGTACACCTGATATCACAAAACCTGTATATAAAACGAAAGGAGTCCATCATGATGGCAAAAAATCTGATACTCTATTATTCCAGACGGGGGCGAAATTACGTGAACGGGGGTGTGGAAAACCTCGCCAAGGGCAATACGGAAATCGTCGCCGAGTTCGTACAGAAGGCAGTGTGCGGGGACCTGTTCCGAATTGAAACAGTCAAGCCCTACGCGAAGGACTACTACCAGTGCATTGAAGAGGCCAAACAGGAGCTGCGGGCCCAGGCCCGTCCGAAGCTGAAGGATGAACGGACCGAACTTTCGACCTACGACAATATCTTCGTCCTCGGCCCGTGCTGGTGGGGGACCTACCCCATGGCCATGTATACCCAGCTGGAAAAGCTGGACTTCGCCGGGCAAGCGGGTCTTCCTGCTTATGACCCACGAGGGGTCTGGCATGGGCCAGAGCGAAGGTGCGATGAAGAAGCTCATGAAGGGGGCCCGCTTCGGCAAAAGCCTGGCCGTTCACGGAGCGGATGCGGCCCAATCGGAGGGCCTTGTGGCCGGATGGGCCAGGAACTGCGTGGCTTAAATTACAAAATTTTCAAATAACTATACAATGGAGGAAAATCATGATGCATAAAAAAGTAATGCTATGGACCGGAGCCGGTCAAATCGGCATGGCTATCGCCCGCCGGATGGGCTATGGAATGAAAATCGTCGTCGGGGACAAGCGTCTGGAGAACGCCGAAGCCATCGCCAAAATCATGAACGAAGCGGGCTACGATGTGGAACCGGCGGCCATGGATTTATCCAGCCGGGATTCCATCCTTAAGCTGATTGAAAAGGCCAGGGGCTACGGTGACATCACCATGCTGGTCAACGGGGCCGGGGTCTCTCCCAGCCAGGCGCCCATTGAAACCATCTGAAGGTCGACCTCTACGGCACGGCGGTGCTGCTGGAGGAAGTGGGCCAGGTGATTCGCGGAAGGGGGCACCGGCGTGACCATCTCCAGCCAGTCGGGCCACCGCATGCCCCAGCTGACGCCGGAAGAGGATGAGCAGCTCGCCATCTCCCCTACGGAAGCACTGCTGGACCTTCCCCTGCTCCAGCCGGAAAAGATTGCCGACACCCTCCACGCCTACCAGCTGGCCAAGCGCTGCAATGAGAAGCGGGTGATGGGCGAAGCCGTCAAGTGGGGCCGCCGCGGCGCCCGCATCAATTCCATCTCCCCGGGCATCATCGTCACCCCCCTGGCCCTGGATGAGTTCAACGGTCCCCCGCGGGGATTTCTACAAGAACATGTTTCGCCCAGTGCCCTGCGGGCCGCCCCGGGACCGCCGATGAGGTGGCCAACGTGGCGGAACTGCTGATGAGCGACAAAGGGGCCTTCATCACCGGCGCCGATTTCCTGATTGACGGCGGGTCGACGGCTTCCTATTTTTACGGGCCGCTGAAGCCGCAAAATCAGGAGAAATAGGAAACCCATTCTCGTGCAAATATGTATAAAGGCCACCTTCTTTCAGTCGGTGGCCATTTTTTCTTCAGGCTATTTTATTTTCGAGGTTAATGTCCAGACCAAATTCCTTCAAATCTTGATCTCTGACTTCCAATTCTGTCTTAAGGATGTCCAGCATTTCATAATAAGCTAATTTCTTGCCTTCGTAAAATGCATCACCTTTATTATTATCGCTTGTTTCAAATGCATCATTGGCATTGTCCAACAATCTGGCGATAAGGTATTTGATTTCTTCTTTACTTAATGCATCCGTCATCGTAATCACCCCTTGCTTTGAGTTCATCGATACGATTTTGTATCGATTGATTGAAATTTCGTATTTCTCTTTGCCAATGATTTTTCAATCCTTCTTGCATCCTAAAATCGAGTAAAGCCCAATCTTTAATGTATAACTCCGGATGACTGATTTTAGCTTGATGAATATTGATCTGTCGCTGATACTTGCGAATGGCGCGCTTTAAAGAAGCGGATTCCTGATTTTTGATATCTTTCTCAGCAAATAATTGTAAATTCATCTTTAATCAACTTTGTTTTTGTTTATTATAACAGGAACTTTGAAATCTCGCCTTAAATTCTGATTGCGTTTTCCTTCGGAGTAAAAATTAATTTGCACACGCTCATCTGAGAAATGATCAACTGAGCCATGACGTTTCCCAGGGTTTCTTAAAACCATCTGGATCAAGGGAAGATTTGTTGACATTTAATATGTATAATACAGTCAATAAAACTGCCAAAAAACAGCGGGCAAATTTGGAGGTAAACAGATGAAGGTATCCGTCATAGGAAACGGGAATGTGGGAATGGCGCTATTCGCGTATTTAAAAAACTTCAGGAAATTGATGAACTGGTTCTTGTGGGAAGAAACAGCAAGAAGGTAAAGGGGGAAATCGAGGATTACCTGGATGCCAATGTGCTGGAAAGCGAGCCATCCCCGAAGCTTTTCTCGGGATCCTACGAAGCCACGGCGGGGTCGGACATCCTGCTTTACACCGCGGGTCCTTCGGTCAAGGCGGGCCAGAGCCGGCTGGCCATCGTCGATGAAAATGTAAGGATCGTCACCGAAGATATTTGAGCAAATCAACCAATACTGCCACGACGAGCTGATCGTCTGTCTTTCAAACCCTCTGGACGTCCTGACCTATCCTGCTTCCGGGAATTGCCGGAGTCGACCCCGGACGGGTTGTCGGCACGGGGACCCTTCTCGATTCTGCGCGGCTCAAAGCGCATCATCGCACGGATCTTCGAAATCGATCCGAATTCGGTTGAAGCCTTCGTCCTCGGGAGACACGGGGCATCGGCCGTGGTGCCCTGGAGCACGCTTAAAGATCGCCGGACTCAGCATTGATGAATTCGCGTCCCAGATGCTCGGCGAGGACGGCCGCGAGTCAAAAAAAACCATGCTGGATGAGCGCATGAAGAAGGCCGGGTATAAAATTTCGATAAGAAGGCTCGACGGCCTACGGCGTGGCCAATTCGGCGGCTGAAATTGTCCGTGCGATCATCCACTGACACGCGGGCGATCCTGCCGGTCAGCACTTCCATGCTGGACAAATACGACATCGACGGCTGTGCCCTGTCGGTGCCGTGCATCATCGGGAAAAACGGTGTGATGGACTACGGTCCATATGAAAATGAACGACGGAAGAAAAAGCCGCTCCTCGACCAATCGGCGGCCATCATCCGGAGCGTCATCCCCCAGTGATGGGTGGCCATTCCCGGGTTTTTACAGTATAATAAAATAAAAACCAAGGCCGGGCGGATGACCCGGCGTCCGTTTGAAAGGAGATGACCCCATGAGCAGACTGTCCCTCACCCAATCCATCGACAAGCTCGGGATGGATTTCCCGGACCTGAACTGGAACTTCCAGGAGCACCGGATCGGGTCCAAAACCGAATTGGTCTCCCAGTGGCTCGGCGCCCCGGACGAGGATATCATGGTCTGCGCCTTCAAGGGGAAGGCCATCCACGAGCCCTTCCACCGCCAGGATTTCTTCTTCATCAACTACGCCTACACCGGCGATTACGGGGCCCAAAGCCTGAGCTTCGACAACCAGGTGACGATCCGGGAGGACGACTGCTACATCGGCCAGCCCTTTTCCGGCTACGCCCTTTACGGCGCCAGCGAAGCGGATATCGTCATCGTCGGCGTGCTGATCCGGAAGGAGGTCTTTTACCGGAACTTTCTGGGACCCATCTCCTCCGACCGGCGGCTCCTGCACTTCTTCCTCGATCCGGAAATCAACAGCTTCTCCGACGAATTCATCCACCTGAAGGATTTGAAGGCCAGCGCCATCCGGACCCAGATCGAGCTCATGGCCGCGGAGTACGCCAACAAGGGTGCCGACACCCAGGCCATCCTCAAGCCCATGACCCTGACCCTCATCATGATGCTGTCCCGGCAGTTCAAGCTTTCCCGGCAGGAAACGGGGGACGAGGATAAGACGGCTCCCATGATCCGTTTCATGGAGGAACACCTGGACCAGGTCACCCTGTCCTCCCTGGCCGCCCGCTTCGGCTATCACCCCACCTACATCTCCTCCCTGCTGTCGGCGGAGACGGGGAAGACCTTCTCCGACATCCTCCTTGCCCAGCGCATGGACCGCGCCGTCTTCCTGATGCGCCACACCGATTGTCCATCGAGGAAATCGCGCCGATGACCGGGTACAACGACAAGAGCAACTTCCACAAGGCCTTTCGCCAATACTACGGCCAGACCCCCCGCCAGTTCATCCAGGACGCTGAATCCGAAAGAAGCTGAGCCGGTGCATATGAAGATTTACCACTATTTTTCATAAGATTTGCCCACTGTCAGAGCGCCCATCCTCCTGTAAAATGATCACAGCATCAAAAATACCGATGCCACTCATTCCCAAGGAGGATTTTATCATGTACACAAATTTTACATTTAACATGCCGACCAAGGTGCTCTTCGGCGCCGGCCAGCTCAACAATCTCAGAAATGAAACACTGCCGGGGAAGAAGGCCCTCATCGCCACCTCAGGCGGCCAGTCCACGAAGAAGTATGGCTATCTCGCCCGGGTGGAAAAGGAGCTGGACCTCGCCGGCGTCGGCCACGAACTTTTTGACGAAATCCGGCCCAACCCCACCCGGGACAATGTGATGGACGGCGCGGCCAAAGCCAAGGCCGCCGGGTGTGACTTCGTCGTCGCCCTGGGCGGGGGCTCGGTCATGGACTGCGCCAAGTGCATCGCCCTGATGATGACCAACCCCGGGGATATCTGGGATTATTCCCTGAGCGCCAAGGGCGGAAAGAAGGCCGCCGCCACAGCCGCGGCGCCCATCGTGTGCATCACCACCTCCGCCGGAACCGGCAGCGAGGTGGACATGGCCTCAGTCATCTCCTACGACGAAATCCAGGAAAAGACCGGCATCTTCTTCCCCTCCATGTTCCCGACCCTCTCGGTGGTGGACAGCGACCTGATGATGAGCGTCCCGCCGAAGTTCACGGCTTACCAGGGCATGGACGCCTTTTACCACGCGGCGGAAAGCGTCATCAACACCAAGGAACACCCCATGGGCGAGATGTTCGCCCTGAAGGCCATTGGCCTCATCGCCCAGAACCTGCCCGCCGCTTATAAGGACGGCAGCGACCGGGATGCCCGGGCCAACATGGCCCTGGCCAACTCCCTGGCCGGATACTACATGCTGTGCACCTCCGAACACACCATGGAACACGTCATGGGCAGCTTCCACGACGACCTGGTCCACGGGGCGGGGCTCATCATGATTTCCCACGCCTACTTCGACTTCTTCGCCGAAAGGAAAGCGGCGGAGGGCCCGATGATCCGGATGGCCAAGGCCATGGGCGTTGAAAATCCCGTTTCCGGCAAGGACTTCATCCGCGCCCTGGATGACCTGATCGCCTCCGTCGGCTGTGCTGACCTGAAGATGAGCGATGCCGGCATCACCGAGGATGAGCTTGCAAGCTACCCGGCCATGGTCCACTCGGTTCTGGGCGGCGACATCACCGCAGATCCCCTGCCCCTCTCCGACGCGGATTACCTGGCCATTTACCAGAAGGCCTACCGTTAGGCCGCGGCTCGGATATGATTGAAAAATCTGAAATGATTGAAAAAACAGAAAAGGGCGGAGATTTGTCTCCCGCCCTGTTGCAGTACCTCAATGAGGATGTGTGTGATATCCGTGGATTCGGCCGCTCGGTGCTGGTATCAGCCCAGCGGGGAAGGTTCGAGATGAAGGTCTTTCCCGGTGAGGACTGCGCCAACAACGTGGGCACGGTCCACGGCGGCTTTTTACTGGCGGTGGCAGACATCGCCGCCAGCGGAGCCTGCGACACCTATGGCAGGGAATGCGCCTCCATGACCTTTTCGGCCAATTTCATGCGTCCCTGCTTCGCCTCGGATGCCTGCCTCCAGGTCGTCGGCACCGTGCTGCGCTACGGAAAGCGCTCCGCCGTCACCGAGGTGACCATCACCCGCCCCAATGGTGAAATGGCTTTTAAGGGGACCAGTACGCTGGCGGTGTTTGGCCCTTTGATTAATTCCGGCAACCTCCGGAGATTCTGAACTTCTTATTAAAACGCCCGGCTGGCGGACATTTTGCTGACCTGTTTGTGATATACTTTTCCTATAATTATTTTGTTAGGGGGAAGAAAACACAATGAGAGAAATATCACCTGATTTTGTAAAAAGCGCGAAGAACATCGGCCATACGCCGGAAGGCGACCGCTATGAGCTCGACGATGAAACCGTCGTCCTGGTTTATCCCTACAAGGTGACCATCGAGGAGATCGAACGGGAAAAGGAAAACGCCAAAAACGCCATGCGCATGGGCATCTCCGTCCCCTTCTCCTTCAATATCATCAAGATCGGCGACAACTACGGGATCATTTATGAAAAGCTCCCGATGCAGTCCCTCAGCGACTGCATCATGGACGACCCGGATCATTTTGACCGATACGTCGCGGACTATGTGAGCCTGTGCCACACCCACCACAGCACCCATGTGGGGTACGAGGCCTTCCTCCCAGCCAAGAGCGTCTACGAATCCTACGGCGAAAGGATGGCCCAAAAGGGCATCTTCACCCGGGAAGAGGTGGACAGCGTCGGACGCATGCTGGCGGCCATCCCCGACGGGGATGCCTTCATCCTCACCACCCTGCGCCCGGCCTCGGTCCGCTATTACGATGGCGAACCGGTGGTGGTTTACGGCATGCGCTCCGCCTACTACGGCCACCCCATCATCGGCCTCAGCGGCTCTGCCCAGATGATCTACGCCGCGGGCAACGCCGGCAACGACGCCGCCTGCAGAGGCTACAACGGCCTGGACTGCGCCACCGCCCTGAAATTCTGGAAGGCCTTCGTCGCCAGGTATTTTGACTGCCCGTCCGACGAGGATGCGGCCGCCATGCTCAAACACATCAATTTCACCTGGCTCCTGGCCTTTTACACCGTTCCCGTCATCTTCCGCACAGCCGACCCAGCCATGTACCAGCGGGTCCAGGCCCTCTGCCGGAAGAATTTCTTCCCCCACATCGATGAATGGATCGCCGGCATGGAAGACTGCTGGGAGCGCTTTCTGTAAGCCCGAGCCGAAGGCGACGGGCGAACAGGACATAGCGCCCCTGCAACGCTTGTCCAAGAGCTCGAGCGAAGCGAAAAGCGATTGGCAACAAGCGACTGCTGGGAGCGCTTTCTGTAGCCTCTCCTGTTTCACGGCCCACTGAATCCCGGGAGACACCCCCTATCCACCCCCATTAAATCACTGTTCCCTGCAGTAAATCGCGATGGCCTCCGCGGCAAACGCCGCGGTTCCTTCGCCGCCGGCCCCGTCGATATTGGCGGCAAAGGCTTCGTCGCCGACGTACATGGCGCCGAGGGACCCGAGGATTTCCGGGGTACAATCGTAGTAATGCTCAGTGATATAGCTTCTCAGCTTTTTCACCAGCCGCTGGGCTTCCGGAGACGCGGGCGGGGTCGTTCTGACCCTTCCAAAATCTTCAAAAATCGTCATCATCCCCTGTCCAAGGGCCAGCTCCGCTTCCTGGGAGCGGCCCTTGCTCTTTTCTGCAAATTCCTTATACGCGTCGGTGGCCCCCCATTGGGCCCTGGCCTGCCGGGCGTATTCATCCATTTTTTCCGTATCAAATACTGAGAAATCCATTGTATTCTCTCCCATCTGTCTGATTCCACGGGCGAAGGTGATCAGGTTCTCCAGATGCTCTTTTTTGAGCGTCAGCAAGGTGATCTGCTGTTCCAGCGCCTTGTCCCGGTCGAAATCGGGATTGTCGATGATCTCCCCGATCTCCTTCAGGGGAAAGGCGAGCTCCCGGAACAACAGGATCTGCTGGAGCCTTTCCAGGGTCCTGTCGTCGTACAGCCTGTACCCGGCTTCTGTGTAGGCCGCCGGGTGCAGCAGGCCGATTTTGTCGTAGTACTGCAGGGTGCGTGCACTCACACCTGTCCGCTTGCTCACTTCATTCACCGTCATCATCGGCATCTCCTCCTCCATGGTAATAATAGCATAAACTATGACGCTGCGTCGGGGTCAAGGGCCTTTGTGAAAAAATTTCCTCCGGCTGTCGGACCGGGCTGACCCTGCCGGCTGTCACTCCGTCCGGTTCCGTGGTATAATAAAAATTATTAAACCATGATAGAAGGGATGGACGAGAAATGGCAATGACAGACGCGAAGCAGCAGGCGGTCATGGCGGCCTGAGGCCTGTCTGTGCGGGACCCCGCCGAGTCGGACTGCGTGGCCCACCTGATGAAGCTGTACCAGGAACTCACCCAAAAGGACACAAAATAGAACCATGGAACTCAGAGAATTACAATATTTCCTCACCGTCGTCCAGGAAGAAAACATATCCCGGGCCGCTGAAGTGCTCCATATCACCCAGCCTACCCTCAGCCGCCAGATGGCCCAGCTTGAGGAGGAACTGGGCGCCCAGCTGTTTGTGCGGGGCAGGCACCTCGTCCTGACCGACGCCGGCATCATGCTTTGCCACCGGGCGGAGGAAGTGGTGGCCCTCATGGAGAAAATCGAGACGGAATTTGAGGATATGAACGATGTGACGGGAAACATCACCATCGAAGGCTCTGTCAGCCTGTTCGAGGGCAGCCGGATGACCTTCCGCCCCCTTGAGCCCGAGATGGTCATGACGTCTGTGCTGGCCTGGAAAAAAATGCAGCCGAATTTCGGCGTCGCCCAAAGGTTTCTGGACTATTTCAAAACTATCCATAAAACGGATGGACGGCCGGGCTGAAGGCCATGGAAAAGCTGGAGGATTACGGCCGCTTCCCCGTATTCGCCAAAGGATAAAACGCCACATTACGCTGAAGCGACATCATCTATCTAAAACTTACAGGCCCTTTCTTCGAGGGCCTTTTAAGTTTCAAAAATAAAAGCAACATATTAATCGCGTGCTATTGACATCTGCCCTCCATCGTGCTAAAATGGTCCCATACACAAAAGGAGGACGAATGAATGAATCCCAATGAATCCTGCGGCTTCTACCTCAAGCAGCTCCACGACGCGCTGGAGAAGGACGCCAACAACGCCCTGCGCAGCCAGGACATCACCATGGCCCAGATGGGGGCGCTGCTTTATCTCGTCGAACGGCCGGGCCATGAGGCGTCGATGAAGGAGCTGGAAAAATTCATGCGGATCGCCCAGTCCACCACGGCGGGCATCGTGTCCCGGCTGGAGCGCAAGGGCTTTGTGTCGGCCTTCGGCTCCCCGGATGACAAGCGGATCAAGATGGTGCGCATCACCCCCGAGGGCGAGGCCATCTGCCGGGATTCCCTGCAGCACATGACAGAAACTGAAGACCGGCTCCTCAAGGGCTTCACCGACGTGGAGCGCACCGTCTTCCAGGAGCTGCTAAAAAAGTCCTGTGACAACATGAAATGAGCGCCTGCCCTGCGGGCGCTGCTTTTAGTCCTAATCAATCGCTTGCTATTAATATGATACTTTTATTATGAGGTGAAAAATGTTAAAAATCATGAAACACATCAATCGCAGACAGTGGTTCTACGTGGCGGTCAGCCTGGTCTTCATCGTGATCCAGGTGTGGCTGGACCTGAAGCTGCCGGACTACATGTCGGAAATCACCACCCTGGTGGAAACCCCGGGGAGCTCCATGGCGGATATCCTGACCCAGGGCGAGGGCATGCTGCTGTGCGCTTTGGGCAGCATGGCTGCCGCCATGATTGTGGGCTACCTGGCCGCCAAGGTGGCGGCGGGGCTGGCCCAGACCCTGCGGGGGAAGGTGTACGACGCCACCATGGACTTTTCCATGGAGGAAATCAACCACTTTTCCACCGCCAGCCTGATCAACCGCACCACCAACGACATCACCCAGATCCAGACCCTGGTGGCCATGGGGCTCCAGGCCATCGTCAAGGCCCCCATCCTGGCGGTGTGGGCGGTGGTCAAGATCGCCGGCAAAAGCTGGCAGTGGACCACCGCTACCGCCGTGGCCGTGTTCATCCTGATCATCATGCTGGCCGTGACGCTGATCTTCGCCATCCCGCGGTTCAAGCGGATCCAGGGGCTGACGGACAACCTGAACCGGGTGACCCGGGAACAGCTCACGGGCATCCGGGTGGTCCGGGCCTACGACGCCGAGGCCTATCAGGAACAGAAATTTGCCAATGCCAACGACGAGCTGACCCAGACCAACCTGGTGGCCAACCGGGTGATGGCCCTGCTCTCGCCGACCATGACCTTCATCAACTCGGGGCTGACCCTGGCGGTGTACTGGATCGGCGCCTATCTCATCGAATCCACGGCCCTGCCGGGACGGCTGGCGGTGTTCTCAGACATGGTGGTCTTCTCCAACTACGCCATGCAGGTCATCATGGCCTTCATGCTGCTGAACATGATCTTCATCCTGCTGCCCCGGGCCCAGGTCTCCGCCCAGCGCATCACCGAGGTGCTGGAAACCAAAACCCGCATCCTGGACGGTGCCGGCGCCCAGACGCCGGACGCCCTCCGGGGCACGGTGTCCTTTGACCATGTGGGCTTCCGCTACCCCGACGCCGGGGGCGACTGCCTGTCAGACATCAGCTTCACGGCCCGGGCTGGCCAGACCACGGCGATCATCGGCTCCACCGGCAGCGGCAAGACGACGCTGATCAACCTGATCCCCCGGTTTTACGACGCCACCCAAGGCCGGGTGCTGGTGGACGGCGCCGATGTCCGGGACTACAAGCAGGAGGACCTGCACAACCGCATCGGCTACGTGTCCCAGAAGGCGGTGCTGTTCTCCGGCACGGTGGCCTCCAATGTGGCCTACGGGAAAAACGGCGCCGGGGCCGTGTACCGCGAGGATGTGGACGAAGCCATCGCGGTGGCCCAGGCCGCGGATTTTGTGGCGGAAATGGACGGCGGCGACGACGCCCCCATCGCCCAGGGGGGCACCAATGTGTCCGGCGGCCAGAAGCAGCGGCTGGCCATCGCCCGGGCGGTGGCCCGAAAGCCGGAGATCCTGATCTTCGACGATTCCTTCTCCGCCCTGGATTACCGGACGGACCGGGCCCTGCGGGCGGCTCTGGCGGAAAAGACGGCGGGGACCACCAAGCTCATCGTGGCCCAGCGCATCGGCACCATCCGCCACGCCGACCAGATCATCGTCCTGGAGGCCGGAAAGATCGCCGGCATTGGCACCCACGAGGAGCTCATGGCCTCCTGCCCCACTTATCAGGAAATCGCCAGCTCCCAGCTTTCCAAGGAGGAACTCGCATCATGACTGAAAAAATCAAATCCCCATCCAACGCCACCCCTGGCACCCCCGGCACCCCCGGTTCCATGGGCACGGGTGAAAAAAGCGCGGATTTCAAGGCCGCCTTCGCCGGCTTCTTCCACTACATCGGCGCCTTCAAATGGGCGGTGGCGGCGGCCGCCGTGCTGTCCGTCGCCGGCGCCATCCTGAATCTCATCGGCCCCGGCAAGCTCAGCCAGGTGACGGACCTGATCACCCAGGGCCTCACCGGCACCATCGACCTGTCCGCCATCACGGGCATCGCCTGGCTCCTGGCCCTGCTCTACAGCCTGGGCTTTATCTTCAACTACGCCCAGGGCTTCATCATGGCCACGGTGACCCAGCGGGTGACCCAGGCCATGCGCCGGGACATCTCGGTGAAGATCGACAAGCTGCCCCTGAAATATTTCGACAGCCACGCCACCGGCGATGTGCTCTCCCGGGTGACCAACGACGTGGACACGGTGGGCCAGGCCATGAACCAGAGCCTGTCCACCATCATCTCCTCGGTGGCGCTGCTCCTGGGCTCCACCCTCATGATGCTGCTCACCAACTGGACCATGGCCCTGGCGGGCATCGCCGCGGCGATGATCGGCTTCGCGGCCATGCTGTTCATCATCTCCCGGTCCCAGAAGTACTACCTGACCCAGCAGCAGGAGCTGGGCGGCATCAACGGCCAGGTGGAGGAAACCTTCAGCGGCCACGATGTGGTCAAGGTGTGCAACGGCACGGCGGCGGCCAAGGCCAGCTTCCACACCCGCAACGACCGGCTGTACGACTGCGCCTGGAAGAGCCAGTTCCTGTCCGGGCTCATGATGCCCATGATGATCTTCATCGGCAACCTGGCCTACGTGGCGGTGTGCATCGCCGGGGCCATCCTGGCCATCCAGGGAACCATCACCTTCGGCACCATCGTGGCCTTCATGCTGTATATCCGGCTGTTCACCAATCCCCTGCAGAACATCTCCCAGGCGGTGAGCAGCGTCCAGAGCATGGCGGCGGCCTGCGAACGGGTCTTCGAATTCCTGGATGAGGAAGAGATGGCGCCGGAGGACGACGCCGATATCAAGCTCACCACCGTCCGCGGGGACATCGCCTTCGACCACGTGCGCTTCGGCTACGACAGCGACCGGGTCATCATCCACGATTTCTCTGACCAAGTGTCGGCGGGGCAGAAGATCGCCATCGTCGGGCCCACCGGGGCGGGAAAGACCACCATGGTGAACCTGCTCATGCGGTTCTACGAGCTGGACGGCGGCGCCATCGCCATCGACGGCGTGTCCACCCGCCGCATGCGCCGGGCGGACCTGCGCCGGCTCTTCGGCATGGTGCTCCAGGACACCTGGATTTTCGAGGGGACCCTGCGGGAGAATCTGGTGTACAACAAGCCGGGGGTGACGGATGCCGAGCTGGACAAGGTCTGCTCGGCGGCCGGCCTCACCGGCCTGGTGCGCCAGCTTCCCAGGGGCTACGATACGGTGCTGGGGGACAACGCCAACCTGTCCGCCGGCCAGAAGCAGCTGGTGACCATCGCCCGGGCCATGGTGGCCGACGCGCCGCTGCTGATCCTGGATGAGGCCACGAGCTCGGTGGATACCCGCACGGAGATGCAGGTCCAGCAGGCCATGGACACCCTGACCCAGGGCCGGACGAGCTTCGTCATCGCCCACCGGCTGTCCACCATCCGCAACGCCGACTGCATCCTGGTGATGAAGGACGGCGACATCATCGAAAGCGGCCGCCACGACGAGCTCCTTGAAAAGGGCGGCTTCTACGCCGATTTGTACAACAGCCAGTTCGAGCAGAGCGCCTGAACCCGATGGAAAGAAAAACGCATCCCAAAAAAATCCCCTCCCGGGGATTTTTAAGTGCACCGGCTTTTTGCTGCCCTTAGAGTGAAAGCTTGGAAAAGCTGTCATTCTCCGGGAAGGTGACCCGCCAATCGGCGGTGGTGGCGCAGGCGGAAGCAGTGGGAGCAGCAGGCCGATGAGGGCCAGCAGGGCGATTGTATCCTTTTTTCTTCATGAGTGGGTCCCTTTCTTTTTTAAGTTGGAATGGAAGTGGCCGGTGACGCTTTGGATTCAGTATCAGTATATGTTATCTTGCCGGGAAAATTCAACCTCCGGCACACCGGTCCGCCGGGGGTCTGCATCCAGGTTTTTGGGGCGTGGGCTTTTGTGTTATTTTTGTATTGAATTTTAACCATTCCGGTGGTATCCTTAAACACAAGAATCTGATTAACACGGTGCGGGGCAGGATTGTGCCCGCGGATGCACGCGGTTTAATCCCCGATCTCTTTAAAAAATTTCCCGTCCATGCAGGAGGTTTGATCCAAGATGAAGGACAAAATGAGCGAAGCCACCCCACAACCCAATCAGCCGTCAGAACTGGACCGCCTCAGCCGGAAGCTGGAGCAGGCCGAGGTCGCCATGGAAAAATCGGCGATGCTGTCGGACCAGAATGAAGAGCTGCGCCGGATGATCGACGGGGTGCCCTCGGGGCTGGGAGCCCTGCGCATCGTGGACGGTAAGCCGGAGCCCCGGATGCAGATCAACCGGTACTTCACCGACCGGGTGGACATCATCGCCCCTGAAAACGGCTTTGTGAGCCTCTATGCCTTCCTGAACTGCCTCCACCCCAGCGAACGGGGACCCTGCCGCCGGGATTTCCACATCTTCCTGATGAACAAGACCCCCATCATCCGCCAGTACCGCTTCCGGAGCCGGTCCGGGGACTACGTGTGGATCAGCATCCACGGGACCATCTCCCCCCTGGCGGCGGGGATGGACATCGCCTATTTCATTTACACCAACGTGGACGAGCTCATGCGGACGGAGCAGCGCCCTCAAGGAGAGCTACGCCCTGTACGAGGATACCATCGACACCCTCCAGGTGGCCATGTGGACCTACGATATCGCCCACCGCCGGATCATCATGGGGAACAACAAGGCGACCCGGGCCCTGTGCCAGCGCTTCGGCTGGCCCCGGGTGTTTGAGGACGCGCCGGAGAGCCTCCTGCCCTTCATCGAGGAGCAGGACCCACGCCGCCTGCCTGGCGGCCTTCGCGGACATCGCCGCCGGCCGGGACGCGACCTTCGACGTGTGGTACCGCCAGAAGCCGGGCATCGAGCCCTACTGCGCCCGGGAGACCTACCACACGGTGTGCGACGCCGGCCCGGGCCCATCACCGCCTACGGCATCAGCCAGAACGTGACGGAGGAGAAGAAGGTGGCGGAGCGCTACCAGCGGGAGATCGGCTACCTGCGCCAGACCGACGACAACAACCTGGTGGCCAAGGGCCACTACAACCTGACCCAGAACCGGGTGCTGGAATACGCGACCAAGGACGACCGCATCTTCCGGGTGGCAGTCGGCACCGCCTACGACGACGCCTTCCGGGCCTTCTCGGCCCTGCCCTACCACGAGAGCGAGCGGCGGGAGATCGCCGACAAGCTGGACCGGGGGAACCTCCTCCGGCGCCACCAGCAGGGGACCCTCCAGACCAGCCTGGTGTACCGCCGGGCCCGGCCGGGGGACCTGCCCATCTGGATCTCCATGAACATCCACACCTATACGAGCCCGGAAACCGGGGACCTGGAGTGTTTCACCTACGCCTACGACGTGTCGGACAAGATGGAGACCGATGAGATCATGGGGCTCATCGCCAGCGAGGCCTTTGATTTCATCGGCCTGATCTACGCCGCCGACGATGCCTTCGAGTACGTCAAGAAATCCCCCCGGGTCCTGTTTCCCGAGGTCCGGGTGCGCACGCCCTACAGCCAATGCCTGGCCTACGTGCGCCAGAACTTCGTGGATCAGGACGAGCTGCCCCTTTACAACGCCTCGGTGTCCATCGCGGCCATCACCGCCGGGCTGAGGGCCAATGGCGGCCGGCACACGGCCACCTACCACCGCACGGAAGGCGGCCAGGTCCAGTACAAGCAGATGGATTACGTGTGGCTGGACGAGGCGGCCCAGATCGTCCTCATCGTCCGCTCGGATGTGACGGCTTCCTTCCAGCGCAACCAGCAGCAGCTGGCCCGGATCCAGGCGGCCAAGCTGGAGGCGGAGCGGGCCAACGAGGCCAAGTCGGCCTTCCTGTCCAGCATGAGCCACGACCTGCGCACCCCCCTCAACGGGGTCATCGGCTTTACCTCCCTGGCCCTGGATGAGCCGGATCCCGCCAAGAAGCAGGCCTATCTGGAAAAGATCGACGCCTCGGGCCGGCTGCTGCTGGACCTGGTCAACGACACCCTGGAATTGTCCCGCATCGAAAGCGGCAAGATCGTCCCCCATCCCGAGGCGGTGTCGCCGGACGCCCTGGTCCCCGCGGTGGTGACGGCCCTGCGGCCCTCGGCGGAGCTCAAGCACATCGACCTGGTGGAGGATTTCCCCCGGGACCGGCAGACGCCGGTGTGGTGCGACAAGCTCAAGGTGCAGAAGATCGTCCTCAACCTGCTGTCCAACGCCATCAAGTATACCCCTGAGGGCGGCCGGGTCACGGTGTCCCTGAAGCACCTGCCCGCGGCGGTGCCGGACTGCCGGTACAGCCTGGTGGTGGAGGATACGGGCATCGGCATGAGCGAAGCCTTCCTCCAGCGCCTGTACGAGCCCTTCGCCCAGGAAAAGCGGTCGGAATCCACCCGGATCGCCGGCACCGGCCTGGGGCTGGCCATCGTCAAGCGCTACGTGGACCTGCTGGGGGGCACCATCTCCGTGGAAAGCGCCCTCCACCAGGGCACCCGGTTCGTGGTGTCCCTGGACATCCCCGAGGTGGATGAGGGCCAGGCGACCCAGCAGCGCACCCAGGCGGCCGGGGAGACCATCCGGGGACGGCGGGTGCTCCTCTGCGAGGACAATGTGCTCAACACCGAGATCGCCGTCATGCTCCTGAAGAACAAGGGGGTCCGGGTGGACGCGGCGGAAAACGGCCGCCGGGGCCTGGAACGCTTTGAGGCCTCGGCGCCGGGGACCTACGACGCGGTGCTCATGGATATCCGCATGCCGGTGATGGACGGCCTGGAGGCCACCCGGGCCATCCGCGCCCTGGACCGCTCCGACGCCCTGACGGTGCCGGTGATTGCCATGACGGCGGACGCCTTTGACGAGAGCGTCCGGGAGGCGGAGGCCGCCGGCATGGCGGGGTATGTGACCAAGCCGGTGGACCCGGGGAAGCTTTACGAGGTACTGGGACGGCTTATTGGTGCTACTGGTCCGGTGTCCCCGGGTCCTGATACGCCCCAATAGTCAGCGCCGTGTAAAGGCCGTAAAAAAAGTACAAACTGCTTTGTACTTTTAGGCCTTGGTGTCAGGCCCTCTGGGCCGTAACACACTGAGCACAAGCGAAGCAGGAAAGCACTGTTCGCGGCGATTCCTCTGATGGCGTATCAGGACCCATGGACACCGGACGTGAAACAATCATTTAACACTTTTACAATTGCCTTATTTTGTATAAAATATGCGCCTGGCCTCACCGCCGGGCGTTTTTGTTGACATCCTGGTGCTATAATAGAGAAAAAGCTTTGCGAGAGGAGAGATTATGGAAAAATCATCGTCCAAACTGAAGATCGCACTGGTTAGTGGCGCTGGGGGCTGTGGTGGTACTGGCGGCGGTGCTGGTCTGGAAGGCATCCCAGATCCAGGCGCGGCGGACTACCTGCCCCGGTACCAGTACAGCCAGTCCAAGGTGGTGGAGGTCAACGGCCGCCAGGGCATCGCCACCGACGGCACCTCCTACTGGGTCAGCGGTACCACCAGCCTGACCAAGTACGACAAGGACTGGAAGGTCATCGCCCAGAACACCACCCCCTTTGCGGGCCGGGAATCCGAGGTCAACCACTTCGGGGACATCGACGTGTACAACAACGATGTGTACGTCAGCGCCGAGTATTTCAAGGACTGGCGTGGGCAAGAACATCCAGATCGCCATCTACGACGGGAACACCCTCCAGTTCAAAAGGCCTTCAATTTCAACGCCGACAGCGGCCAGGAGGAATGCGCGGGGATCACGGTGAACCCCGACGACAAGGTGGTTGTCCTCTGCTCCTGGGTGGACGGTGAAAGCGGCCGCTACCTCTACGAGTACGATCTGGAAACCGGCGCCTACAAGGGCAAGGTCCATCTCCACTGCCCGCCCCAGTGGCTACAGGGGGTGCTGTACAGCGACGGCGCCTACTACCTGACCTCGGATGACGGCACCGCCGACGACAACGAGCCGGACCACGTGTACCGGGTGACCCTGAAGCCGGGGGCCACGGAAGCCACGGTGGCGCCGGAGCTGACCCTGTCCGATGTGACCTTCCAGGGGGAAATCGAGGGGCTCACCGTGGACCACAAGACCAACCAGCTCATGGTCCTCTACAACCGGGGCTCCCGCATCGTCCTGGGCATGGTCAAGGGGTTCTATCCGGGGTACACCAAGGAGATTTCGGAGATTTATGTTTATAACCGGCGGTAGGACATTCAGCTCTGAGCGGACACCCGATCCATCATTCTGATAACTGCGCCGCAGGGCTCCTCGAAGGGGATGCCTGCGGCGTAATTATACTCACCCTGATAGCGGGCCCATTGGCTCTGCATCACCTCGCTGCCCTGTACCACATCCATGATTTTCCTGTAGGGCTGGATGATCCGGGCGGAGCCCCGTTTTTCAACGGTGGCTTTGAGGGCCGCGGCCAGGGCCTCCCCATCCACCTGATCCCCCCGGAGCTTTTCAAGGATGTACACATCGTAATAATCCCTGGGCCTGGTGTTCTGGTCCCCCCTTGACAGGACGGTTTCCAGCTTTTCCGCCAGAATGGTTTCCAGGTTGTACGCCAATATGGAAATGCTCCGGTCCTCCAGCATGAGCTTGAAGGAAAAGCCGATCTCTTTGGGGGTGATTTTATCCCCTGTGGTGATATCCAGTTTCAGCGGCACCGCCATGGGCGGCTGGCTGGCCGTCAGGGCCACGCGGTAACCGGTGTAATCATCCCCTTCCCGGATTTCACCGATGTGCCGGAAGGAAAAGACCACGTCGTCCTCCACGTCGATGGCGCAGATTTCCTCAAACATCTTCCGGACGGCGTCCTGATTCACTGGATAGCCCTTGATTGTGACATCCATGTCCATGGTCGCCCGGGTATCCAGGCCCACCATGGCCGCAATCAGAAATCCGCCCTTCAAAATGAAATGATTTTTATATTTCGATAGGGAAATGCGCTCCAGCAGCCTTTCCAGCATGTAATTTTGCAGGATGAGCTGGGGCGAAATACCCTTTTCCCTGGCCATCTTCTTGACGGCGGCCTTGAGCTGCATGGTGTTTTTCACAGCAGCACCTCCAGATAGGGCCGCAGGAGGTGATCGACCTTCAGCTTGCCCGCGTACTCCGAGAGTAAGGGCAGGTTTTTTCCCGGCCTGCGGACGTAGCGCCTGAAGGCCTCGGTGATGGTCTCGATATTCGTCTGATGCCGGGGAATGACGATGTCGCACAGGCACCGCTCCGCATTGTAAGCCCTGACCACATTGCCGAAGGGCGTGGTCATCGCGGCCATTCCCATTTCATAAAATTCCGTCCGTGTTTTAAAGCAGCGGACCCCAGCCTTTCTCGGCGCCGCCAGATTGTAGGACGCGGGAAAGGTCATGTCGTACTCATTGGGCGTCCGGTCCGTCATGTCCAGCAGATACAGGGCTGTTTCATCGGAGAAGATGCCCCGCTTGAAGCGGCTCTGCAGATTGACGAAGCCATCCTCCCAGGCATCGGGCAGGATATACACCCCACGGGCCGTGCGCTCCAGGCGGCCGCTGTCCACCAGGTATTTCAAATTTCCCCGGCTGACCCCCGCTTCCGACACCATGGCGGTGGTCACGATGCCATGATTTCCTGCGCTAATTGGATAATTTGCTCTGTGACTGACATTTCATCACCCCCTATTGACTTTTATGCTTGTATTTTAACAAAAACGAGCATGAAAGTCAATAAAGGTAGCAGCCTCACCCCTCCCCGGACACCGCCCGGGCCTGGCGGATGGCCTCGGTGTAGCAGGCGGGGATGGCCCCGGCGGGGATCAGGGAGCCGATGATGCGGCCCAGGATGACGCCTTTTTTGGTCATGAACCAGGCGGCGTAGAGCAGGCGGAAGGCCTGGGGGTCGGCGGCGTAGTCGGTCTGGGAAAGCCGGGCCGGGGTGTAGGCCCCGGCGTCGGCTCCCATTTTTTTGAAGGACTTGCGCAGGGCGTCGGCGGTGAGGGCAGCCTCGGTGCCCCGGTCGTCCAGCTCCCGGGCGGCGGCCTGGACCACGTCGGCCCGGCCGGCTTCCGTCAGGCGCCACACCACCTCGGACTCGAAGCACGGGGTCTCGGTGAAGAATTCCCCCCGGGCCGCCGCCCGCTTGTCCCGGACATCGCCGTCGTAAATGGCCACGCTGGGGATGGCGAAGGCCGACAGCAGCCGGCGCAGGGGCCGGATGGTGCCCTCTCCCCGGGCGTTGATGACGCAGATCCCGTGGTCGTCCAGGAGGATGCCCAGCTTGTCGGCGAAGGCGGACAGGCAGCCGTACTCGGTCTCCCCCTCCACCA
>Ga0268356_10103_pt1 | contig 23345 bp, 29 predicted proteins | sample BioMet10_FD_194415 | JGI IMG/M metagenome (GOLD analysis project Ga0268356, IMG submission 194415) | Sewage microbial communities from Oakland, California, United States - Biofuel 10 (PacBio Assembly) | ecosystem: Engineered > Wastewater > Sewage > Unclassified | place: USA: California | collected...
AGAATAACTATAAGAAGTATGAAAAGTTCCACATCTGGGAATTTGTTAAAGAACAGAAGGAGAAGGGGCTCATTAAGAATGTCGGCTTCTCCTTTCATGGCGGACCGCAGCTTCTTGACCAGCTGCTGAGAGAACATCCGGAAGTCGATTTTGTACAGCTGCAGATCAACTATGCTGACTGGGAGAATCCCTCTGTGACATCCAGAGCCAACTATGAGACTGCCAAAAAGTACGGCAAAAAGATTGTCATCATGGAACCGGTCAAGGGAGGCAGACTTGCCAATCCGCCGAAGGAAGTACAGGCATTGTTCAAGGCATATCATCCTGACATGTCCTGCGCATCCTGGGCTATCCGGTTTGCGGCGTCTCTGGATGGAGTGCTGACAGTTCTTTCAGGCATGTCCAACGTTGAACAGATGCAGGATAATCTGTCTTATATGAAGGATTTCAAGCCGCTCAATGATGAAGAACAAACAATCATCCGGGAAGCTCAGAAGATCCTTGGCAGATCATCGGCAATTGCCTGCACCGCGTGTCATTACTGTACGGAAGGGTGTCCAAAGCATATTCCAATTCCGGAGATCTTTGCAGCGATGAACAAATATTTAGGCAATGGCCAGAAGGAAGAAGCAGTGTCTGCCTATCAGTCTGCTGCTTCCACAGGACACCGTGCCTCTGACTGCATCAGCTGCCATCAGTGCGAGAATGCATGTCCGCAGCATCTTCCAATCACACAGCATCTTCATGAATGTGCAGAAGTCTTGGAAGAACAGGATAAAAATAGTTGATAAAAGTAATGTGTGACAAATGAATTGATTCGCGTTATCATTGCAACGTTATGGAAGACGAACAAAAAAAACAGTACATCAAAATGACTGAGACGCCAGTGGGAAGACTGATTCTTTCTTTAGGTGTGCCGACAGTAATTTCCATGCTTGTCACCAGTATCTACAATATGGCAGATACATATTTTGTAGGTACAATCTCCACCAGTGCTTCCGGTGCGACCGGCATTGTCTTTGGCCTGATGGCAATCCTGCAGGCCTTCGGCTTCATGTTCGGACATGGGGCAGGTTCCAATATTGCCCGCCAGTTGGGAGACCGCAATGTTGATGCGGCACGTGAATTTGCCAGTACATCTTTCTGGTCATCCATTCTAGCCGGTCTGCTTGTCATGGGCATCGGCTTTGCCTTCATGGATCCATTGATGAGACTGCTTGGCAGTACAGATACCATTCTTCCTTATGCAAGAATCTATGCATTCTATATTCTGATTGCCGGTCCGGCGATGACATCTTCCTGTGTCATGAACAACATACTGCGCTATGAAGGAAAAGCAGTCTTTGCTATGTTTGGCCTGACTGCCGGAGGCATCCTGAATATCTTCGGTGATTATATCTTAGTCAATATTTTTCATATGGGCATTGCGGGTGCGGGCCTGTCGACAACAGTCACACAGTATATTTCAATGTTCATTCTTCTGCTGCCGTATCTGCAGGGGAAGACGCAGTCAAAGATGCATATCAAGTACTTTACAAGAAATTGGAATGTCTTCACAAATATTGTAATGACCGGCATGCCTTCCTTAGCCCGTCAGGGACTGAACAGTGTTTCTACCATGGTCTTGAATGGATGTGCTGGTCCTTATGGGGATGCAGCTGTTGCGGCAATATCAATTGTTACCAGAATTGTCAATTTCCTGTTCTGCGTTGCCATTGGCATCGGCCAGGGCTTTCAGCCTGTATCAGCTTTCAACTATGGAGCCAGAAAATATAAACGAGTCAGAGACGGCTTTATGTTTGCCTTGAAGCTGGGGGACAGTGCTGATGATTGTTCTGAGTATACTGGCTTTCATGAATGCAGAGACCTTTGTGTCGTTCTTCCGTGATGATCCTGATGTCACAAGGATTGGTGCGGCGGCGATGAGATGGCAGTGCATTTCATTGGTGCTGATGCCGATTTCGATGTACGGCAACATGCTGTTCCAGTCCATTGGCAAAAGTGCAGCGGCGACCTTCTTGGCAGTGCTGCGCAGCGGCCTTGTACTGATCCCGACTGTTCTGCTGATGAGCTGGCTGATGGGACTGAATGGCTTGGAGATGTCACAGAGCACCAGTGAGATTATATCTGCACTAACAACAATCCCATTCCTGATTGTCTTCTTCCGTACACTGCCGGCAGCGGATGCAGCACCGGAGAGCCTGTAAACTTCCTGCGGGAAGTTTTTTTGTATCTGAAAAGTGATTTGATATAATAACTGCAGAATACAGGAGACTGACGATGAAGCTTCATTACTGTGGTAAATATAATCTGGATCCACAATCACTTCCGCATGGTGAACATATGCCCAATGCTGTGAAGTTCAGTGAAGCAGGAACTGAGAAACAGATGGCTTTGACTGCCAATCTGCTTGCCATGGCACTGCTTGTTGTGTTTGGCGTTCCTGCCTTGCTGCGCAGTGGAACTCGAATTGATGATCAGGGCTTCATGATTGGCTGCATCGCTGCGATTCTTTCAGGTCTTCCGCATGAACTGCTCCACGCATTGTGTTTTCAAAAAGATGTGTATCTGTATACGAATTTCAGAAATGGAATGATGTTTGTGACAGGTACGGAAACAATGTCAAAAACGAGATTCATCTGGATGTCTCTGCTGCCGAATATCATCTTTGGAGTGATTCCTTATGTGATTGGAATGCTGACGCCCAGCCTTTCCGCTGTGCTGATTTTTGGTACGATATGCCTTACGATGGGAGCAGGCGATTACTATAATGTCTTCAATGCCCTGACGCAGATGCCTAGGGGTTCATATACCTATATGTATCAGCTCAGCTCCTATTGGTATCTGCCCGAATAAAAAATACCTCATCGCAGAATTGCGGTGAGGTATTTTATGCAGCCAATTTCATGATCAGTTCAATAATGAGTCCGCCGGCTAAGCCGCAGATCCATGTCATGAACATGATCTTGAAGTTCTCCTTCATGTTGGGATTGACTCTCCAAAGGACCATCATGCCGGTGCCGGCATTGACCAGAAGACCTGCACAGACAGCCGCAAAGCCGATGACACCGTCAAGATACATCTTCGTCAATAAGATGGATGATGCACAGGATGGAATCATGCCCACCAGTGTCGAAACCAGAACAGACTGATTCGGATACGCGGCAACAAAGCTCTGCAGATTATTCTGTCCGATCCATTCAACAATCAGATTGAAGACGACGGTGATGACAAACAGCCATACTGTGACCTGCACTGTATGCATGAGCGCGGAATAGAAGATGCCGTGGGAGTGATCGTCGTGTTCACGTTCACAGAATTCTTCGACATCGATATTCTTCTGCTTCCTGGCAAATACAAGCAGATCAATCAATACCCCGGCAATGACAGCGACAATCAGCTTGACCAGCAGGATCGGCCAGATCTTGTCAAACGGTGCCTGCATTGAGATCATGATGGAAAGCATTTCATCCGAACTTGATAAGTAAACGGCAATCAATGTACCAGCTGAGATGACGCCGGTCGCAAATAAGGAAGAAGCAGCACCGGCAAAGCCGCAGGAAGGAAGCAGGCCAAGGACAGCACCCATGATTGGGTTTGCCCGGCGGTGCTTCTCCAGGAAGTGCTCCATTTTATGCCCGGCTTCATGTTCCATGAATTCAAGGAACAGATAGATGACAAATAAGAAGGGAATAATCTTCAGGACATCACTGAAGGAATCCTGCAGTACTTCAATCAATACCATATCAAAGTACTTTCCAGATCATCCGTATAGGCTACAAAGTAGCTGCCTGCATTCTTGCCGGCTTCACCCTGTGTCTTGTTCTGATCCATGATCCAGACAACCGAGACTTTCTTGCCTGTCGCAGCTTCATATGCAGCCAATGCCTTCTTGCCGTCGGCAATGGTCATTGTAAATAACGTTGTGGACAGACAGTCAGCGACGCCGGAATCATCTGTGATAATGCTGACGCTGTGGTAATACGTTGCTGGGAACAATGTCTGCGGATCGATAATATGAGAATAGCGGTTGCCGTCAACACCTGTATAGTAGCGCTCGTAGTCACCGGAAGTGACGACAGAATAGGAATTAGGAACATCCAGCGCCAAGAGGGAATCACCGGTCGTGCTGGCTGGATCAGTAATGCCGATGCGCCATGCAGAGCCGTCTGTCTTGCCGCCCAGTAAGCGGATGTTGCGGCCGACATTCAGATAGCCTCCGCCGACACCTTTATTGTTCTCCATGTCAGCAGCGACCTGTTCTGTTGCATAGCCCTTGGCAATGCCGCCGACATCCAGGGAAACATTCGGATCAGTGATGTAAACAGTATCTGCATCATCATCAATGATGACTTTATCCCAGCCATGGTAGTTCTTGACTGCTTCGAGTTCAGCTTCTGTTGGGACCGGTGCATTCTGTCCCTGTTCATTCAAAGTGATGCCTGCTTCACGGTAGGTATGCCATATTTTAAGCAGAGCGCCCATAGTGATGTCAAATTCACCGTCAGAATAGGTATAGAACTGCTTTGCCAGCAGCAGCATGTCAATGATCTTCTGATCAACCTTGACCGGGGCAATGCCTGCATTGTCATTGATGGTCTTCAGATTATTGATGCCGTCATAGTTGTTGTAGATGTCATACAGGTCGCTGTACTCTTTCAGCTGAGTCAGCGAATACTGATAGTTGTCAGCACTTTGATCAGTCTTTGGTGCTTCCTGATATGCATATGTAGTATCAAAGATACCTGCAGCAAGATCCGTGTTCTTATAGACCTCGCTTGTAGATGCCGCTGTTGTTGCAGCGGCAGAGGAAGTGGAGGTGCAGCCGGTCAGCACAGAGGCAGCCAGCATCAGTTTTAGTATGTTTTTCTTTTTCATATTGACCGATTATAGCAGAACTTTAAAAAACTGCCTAACACTTGCTCAGTTGAACAAATGAGGGGATATGTATAAAACGGACTGCATGAGCCTGATTCTAGGGACTTTGTTAGCAAAATAACTAGTGATAACACGTACAGTTTCATATATTAATAAAGAAAAAGATGCTATAATTTCAACTGTTTTGATGGGAGGAGACCATATGTCATTTTTACAGGGACCGATGAACGAACACCTCAATGGACATAAGGATCTGACGATGGGCAAGGAAGTCCTGAAGTCAATGGATCCGGATGTTGTATGGGTGCCGCTATATAATGGCGTTACACCATGCACACCACTCGTTAATGTGGGTGATGAAGTGAAAGTCGGTACAAAGATCGCGGAAAGAAACGATCATTTTTATCTGCCAATCTTCTCGCCAGTATCTGGTACAGTTACCGGTGTAGAAAAATTCATGACTTCTGGCATGGGGCAGGGAGATCACTTAAGAATCCAGAATGATCACAAGTACACAACAGTGCGTGCTTTTGCTGAATTCGATTACGAAAAGGCAAGCAGAGAAGAACTGCTTGATTTCGTGAAGAATGCAGGCATGCTTGGACTGGGCGGTGCAGGATTCCCTACATACGTCAAGTATATGAAGCCTGAGAACGTCAAGCTGTTCATTGTGAATGCAGTAGAATGTGAACCATTTCTGACTTCTGACTATAAGAACATTGAAGCAAATCTGTCTTTACTGAAGACTGGTGTGCTGGCACTGTTCAAACTGTCAATGGCAGAGAAGGGATGCATTGCCATCAAGGAAGACAAGAAGGATCAGATTGCTGCTCTGAAGTCTACCTTTGAAGGAACACCAATTGAAGTACGTACCGTTGAGGATAAGTATCCAAACGGATGGGAGCGTGTCCTTGTCTATGTACTGACAGGCAGACGTTATGACAAGCTGCCAATGGAAGCAGGATGCATCCTGAACAATGCTTCAACCGCAATTGCCTTAGGCAATGCATTGATCAACGGCAAGCCGATCACTGAAAAAATCCTTACCGTATCTGGCAATGCAATTAAGAATCCGCAGAATATCATTGTTCCAATTGGAACAAAGGCACATGAGGTCATTGATGCCGTCGGCGGTTATAAAGATGGTGTTGAAAATGTTCTGCTGATTGCCGGCGGACCTATGATGGGCAAGACGATTCCGAATGATCAGTTTGCAATCTGCCCGCAGAATAATGGTCTGACGGTCATGATCGATGAACCGAAGGATGAAGTAGCCTGCTTGAGATGCGGGAAGTGCACAGAGCATTGTCCGTCTGGTCTGGAACCAGTTAATATTGCAAGAGCAGCTAAGTTAATGAGCGTGCCTACATTGGAGAGGCTGTCTGTTATGGACTGCATCGAGTGTGGACTCTGCACATATGTATGTCCGTCTAAAATCGACGTTACTGAAAATGTACGTAAGGGCAAGAGACAGGTACAGCTGAAGATGCAGAATGAGAAAAAAGCTAAGGGAGGCAAATAAGCATGAAGTTTTCATTTAGACCATCCCCGAACTACCGTACAGAACAGAGCACTTCCAGCATCATGCTGGATGTAACTCTTTGTCTGCTGGCAGTTCTGTTATTTGCCATCGTATGGTACAGCGTATCCTATGGTGCTGCATATGGATTGAGAGTTGCTCTGATGGCTCTGTTTGCAGTCATTACAGCAGAAGCAACAGAAGCAATCTGGTTCAAGGCTACTGGCAAGGACTGGAAGGAGATATTCCATTCTTACGGCTGGGTCACAGCATTGATCCTTGTATTGATCACACGTCTTGAGGTCAGCTACTATGCTGTCATCGTGGCAACAATCGTAGCTGTTGTCTTTGGCAAGATGGTATTCGGCGGCTTCGGTCAGAATATCTTCAACCCAGCAGCTTTCGGTGAAGCATTGATCATGAATACATTCAGCGCAAGCGTTGCTTCTGACATCTCCACTGGTGCAACACCGATTACAACGATCAAATCTTCCGGCTGGATCATGGATTCCACTGCTTTCAATGCCTTCCTGACACAGTTTGGCGGACTGAAGAGCTTCTTCTTAGGAAATTACTCTTCTGTTATCGGCGGCAGCTGCGCATTGCTTCTGATCCTCTGCTTCCTGTTCTTATTATGGAAGAAGGATATTGACTGGCATCTGAGTGTCAGCTATCTTGTTACAGTATTTGTCATTTCTGGTATCGTTGGCCTTGCCAAGGGTGCTGGCTTTGAATACGGCATTTTCAATGTCATCAGCGGAGGCGTATTATTCGGAGCTGTCTTTATGATGACAGATCCAGTATCAACACCTGTTACAGTCGGCGGACGCGTAGTGTTCGGCGTCTGCACGGCCTGCCTGACACTGGTCATCCGCTGGAGAAGCAATCTGCCGGATGGTGTCCTGTTCTCTATTTTGTTAATGAACATGCTGACACCTGCAATTGATAAGGCTTTCTCCGGAAACCAGATCAAGAATGCATCAAAGTTTGCAAAGCGTGCCATTATCATCTGTGCAATCGCAGTTGCAACGACATTCTTTGTCGGTGCACTGCTGACACATAAGGAAGCAACGGCAGCCAGCAGTACGGCTCCAGCAATTGTTGAACAGGCTGACAGCAATGTCAGTGTGATGTGAGGAGGTCGGAAATATGGATAAGAATTCTAGTACATATAAGACAATCCTTCTGTCAGTCGTCTGTGCACTTGCAGGTGCCTGCTTAGCAGCAGCTAATGCTGTTACCAAGCCAATCATTGAGGAGAATGCAATTGCTGCAGTAAAGACAACACTGGATCAGTTCTACCCAGGTGCATCCTTCACAGATGTCACAACAAAATATGTCACCAGCGAATACACTCTGGTAGACGGTGTATATGAAGCAGAAGGGAAAGGATATATCTTCACACTTCATAATACAGGTTACAGTTCTTCCGGCTTCAAGTTTGCAATTGCCTTCAATACTGACGGTACAATTGCAGGCTATATGGCTCTGGAACAGAATGAGACTTCCGGCAAGGGTTCCCTTGCTTTCGAACAGAATTACATTGATCAGGTAACCAAGCTGACTTCTTCTGATGACATGCCTCTGATCTTCTGGTGCAACAATTACAACAACAGCAGTAAAGAATGCAGTTGCACAGGCAGAAGCAATCTTCAATCAGATTGAAGGCATTACAGCTTCACCATCTGCAACAGCTGCAGCAACAGCATCTGCTGCGTCTTCAGGAACACTGGGAGAGACAAATTTCTCTTCACAGAATGCATCCTGCAAGGTCAGCAGTGAAGGTGTCTATTCCTGTCAGGCAAAGGGCTTCAACGGAACAGTTACAGCAACAGTCACAGTGAAGGATGGTGCAATTGTTTCCATCACTGATCTGGCAGGTGCTGATGACGGCGACGGTGTCGGCGATGATCTGTTCAAGGATGGTGCATTATCATCCTATGCAGGTGCTACATTAAAGAGCACAGTCGATGTTGAGTCTGGTGCAACCTATACTTCAAAGGCAATTCAGGCGATGGCTGCTGCTGCCCTCAACGGCGGTACAGCTTCCACTTCCACTTCAGCAGCAACTGCTTCTGCTTCCACGACAAGCGGTGCAACTGCTTCCAGCGGTGCAACTGCAAAGTCATCTTCATCAACAACTACATCTGATACATTGGGTACTGGTGACTACACAAGTGCCAATGCATCCTGCACAGCATCTTCTGATGGTGTGTATGCATGCAAGGCAACCGGCTTCTCCAATGCTGCAGTATCCGCAACAATCACTGTCAAGGATGGCGCAATTGTTTCCATTACTGATCTGACTGGTGCAGATAAGGGCGATGGTGTTGGTGATACATGGTATTCTGATGCGTCTGTCTTCAATGGTGCAACATTGGATTCCTCCGTTGATGCAATGTCAGGTGCAACTTATACATCAAAGGCCGTTAAGGGCATGGCAGCTGCTGCATTGAATGCGGCTGCTGGTAAATAAGGAGGTCACTTATGAGCGAAAACAATACAAATAAGCAGAGCTTTTTCTCAAAGCTGATCACTGAGAATCCAGTCTTTGGTCTGTATCTCGGCATTTGTTCCACCTTAGCTATTTCTACATCCATCAACAATGCATTAGGCATGGGTGTTGGCGTCATCGTTGTCCTGGTCCTTTCCAACATTGTTATTTCAATGATTGCCAAGATCACACCGGATGACATTCACATCCCTGTCTACATCGTTGTCATTGCAACGCTGGTCACCATCCTGGAAATGTTCATGCATGCTTATACACCAGACCTGTATTCAGCATTGGGTGCATTCTTATCCTTGATTGTTGTCAACTGCATCATCCTCGGCAGAGCGGAAGCATTCGCCTGCAGTCATACTGTCGGTGAATCTGCACTAGACGGCCTGCAGATGGGACTTGCCTACACATGTTCCCTGCTCTGCATGGCTCTGATCAGACAGATCCTCGGCACAGGCGTTCTGGCGCTGTCCAATCCATTTACAAATGCAGCAATCTTCTCAGTTAGAATCATTCCGGAATCTTATACAATTCCGTTCATGACTGGCGAAACAGGTTCATTCTTCACATTTGCCTGCTTAGCTGCTGCGGTTGCAGTTTATAAAGAGAGTGTTGCTAAGAAGTCTAACAAGAAGGAGGCTAAGTAATCATGAATCTATTTGCCTTGTTCATCAGCGCAATGCTGATTAATAACATCGTTCTGACTAAGTTCTTAGGCATGTGTCCGTTCATGGGTGTATCCACCAAGCTGGATTCTGCCATCGGTATGGGTGCTGCTGTCATCTTCGTCATCTTCGGCGCTTCCGTATTATCATGGTGCTTATACTACTTTGTCTTAGTACCTCTTGATCTTGAATACATGGAACTGATTACATTCATTCTGCTCATTGCTGCCTTCGTACAGTTCGTTGAATTGTTCCTGAAGAAGAATTCTCCTGTCCTGTATAAACAGCTTGGCATTTATCTGCCGTTAATCACAACAAATTGCACAGTTCTCTATGTTGCACAGGAAAATATTACAAAGAGCTATGATATCTTCCAGACAATGGTCAATTCTGTTGCTACTCCGGCAGGCTTTATGTTGATGCTGGTCATCTTTGCTACAATCCGTGAAAGGCTTCAGGGAAACAATATTCCTAAGCCGTTCAAAGGCAATCCTATCGCCTTTGTTGTTGCTGGTATCATGGCAATCGCGTTCTCTTCTCTTGCTGGACTTGTAGGATAACCAATGAACGTCGTTATTGCAATTCTGATCATCATAGGCCTGTTTGTTCTTAATGCTTATCTGTTTGTTAAGAACAAACATACTCCGGTTCCAAAGGGCTGTGAGAATCTGACACCTGACTGCGGGAGCTGCGGCTTAGCTGATTGTACTTCGAGAGTGAAACCAATAAGAAAAGAGGAAAATGATGGTAATCATTAAGGCATTCGTATTGATGCTGATCTTAGGTGCTGTCCTTGGGGCTGTGCTCGGCTTCGCATCAAAGAAATTCTATGTCAGGTCAGACAGCAGAGTTGAAGATGTTCTTGCACTGCTGCCGGGCTACAACTGCGGCGGCTGTGGAAATCCTGGCTGTGCCGGTATGGCTGCCAAGCTGGTTGCTGGTGAGAGCGAAATTGAACAGTGTGCTCCAAGCAAACCAGATGCCAAGGAAGCTATCCGCAAGTATCTTGCTGAGCATCCTGGAATATAAGAATGATAAGACCTTCTGCGGAAGGTCTTTTTCATGAAAACATCACCTGTCAGTCAACGATTCTTAAAAATCTTCTGTATATATAAGGTAAGAAAAGAGGACAAAGCAGATGAAAAGGTATGAAGTAGAACCATATTTAGGCAAAGCAGTTCTGATCTATGCCAAGAATCATGACATCTGCAGAGGCCGCTTTTACCGGATGCGCTTGATCAATGGGCACGAGGTGATGGAGGTCAGCTGCAGCAAAGAGGACCGCTTCCTGCCAGTCAATGATGTGCTGTATCTGATTGAGACACAGCGCAGCTGAAATACCGAAGAGATTCGGTATTTTTTGAGAATCAACGCTCTTTTTCTGTATATAAACACAGAAGAAGGCATTATATGAAAAGAACGATTGTATTGAAAATCATAGCCTGTATCGCCTCCGCCGGTATGATATTAGGATTGAATTATATCTTGTTCCAGATCTGCATGAAGGCAAAGTTGAATCTAGTCACTACGTATATCGCGGCGCAGGATATCCTGCCAAGGACCCAGATCACTGAGAATGATCTGGTGGCGGTGGAGATTGCTTCAGATTATCTCATCGATAACACTTTTAGCAGGAAGGAAGATATCGTTGGCAAATACACGGAGATTCAGGGGATGATTCCAGCAGGATCGGTCTTCTATAAACATATGCTGCATGATGAGAAAGACCTGCCGGATCATGCTCAGCTGCAGCTGAAAGAAGGCGAGACATCCTATGGTGTGCAGGTGGATGTGGCTTCCTTAGGTTCCATTGTTGAGGGCGAGCGCGTCGATGTCCATGTCAGTATTGATGCAAGACAGAATACACCGATTACGGGCATTCTGATCCAGAATGCCAGAGTCATCAGCATCAAGGATCACCAGGGACTTGCCCTGAATGATAAGAAAAGCAGCGGAGTCCCATATTTAATGGAGCTGGCAGTCCAGAGAACAGACTTAGATTTATTGAACCTGGCTGAAAGCACAGGCATTCTCAAGTTCTATCCTTCCTCTGATCCGTATTCCACTTCCCAAGAGGCATCCCTCGTCAACGATTCCGCAATGACAAGGTATCTGCAGGGCATCAAAGACGGTACGAAAACATGATAAAAAGGTTCCTTCAAGCCTTTTCAAATTGATGACAAAAGTGCGCATTCCATGAAAATTTTCGTAAAAATCGCAAAATAATATAAAAAAAGGCTTTGTTAAGCCTTTCTTGTTTTAGGTATCAGGGCGACTAGTGGGACTCGAACCCACGAGTGCTGGAGCCACAATCCAGTGTGTTAACCAACTTCACCATAGCCGCCAGATGCTTGATTATATTACCGCAAAGAGAAAGGGAATGCAAGCATTATATATAGAGATATAATAGAACAAATCAGGAGAGCAAACATGGAGATTACAGTTGCTGGGCAGCAGCGCCCAGTCTATATAGAATACAAGCGAAATCGGAATATGTATCTCAGGGTCAACGAGGACGGAAGCCTGCATGTGACCTGCCCGAGATGGGTCAATCAGAATGATGTCAGATCCTTTATTCTTGAGAAGGGGTCATGGATTCAGAAGAATGAACAGACCATCAAGAAGCGCCAGTCTGCTTTGAAAACAGGACTGGATGGACAGAATGCTTCCTGGCTCGGACATGAGTACCGCATTGAGACAGTTGAGTCTCATAAGAGCTTTATGTTCATCGATGAAGAATCAAATACGATCATCTTTTTCCTGAAGGAAAATACCCCGCAGGAAAGAGAAAGAGTATTTTATCGAGAAGGTGCTAAAATGTTGAAGGCGATGATCAATGAGCGCCGCGGTGAATGGGATCAGAAGATCTGCATGGAACATCAGAGACCGCTGCCGAAGATCACCATCAAATATATGACTTCCCGCTGGGGAAGCTGTACGCCATCCCGCAGCCACATCAGCATGAGCGTCCGCCTGATCCATTATCCGGCCGAATGTCTGGACTATGTGCTGCTTCATGAATATGTGCATATCCTGGTGCCAAACCACGGCAGACAGTTCTACAGCATTGTGGAGAAGAACATGCCTGCATGGAAGGCATACAGTGATGAACTAAAATAAGGAGACAATATGGATACAGCAGAATCAACAATTATAGGCGCAGGTATTTTTGTCGGCGGCCTTGTGAGCTTCCTGTTCAGGGCTGCTTTCATAATCCTGCTTGCATGGCTGGTGAACAAGCTGATCAAGAAGGCAGTTTCACAGATCAAGCATAAAAACAATACGAATGATATGCTGACGGTATATATCCGCAGGATTCTGACAACGGTCGTATATACAATTGCAGCATTCTCAATCCTTTCTGCCATTGAACCATTATCAGGCTTAGGATCCACCGTACTGGGCGCAACTTCCGTTATCTCTGTGATTATCGGCTTAGCCGCACAGGAGACCTTCGGCAACTTCATTGCCGGCTTCTTCTTGGCAATCTCGCAGCCGTTCTCGGTCGGTGATGTCATCACACTGCCGGAAAAGAATATTTCCGGAACTGTCAAAGAGATCACGTTCCGTCATACCGTGCTGCAGACCATTGAGAACACACAGATGATCATTCCAAACTCAATGATGAACTCTGCGGTCCTGGAGAATAAAGTATTTGGTCAGGATTTCTATACACGTTTCATCAATGTCACAGTCAGCTACGATACTGATCTGGAATTAGCGAAGAAGCTGATCACTGAAACAGTGATGACGACGAAAGGTGTCATTGATCTAAGGACACCGGAGGAATTACAGGATCATAAAGAATTTATTCATATCAGAGTAGCTGAATTTCAGAGTTCCGGCATCCAGGTCACATTTCCTGTCAGTACAAAGAATATGGGTGATAATTTCCTGGCAACTTCAGATATTCGAGAAGGTCTGCTCAAAGTATTTAAAGAGAATCATATCGAGATTCCGTACCAGAAAGTACAGATTATAAATTAAGCTGTGAAAACAGCTTTTTTCTTTGCCTGACATGATAAAATAAATCTATGAAAAAAGTGATGATTGCAGTTCTTTCCATCCTGTTTGCAGTGATGATCATGACTGCTTTTCAAGTCAGGGAGACAATCGCACATACTGGTGTAAAGATCAGTGCTGAACCGGTGGTGACAACAGGATACATCATTAAGATGCAGATCTCCTGTGTGCGGTCAAATCAGACAATTACCGGTGTTACTTATGAACTGGTCGATGACGATAACATCAATGTGCATATCGCTATGGACTATCTGGGACGCAATGAGGTCCAGGAAGATCAGACGCTGCAGCTGCTGATGAACACAGTTACAAAAGTGCACTTTTTAGTCAATGATCAGATGCTTGATGTGTATTTGGTCAAGGACGGAGGAATGTGGAAAACGGAGGGATGAAAATGGTTACATTGTTACATAATTGTTTTCATGCTTTCTCATTGAAACGAGATTTATATTACTTGAATGAAAAGAGAATTCTGCTATATTGGAATTAGAGATTCAGTAACCCGAAAGATAAAAGATTGGAGCGTCTATATGGAAAACGAAGTGCTTTTTTTTCCTATCTTCGAGGGCAGCCATACATCGGCTGATATGCTTTTAGACGGGGTTTGTGATTCTCGTAAATATTGGATTTAAGGTGGGCGTATTACGTTCACCTTTTTATGTCAAAAAACTGATAATCATAAAAGGAGGAAATCATTATGGATCAGGTAAATCAGGAGTTCTTTGATGCAGCAGGTTCCGGCGACTTTGGCAAAGTATGCGCACAGGTATCAAAAGGCGCAGATGTCAATGTCGCGAATGGGGACGGACGCACAGCGCTGATGCGCAGTGCAAAGAGAGGATATGAAGATATCGTCAGATTCCTTCTCGATAATGGAGCGGACACGAGAGCACGTGACAAAAATAATAAGACAGCTCTGATGGGTGCCGCAAAGAAGGGACATACGGAGATCTGCCGCATGTTGATCCATGCTGGCGCAGATGTCAACTCACATGATAATAAGGGCAGAACATCATTGATGAGAGCTGCTCTGCTGGGACAGACAGAAACAGTGCAGTATCTGATCTCTAAAGGTGCAGATGTCAACGCATCGGACGAGCAGGGCAGAACAGCATTGATGGAAGCTGTTACGGGTTATAAGGATGATATTATCAATTTACTGCTGGATGCAGGTGCAAATGTAAATGCTGAAGACGCAAAGGGATGCACTGCATTGATGAGAGCTGCCTATATTGGAATTCCTGATCTAGTCAGAGAATTATTGGCGAAAGGTGCAGACAAGGACAAGAAGGATTATCAGGGCAACCTGGCAATTCACTATGTCAGAAAAGAATGCTTTGAAGATCTGAAAGGCTTCTTGAAATAAGGTACGGGACGATGAGAGATTATCTTGCAAATGAAGTACGGAATGTTGTTGTGTTAGGACATTCCGGAGCAGGCAAGAGCTCCTTAATTGAAGCGTGCCTGTATACAAATCATCAAATTGACAAGTATGGAACAAATAATGATGGAACAACTGCATTGAATTTTGATTCGGAGGAAGGCAAGCGCAGAACATCTGTATACTGCCATTTAGCTCCGGTTGAATGGAAAGATAAAAAGATCAACTTCATTGATGTGCCGGGATACATGGATTATGTCGGTGAAGAAGCTACAGGCTTGATGATGGGCGACAATGCCCTGATCGTTGTTTCTGCTAAGGACGGTGTCGAGGCAGGAACGGAAAGAGCTTGGAAGAATGCTGTCAATAAACAGAAGCTGCCAACGATTTTCTTCGTCAATAAGCTGGATGATGAAAATGCAGACTTCTCCAAGACAGTTGATGAATTAAGAGATACATTCGGCAAATCAGTCTTCTTATTTGAACTGCCGATCATTGACGGCAGAACAGTGGTTGGTTCTGTCAACATCCTGCGTCATAAGGCATGGTACTATGACAAGCCGGGAGAACCGCAGGATGTACCGGAAGTCATTAAGCCGAAGGTCGATGAATACTATAACGAGATCGCGGAAGCAATCGCGATGACAGATGATGATCTGCTGGAGAAGTTCTCCAATGGTGAAGAATTTGATGAGCATGAGATTGCCAAAGGCCTGCGGATCGGTGTCAGGAACGGAGACATCCATCCTGTATACTGCGGATCAGCAGACAAGCAGACAGGTATTGAAAGACTGCTGGATCTGATCACAGAGTTCTTCCCAAGCTATGCTGAGAAGGGACATGTCCATGCCTTGAATCAGAAAAATGAAACTCTGGATATGGAGACCAATGAGACGGAAGCATTGAGTGCCTTTGTTTTTAAGACAATCATTGACCCGTTCGTTGGTAAAGTATCTTATCTGAAAGTTATGAGCGGCGTGCTCAACAGTGATTCTCAGGTCTATAATGCCAAAAAGGATGTCATGGAGAAGATCTCACAGATCTATGTCATCAACGGCAAATATCAGATTGGTGTCGGCAAGCTGTTTACCGGTGATATCGGTGCAGTTGTCAAACTGCAGAATACAGAAACAAATGATACGCTGTGCACAAGAAGCAGAGTTGTCCATTATCCGGATATTGACTATCCGCAGCCAATGCTGGGATATGCCATCAGGCCTAAGACAAAGGCAGATGAAGATAAGATGTCAGTTGGCATCCGCAACCTGATGCAGGAAGATGGAACGATCCGCTTCGTCAACAATGATGAGACACATGAACAGGTGCTGTATGGAATCGGTGATCAGCACATCAGCTTGATCCTGGATAAGCTGAAGGCAAAGTATAAGGTTGAAGTAACGACCAGTACGCCGATTGTACAGTATCGTGAGACAATCAAGGGCAAGGCTGAGGCTCAGGGCCGCTATAAGAAGCAGAACGGCGGTGCTGGACAGTTCGGTGATGTCTGGGTCAGATTTGAACCAAGTGATGAACCGGACGGCGATATGGTCTTCGCAGAAGATGTCTTCGGCGGAGCTGTTCCAAAACAGTTCTTCCCGCCAACTGAACAGGGCTTGAGAGACTGCATGAAGCGCGGCCCATTAGCAGGATTTAAGGTCGTCGGTGTCAAGGCAACGCTGTATGATGGTTCCTATCATCCAGTTGATTCCAAGGAAGTTGCCTTCAAGGAAGCAGCTAGACTTGCCTATAATGCAGCAATGCCTAAGGCAAACCCAGTTCTGCTGGAACCTATCGGCAAAATCGTTGTAACTGCACCGGAAGAGTATACAGGCGCCATCATGGGAGACTTCACTAAGAGAAGAGGTCTGATCATGGATATGACGACTAACGATGACGGTGACCAGATCATCAATGCCGAGGCACCAATGGCAGAGATGCTGACATATCAGAACGAATTAAGAGCGATGACACAGGGCAGAGGCTCATATGTCATTACCTTTGACAGATATCAGGCTGCACCTAAGGAAGTTGCAGACAAGGTCATTGAAGAAGCCAAGGCAAGAAATAAGGAAGAAGAGAAGTAAGGATCAGGGCAGTGAGAAATCACTGCCTTTTCTGGTATGACGGGCATGTCATACATCGAGGGTGAAGATCCCGAGGGACACCTGTTGCCGGTGAACCCGATAGCGATTCGCAAGTTTCACATCGTGAGGTGTGGGAGAGAAGAAGCGATAGCGAAACCGTGGCCTTACGGACAGAAACCGGATATCAAGGCACATGCGGCGGACAAGATGACCAGAAGCATCAAAGTCCAAGATGGCAATCGTAAACCGCATGTGTAAATCAGGAAGGTGAACGGGGAAGGATGTATGGTTTATCCCGCGAGGTCTCACAGAGGACGAGAGTCCCAGCAACAGCGGAACTGTGAGAAGTCAGCCGAGGCCGTAGTAGCTGAATAGAAACCTTATCCAGTGAAGGGCTGAACAGCAGAACGTGCAACAAGAGCTTCAAATGTCCGATATGGATGCCTGACAGACAGGAAGGCAGGGGCGTACCCCGAGGGTACTGTCAAAGACTTAGGACTCACCATGGAGGAGCGAGGAAAGGAAGGGAGCACAAAGAATGTCAGAACTGTTGGAAAAGATACTGAGCAGAGAGAACATGACAGAAGCGTTCAAGCGTGTCTCGTGCAACAAAGGATCTGCCGGGACAGATGGTGTATCCATCGAGGAAGCGGAAGCGTATGTCAGGGACAACTGGGCAGGAATCAAGAAACAAATCCAGCAGCGCCAGTACAGACCGCAGCCAGTCAGGGCGGTAGAGATACCAAAGCCAAATGGTGGAAGCGAAAGCTCGGGATACCACTGTCATGGACAGAACCATCCAGCAGGCAGTCACGCAGGTCATAGCGCCTATCTGTGAACCGTACTTCTCTGATTCCAGCTATGGATTCAGACCGGGCAGGTATGTGAGCAGGCGATATTGAAACTGCTTGACTACTTCAATGATGGCTATGAATGGATAGTCGATATCGACCTCGAGAAATTTTTCGACAATGTGCCGCAGGACAGGCTGATGAGCCTGGTCCACGTCATCATCAATGATGGAGATACAGGAGAGCCTAATCCGAAAATATCTTCAGGCAGGAGTGATGGTGGACGGACATTACGAAGAAACAAGCTTGGAACACCGCAGGGAGGAAATCTCTCACCGCTGTTGAGCAACATCATGCTAACGAGCTGGACAAAGAACTGGATGCACGTGGACTACGCTTCACACGGTACGCAGATGACTACGTGATAGTCGTGAAGAGCGAGTCCAGTGCGAAACGGGTCATGCGCACCATCACAGATTACATCGAAAGGAAACTAGGGCTGAAGGTCAATGCGACAAAGACACACGTCACAAGACCAACAAATCTCAAGTACCTTGGCTTTGGATCCTGGAAGGGCGCAGGAAAATGGCAGGCAAGGCCGCACAAAGATTCAGTCGCAAAGTTCCAAAGAAAACTGAAGCAGCTGTGCGAGCGCAGATGGAACATCCCATTAGACCAGAGAATCATCAAGCTGAACCAAGTGATACGGGGCTGGATAAACTACTTCAGCGTCGGGTCAATGAAATCAGTGTTAAACTAGGATTGACGCGCACCTGAGAACCATGATACGTGTCATCATCTGGAAACCGTGGAAGAAGCCATCGAAACGACTGTGGGGACTCCGGAAGCTGGAGTGCCTGTATGGATTGCCGAGAGAGAATCACAGTGGGGAGAACCACTACCAGTTCATAGCTACAAAGTCATCACTTGGAAGGGCAGTCAGCAAACAAGTCCTTTCGAGGAAAGGAGTTGTCAGCTGCTTGGATTACTATCTGGAACGACATGATTTGAAGTTCAACTGAACCGCCACGTGCCGGACGGCATGTGTGGTGGTGTGAGAGGGGAAATTTATATCAATTTTCTTCCTACTCGATTGGAATCCATTGCGAAACAAAAAAGGTTATTGTATAATGACCTAGCTGTAATTTCGCTCCTGTGGCGGAGCTGGTAGACGCAGTAGACTCAAAATCTGCCGATAGCAATATCGTGCCGGTTCGAATCCGGCCAGGAGCACTGAAGAGAATACGCAGACTGTTAAAGGTCCGCGTATTTTTTTTGCGCCTGTGATGCCTTTGGAAGCACTTTCATGGACAGGCTGGAGCCTGCCTGCGACAATGTTGCTATTACGGGAGGAATTGAAAATGAAAGAGCGATTGCGTCCGCTTCAGCAGCCATTCTGATATGTGCCGGATGCACTGCAGCAGTACAGAACGATTCAACTCCGCAGGCTAGTGCAGATACCGAAACTGTAAAAAGCACGACACTTACCAAGGAAATGGAGATGGAAATCATGGATTTCTCGAAAGAAAAGAAAATGTGATATATATGGCAGGAGGATGCTTCTGGGGCATGGAGAAGCTGATGCAGTCCATCCCTGGTGTCATAGATGTCAAGAGCGGATATGCCAATGGCAGCGGAGAGAAGGAAGCCAACTACCAGACTGTCAGTATGGGCAGGACAGGCTTCAAGGAAAACGGTCAGGGTGGAATACAATCCTGACAAAGTCAGTCTGGATGCCTTGCTGATGGCATATTTCTATGTCATTGATCCAACTGTCACCAACCGTCAGGGCAATGATATCGGTTTTCAATATCAGACAGGTGTTTACTATACCAATGAAAAAGCCAAGGAAACAGTTGAGCGCATCTCTAAGATCGAAGCAGGCAGAGTGGATAAGTTTGCGGTCGAGATTGGACCGCTCATCAACTTCTATCCGGCTGAAGAATACCATCAGAACTATCTGGATAAGAATCCGAATGGATACTGTCATATTCCAACCGAAGAAATTGAGATCTTCTCACATTTGAAGATCGATCCGGGTGACTATCAGCGGCCGGCAGATGAGGTCATCAAGCAGAAGCTGACTGATACACAGTATGCAGTAACTCAGAAAGGTGCTACAGAGCGTGCTTTTACCAATCCGTACTGGGACTTCACAGGCAAGGGCATCTATGTGGATGTCGTCACTGGAGAACCTCTGTTCTCTTCGAAAGACAAGTTTGAAAGCAGCTGCGGATGGCCTTCTTTCTCGGCTCCGATTGAGGGGCCTGCTTTGATCTACCGCAAGGATATGAGCCTTGGCTTAGAGCGTACAGAAGTGCGCTCAAGAGCAGGTGACAGCCATCTCGGTCATGTCTTCAAATATGATCCTGAATCACCGAACGGCACACGCTACTGCATCAATGGGGCTGCGCTGCGCTTTGTCCCATATGATCAGATGGATGAACAGGGATATGGCGATCTGAAGAAAATCTTCGAATAGATGATCAAAATAGGTATGAATATACAAAGAAATTCAAATTCTTGCCGATAATGATACCCGTTTGTGCTGTCATTTACGTATTCGCGTTTTTGTATAGTAAAATCAAGGCCAAAACGTTGGACAGGCATTACTAAATGGTGGTAAAGTAGCCATAGTTTTAGAGCAATCATAACGCAACGAACTGTTGAAGGAGGAATTATGGCAGGAACAGGCGAAAAGATGAAACATGCAGCTGAAAGAAAGACAGTAGAAGTCATTGCTGACCAGCTGATCAAGACCCTCAAGAACAAGGGCGACTATGATGAAAGAACAGAAGTATATTTAAAGATTGTTGATATGGCTAAGAAGTTCTATCCTCAGGCTGGGGACAGAATTGAAAAGGCACGTGCATATGTATCTGACCCAAATCACAGATGGATGAAGGTCATGAACCATATATTGATGATGCAGATCCGCATTATGCAAAGATGATGCTGCTGAACCTTGGCTATGAGTCCTTCTTCAGAGGTACAAAGACGATCCGTGAGAATCGTACAAAGTACAACTGCAACATCCCTTGGCTGATCTTATTTGACCCAACGTCTGCTTGCAATATGCACTGTGTAGGATGCTGGTCTGGAACATACGGCCACAAATCATCTCTGACATATGATGAGATGAACAAGATCGTTACAGAAGGCAAGGAACTTGGACCTCATCTGTATATGCTGACCGGCGGCGAACCAATGGTCCGCAAGGCTGATGTCTTAAGACTCTGTGAAGAACATCAGGACTGCTTCTTCGTTGCATATTCCAACTCAACACTGATTGATGAAGAACTCTGCAAGAAGATCCAGAAGTTAGGCAACCTGTCCTTCATGCTTTCAATTGAAGGAAGTCCAGATACAAATGATGCAAGACGTGGCGAAGGTCATTACTCTGCAGTTATGAAGGCAATGGATCTGCTGAAGAAGTACGGTATTATCTTCGGTACATCTGTATGCTATACAAAGGCAAATGTTGAAGCAGTTACATCTGATGATTTCTTCAATATGCTGGCTGAAAAGGGTGCTCATTACGGCTTCTACTTCCATCTGATGCCAGTAGGAAACAATGCAGTTCCTGAACTGATGCCTACGCCCTGAACAGAGAGAATATATGATCAACCGTATCCGTTATATCCGTTCTGATGAATCCAACATTGAATTCTATCCAATGGATTTCCAGAATGACGGCGAGTTCGTTGGCGGATGCATTGCCGGCGGCAGAAACTACTTCCATATCAATGCAAGCGGTGATGCTGAACCATGTGTATTCATCCACTTCTCCAATACAAACATCAGAGATCATTCGATTCTTGAGATGCTGCAGTCACCGCTGTTCATGGCTTATCATGAAGGTCAGCCATTCAACCGGAACCACCTCAGACCATGCCCAATGCTGGAGAACCCTGGTCAGCTGAAGCAGATGGTAGAGGCAACTGGTGCACATCAGACAAATGAAGAGTCTCCAGAAGAAGTCGACCACTTAGTTGCTAAGACAATTCCATATGCAAAGGCATGGCAGCCGGTAGCTGACCGTATCTGGGCAGAGGAAAAGCATAAGAAGCCTTCTTATGAGAACTATACTGCTGAAAAGCGTGAGCATCCTGAACTTGCAGGGTTTAAGCATGTTGACGGTACAGAGCACATCGATACAGATGTCAATGCACCGGAACAGGAAAATAACGTTAAGTAATCAAACAAGACCGTTGTCGAAAGATGACGGTTTTTTTATGGAGAAAATACTGCTTCTTTGTGAATAAGAAGATAGAGGGGAAAGAACCCTATTGGAGGAAGCAGTATGTATGATCAGAATGCAGCAGTATTAATCGGCACAATCGCCGCAGAACCAAGGTATAAGAAGACGGAGAATACCAATAAGTCCAAGATAGATTTTGTCTTGAAGGTCCACCGTCAGATGTCACCGAGCTCCTATGACCGCATCAATGTCACTGCCTGGGAGGATGTCGCCGATCAGGTCCATGATTCCTACAGTGAGGGTGACCGCATCGCCGTCAAGGGAAAGATCAATGTCAGTTCCTATAAGACTGGGGAACAGTATCATTTCTTTACCCGTGTCATTGCAGAAGAGATCAGTATTCCTAGAGAAGAAAAAGGGGATGGCTTCGGCTACGTCAAAGTACCGGAAGATAAAAGCCGGAGCAGCACGCATGAGAAGATGGGCATCCATACTGAGCATTCTTTTCCTGTTATGCGGTCAGGGAGTTCCAGTCAATGCAGAAGAACCTGTACAGACAGTGCATCTGTATGTACATGATGCCGCTGATCTGCAGAAGCCATGCAGTGAAGCAGTCTACGGTGTCTATCAGGATGCGGAAGGAACAGTGCCGCTGAAAGATGCTCAGGGTCAGCCGTATCTTTTCAAGACTGATGAAAAGGAGAAAGCAGTCTGGACTTGCCGGTGCAACCGTTCTTTCTCAAAGTGCAGACACCCGCAAAGGGATACTATGCACAGGAACAGGTCACTGCTGGGCAGAAAGAACTGTCGCTCAGTGCTGATCCAATCCGCTTTGCATTTACAGCAGGAGAACGGATCCCGCAGATGCAGCTGAAAAGGGATGACGGCACATGCATCCCATTGACGCAGGCAGTGGCAGGAGTGACTTACACTGCAGTGGAAGCTGATGCACAAAATTACCATGCGGCGGCACCAGTATCGGTCGCTGTGCCTCTGTACCGTGATGAGAAGAATGATCCTGTATATATCCAAACGGAGGATACTACTGCTTATGGAAAAGCAGATGTCCTGTTCAAGGACGGAGAAACTGTCGTTGAAGGAATCAAGTATGAAGTATATCAGGATGAGCAGTGTACCAAAAAGACAGAAGATGTTTTTGGAGCTGAACTGACAAAGATCAGTGAAAAAGAAAAGCAGAGTCTTTTGCTGACCGCAGGCACATGGTATCTCAAGATCAATGATCTGCCGCAGAAGTATGCAGTACACAGTGATACTGTGCCTTTTACTGTAGTGGAAGGAA
>Ga0268356_11121_pt1 | contig 23134 bp, 27 predicted proteins | sample BioMet10_FD_194415 | JGI IMG/M metagenome (GOLD analysis project Ga0268356, IMG submission 194415) | Sewage microbial communities from Oakland, California, United States - Biofuel 10 (PacBio Assembly) | ecosystem: Engineered > Wastewater > Sewage > Unclassified | place: USA: California | collected...
TCATTGACTTGTCAAATTCTGCTTCAGATTCATGTTCGTGGTTGAAGACCTTGATGACCTTCTCCCCATTGATCATTTCTTCGACAACACCTTCAGTCTTGCCGATGGCTTTCTGCTGTGCCATGAAGAAGTGAGCAGACTTGCCGCCGACATTTCTTGTGATGGCAATTGTCCAGAATGGAACCTAAGATAATGACAATTCCATCGGGATACTGTAGTACATCATGATGATCAGGATTGTTGTGATTGTGACTGTGGATACAAGCAGCTGCGGGAATGACTGTGAGATCATCTGACGCATTGCCTCAACATCATTGGTGTAATAAGACATGACATCACCGCGCTGATGTGTATCAAAGTAGCGGATTGGCAGTGACTCCATGTGGGCAAACATCTTTTCTCTGATCTTGGATAAAGATCCCTGTGTAAAGAATGCCATCAGCTGATTGTAAGTAAAAGCTGACCAGCAGTGCCAGACCATATAGGCACGCTAAGATCAGGACATAGTGCATGACCTGCGGCTGTGTCTCTTCCCATGATGCACCAGTATTTAAAGCATTTTCAATAACGGCAGTAACATTCTGCATGAAGATGGAAGGCAGTGCACCGATGACCGCATTGACAATGATCAATACAATAATTGTCGGCAGCATCACCGGATAGAATGACATCAGCATCTTCACCAGGCGCTTGAAGGCACCCGGTTTTAACAGTCTCTTTTTCTGATTCATGCCAGCGCCTCCTTTCCTGCAGGTTCTGCAATTGCTTCCGTGCCCTGCTTATTCTGTGAAAGGTAGACTTCACGGTAGATCTGGTTTGTCTTCAGCAGTTCTTCCGAAGTGCCGACTGCATTGATATGTCCATTGTCCATGACGATAATTCTGTCAGCATCTTCAACGGAAGATGTTCTCTGGGCAATGATGATCTTTGTAGTCTCTGGAATATATGTTCTCATGGCTGCGCGGATCTCAGCATCTGTCTTTGTATCAACAGCACTGGTCGAGTCATCCATGATCAGGATCTTAGGTTTCTTTAATAATGCTCTGGCAATGCACAGTCTCTGCTTCTGACCGCCGGAGATGTTTGTGCCGCCCTGTTCAATCCATGTATCATAGCCGTCCGGCATCTGATCAATGAATTCGTCGGCATGTGCCAGATGACATACATGCTTTACTTCATCTAAGGTCGCATTCTTGTCACCCCAGCGGATGTTGTCAGCAATTGTTCCTGAGAACAGGACATTCTTCTGCAGCACCATTGCCACTGAATCACGAAGTGTAACGATATCGTAATTTCTGACATCTTCCTTACCGACTCTGACAGTTCCTTCCGTCACATCATACAGACGAGGAATCAGCTGTACAAAGGATGATTTCGCTGAACCAGTACCGCCGATGACACCGATGGTCTCACCGCTCTTGATATGCAGTTCAATATTTTCGAGGACATTGCTTTCCGCGTTTTTGGAATACTTGAAGCTGACATTGTCAAAGTCAATGGAACCGTCCTTGACTTCTTTCACAGCATTTTCCTTGGATACGATTGTGCTCTTTTCATTCAGGACTTCAACCACACGGTTGGCAGATTCTTCTGCAAATGTGATCATAACGAAGATCATTGACAGCATCATCAGAGATACCATGATCTGGAAGGCATAAGTCAATAATGTTGAGAACTGGCCGATGTTCAGTGTGCCGTCCGCAACAATGTGCCTGGAGCCAACCGACAATACGAACAGCATGACGCCGTAGATGCACAGCTGCATCAGCGGTCCGTTCAATGCCAGAATACGCTCAGCCTTGGTAAAGGTCTTCTGGATATCTTCTGAAGCATAGTCGAATTTCTGGTTCTCATAGTCTTCACGGACAAAGGATTTCACAACGCGGATGCCTTTGACGTTCTCTTCAACAGAACGGTTCAGGGCATCGTACTTCGGGAAGCCTCTCTTGAAGATCGGCATGACGATCTTGGCAATGCCAAACAGACCAACGCCCAGAATCGGAACAACGACCAAGAAGATGACAGCCATGGAACCGCCCATGATATATGCCATGACAAACGAGAAGATCAGGTTGAGCGGTGCACGCACTGCTGTACGGATGATCATCATGAATGCCATCTGGATATTCTGGATATCCGTCGTGAGACGTGTCACTAATGATGCATTGGAGAAGTGGTCAATATTGGCAAATGAGAAATCCTGGATGTTGTAGAAGACATCCTTTCTCAGGTTCTTGGCAAAGCCGCAGCTTGCCTGAGAGCAGTAGATGCCGGATGCCCAGCCGCCTGCCAAGGCAACCAAGGACAGCGCAATCAGCTTCCAGCCATAGTTCAGAATTACACCTACGCCGGCACCATTCTGAATCTCATTGATCAATAACGAGATAACAAATGGGATCAGCGCCTCCATCACAACTTCAACGATGACAAAGATCGGAGCGAGTATCGTCGCTTTCTTGTATTCACGGATACTCTTCATCAATGTTTTCAACATATTTTGTCTATCATTCCTTCCTATTCAGCTTTCAGCCAGTTATCCAGCAGTTTCCGCAGGATCTTTTTCATTTGTTCCTGCTCCTGTTCCGTCAATGAACTGAACAGGTCTTCCCGGCTTTTCAAATATGCCTGTTCTTCCGGTGATTTTCTGCCCTTGGCGGTGATCTTCAGGATCATTTTCCGCTGGTCATGTTCATCACGTTCCTTGGTCAGATATCCTTTCGCTTCCAGCTTGCCGACGATCTCACTCAGCGATCCAGCCTGGATGTGAAGAATCTCCTGCAGTTCCCGCTGTGAGAGACTGCCCCGAATTGCCAGGATATGGATGATCCTGCCCTGACCATTGTTCTGATCCTGGGAATGATACAGGACATGCCCGCATCTTCTCATCAGACGGAACAGATCATCCGAATCATCGAACAGCTGATAGCCGCGGGCACAGACCAGATTGTTCACGCTGCAGTGTTTGGCACAGAGCGGACACTTTTGTATTTTCTTTGTTTTTTCCTGACTCATTTTCTTTTCTTTCTGCATGCGTCACCAATTTATTTAGGTACCTTGCGGATTTATTATACTCCTGTACTATATGAAGTCAAGGTACCTAAGATAATGACTTCTCTAGATTCTGTTCCAGATTCTGCAACACAAAAAATAATCCCTCTCTGACAAGGGATTATTCCTATAGAAAATTTAAAAAGTGCTTATTTTATAAGGCTTTTCACCTGTTCTGCAATACCTTCGCCATCCAGCTTGTATGCATGGAGAAGAACCTTTGCCTCTCCGCTTTCACCAAATGACTTCATGCCAAGGCGGTGGATCACACGCGGACATTTCTCAGCAGCCACTTCACAGATCATGGATCCCATGCCGCCGGTCACAGAATGTTCCTCAACAGTAAAGATCTGATCATACTTCTTCAGCAGCTCCACGATGCCGTCTTCATCACATGGCTTGACGGCACATACATCGACCACCGCCGCATCAATACCTTCAGCCTTCAGAAGGTCAGCAGCCTTCAGGGATTCCTGTACTTCCAGACCGCATGCAAAGAGGACTGTATCTTTTCCTTCTCTTAAGACATGGACCTTGGTAACATCAATATTCTTGTCCTGATAAACGTCTTCAACTGCAGAACGGCCCAGTCTGAGATATGCAGGGCCTTTCATCTCAGCGATATAATCTACAACTGCCTTGGTCTCATTGGCATCACACGGTACGAACAGTGACATGCCGTTGATGACTCTCATGATGGCAATATCTTCAATTGCCTGGTGGCTTGCGCCGTCTTCACCGACCGCAATGCCGGAATGGGAACCGACGATCTTGACGTTCAGATGAGGATATCCAACTGAATTGCGGATCTGATCCCATGCACGCCCTGTCGCAAACATTGCGAATGTGGATGCGAACGGAATATATCCCGATGCGGCAAGACCCGCTGAAGTACCAATCATATCAGCTTCAGCGATGCCCATATCAAAGAAACGCTCCGGACATACTTTTTGTGCCATTGCAGATTTTGTTGAACCTGCAAGGTCTGCATCCAATACGACAATTTTCCGTTCTTAACGACGAGTTCTGATAATTCTTCGCCGTATGCTTCTCTCGTAGCCTTTGCCATGACTTACATTGCCTCCAGATCTTTCAGTGCGATTGCGGTCTGTTCTGCATTCGGTGCCTTGCCATGCCATCCCGGATCATTTTCCATAAAGGAAACGCCCTTGCCCTTGACCGTATGGGCAACAATACATGTTGGTACGCCCTTGACTGTCATTGCCTGCCGATAAGCATCTTCAATCTGTTCAACATCATTGCCGTCTTCTACCGTAATGACATTCCAGCCAAACGCTCTGAATTTCTCTTCAAAAGGTGCCGGGCCGATGACATCTTCTGTCTTACCGTCAATCTGCAGACCGTTCTGGTCTACGACGAGGCAGAGGTTATCCAGCTTATAGTGGTGGGCAGCCATTGCAGCTTCCCACACCTGTCCTTCTTCACATTCACCATCACCACACATTGCATAGATTCGGTGATCATTCTTGCTTAACTTATTGGCAATTGCCATGCCGACAGCGGCACTGATGCCCTGTCCTAAAGATCCTGTGCTCATATCAACGCCAGGAAGCTTCCTCATATCAGGATGTCCCTGCAGTCTGCTGTGGAACTTACGGAATGTCATCAATTCCGATGGGTCAGAAATAATGCCCTTTTCTGCCAGCACTGCATAGAGCAGCGGTGAGCAGTGTCCCTTGGACAGGACAAAGCGGTCACGGTCCTGCGTGGCTGCGTTTTCAGGTGTGATATCCATGATATTGAAGTACAGAACAGTCAGGATATCTGCTGCTCCTAAGGATCCACCCGGATGCCCAGAATTAGCATTGGCTACTTCCTTTATAATGTTGATTCGAATGTTCTTCGCATGCTTGCGAAGTTCTTCTGTGTTCATTGCTTTACCTCCAGTAATCTGCCTCATTATCATACCACATTCGCTATTCCTGAGCCTATCGACATGACTGCGGAATCAGGCTGTATCTTAAAGAATCTCTTTTAATTCTGACAAATGATGGATTGTCAGGATATCCGTGCTCTGACGGCGGTTTCCAGCTGTCCACATCCATACAGGAGTCATGCCTGCCTGGCTGCTTCCCTGGACATCATTGGCATAGATATCACCGATATAAACACTCTCTTCCGGCTTTACGCCAAGCGACCTGCATGCATGCTGAAAAATGCGGACATCCGGTTTGCCGTAGTCATAGTCTCCTGACACAATAATATTTTCCTTGGCAAAGAAACGGTCCAGACCGCATACTTCCAATTTCTTCCGCTGACCCAGCGACGGTCCATTCGTAATCACGCCCAGCTTGTATTTTGACTGCAGATAGAAAAGTGTATCTGCGGCATCATCAAAAGCACGGCAGTACTTCCATAAGTTCTCATCCCAGGCCTCATTGATATCACTGCAGTACAGATCAATATCATATTTCTGCTTCAGCATATGCCTGACATGTTCCTTGTCGATATTTCCCTTTTCATCCCACAGCATCCAGTCCTGCAGGATCGACTCAAAAACAATCGGATCTGTAATGTCCGTGCTCTTCTTCAGAATTGTCTTGGCACATTCATAGGCGTAGTATTCTCTGTCTCCCAAGGTATCATCGAAATCAAAGAAGACTGCCTTGATCCCTGTCAGCTTCATTCGCCTTCCTCATTGAGATAAAACTGATATGCACTGATGACATCCTCCGGTGCATCTTCTCTGATGCCGCTGACTTCGCCTTCACGTGTATAGTTCGTACAGTGTCTTGCCAGCCAGATGCTTTTTTCCTGATGTGTCATTTCTTTCCAGTTCTCTGGAATATGATTGTATTCTGCTGCCATGTTCTCCTCCTGTTGAAGTGCAAAAGAAAAGACCTCCCGCAGGAGATCTTTCACTACTACTTGTTGTAAACCTTCTTGTACAGTGTTACGAAGCGCTCTGCTAAGATGCCGAATGCTTCAGCAGACATCAGCTGGTCTTCAGCGTGTGTCAGCAGCAGATCCATTGTAACTGCATTTCCCTGTGCTGTCTGTGTCAGCAGTTTTGCATGTGCATCATGTCCTTCGACATAAGCATCCTGGCCTTCCTTGATCAGCTTTTCAGCTTCTTCAAAGTTGCCTTCTGCAGCAGCGTCGATAGCGCCGATGTAGTTAGAACGTGCGGTTCCTACGGTTGCGATGATGTTAAAAGCAATTAATTCTGTTCCTTCCATGATTATTCCTCTCCTATCAGCTTTTCAGCTAGTTCTAAAGCACCCTTTCCATCCATGGTGCCATACATCTTCATCGGGATATCACTGATCTTCAATTCCGGATGTTCCGTTTTTAACTTTGCAACAACATAGCGGACCTGCGGTCCAATCAGAATTGCATCCGCATTCAGCCCGACTTCATCGAACTGCGTCACTGCATATGCTGCAATCTCATACTCTTTGCCTTTCGCAGCGGCAGCTTCCTTCATTTTATTGACCAGAAGCGATGTTGAAAATCCACCGGCGCAAAACAGAACAATTTTCTTTGCCATAATTGATGACTTGTTCTCCTTATGTACCATCATAATATGAAACGACTGCATCCGCAATATAAAAACGGGCACTCAAATTTCTAATTTTGGAAATAGTATTTCATATCAGGAAAAGAAAATCGGTCCCCACAGTCTCCTGTGAAAACCGATCTGTGATTTATCTATTGAAGATAAATTACTTCATTAATGATTCAGCAAGATCTAAGACAGCCTTGCCATCCATCAGGCCGTAAGCGCGCATTTCAATTGCGCTGATTGGTTTGCCAGGATATTCTTTCTTCAGCTTATCCAGAGCGAAACGAACCTGTGGTCCAATTAAAATAACATCAGCTTCAGGCGCATGCTTAGGAGCTTCATTTAAAGAGAAAGCAGCGATTTCGTAGTCTACTCCTCTCTTTTCTGCCTCAGCCTTCATCTTGTTGACTAACAGAGATGTGGACATACCAGCTGAGCAGAATAACGTAATTTTCTTAGCCATTCTAAATTTCCTTCTTTCTGATCCATTCTTGGATTTGATAGACTTATTTTAATGCGTAAGCGCTTGCTTTTCAACTGAAATCAATGAAAAGGGGCTTTTATAATAGCAGAATTATCTGTCTAATGCTTCGGCATTTTCATAAACTTGATCAAGAAGTTCAAGGAAATGCTTCCTCTCACTCTCATCCAGTTTGCACTAGGACCTCATCCTGCCAAGCCTTCAGTCTGCCTAAAATATCATCAACACAGGATGTTCCTACTGGTGTCAGCTTGAGCTGATACTTCCTTCTGTCTTTATTATCTATAATACGGCTGATATAGCCTTCTTCGATTGCCTTGGAGACAATCTTGGCAACCGAGCTCTTATCCATCCGCAGGGCTTTTGCGACACCATCCTGACTGATGCCATCATTCATGTACACAATAATACATATGTTATACATTGCATTGGACATTTTTGTACTTGAAAGATTTCTGACGCTGCGCCTCCATCCATAACGTGGAAGACGCATCAGCTGAATGACCATGGAAATACTGTTCAAATCATAATTTGACATCGAATACCCCCAATCTACAAAAGTAAATGATCATAAACAATGCTGTATTGTACTGAGGCACTTTCTATTATAGCATTTAGGAGTTATTTATGTATATGGCTTCACATTTTGTTCATTTAAGATCAAAATATTCTTCCAGTGTCTTCCCGGACTGACTGATCTTTACTGCTTCATCTCCTACATAGCGGAACGCCCATGGAGAATAGGAGATGCCCGTGCTGCTTTCCCCGCCTTGTGGATAGCGCAGGATATAGCCGTATTCTCGGGCATGCTTTGCAAGCCATGCATAGGCGTCTGTAGTCTGAAAGCAGTTATCCAGCTCACATGCCCGGCTTGATGCACCGAGGTCCACAGAAAGGCCGATCTGATGTTCAGAAGCACCTGGGAAACAGTCGATGCTGTCCGCAAAATCTGAACCATATTGATCCACATAGTAATTGTATAAGCTCAATTGATCTTCATATGAGCGATAGCCAGAGACAAAGTACAGCGAAACACCGTCCTTTTCTGCTGCTGCAAACATCTTTTCCAGAGCCGAAGCAGCTTCAGGACGAAGCAGCTGAGTATTGTTCATTGGAACGTTCGGCTGTACCAGGTTTGCTGGAACATAGGATGCTTCAATCATGTGTGTCTTGTTGACAATCTTGAGAATAGACGTATTTGTTCCTGTATCCGGGACGGTCGTTGATTCTGGAGATGCGGTGGCTGCTGCTGTTGCTGATGCAGTGCTGTCAGGAGAAGATGTTGAAGAAGCTGATGATGATGCAGGAGCTGCTGGAGAAACTGAGAATGCTGGAGCAGCTGTGACCTCTGCCGAACTGGATGCGGATGCATTACTGTTGGCGATTGTACTGCGTATTTTCTCTGTACCGCCGCTCACAATCAAATACAGCAGCCCTAAGAAGATCACTGCCGTCATGCCGATAATAATATAAAGCTTTAGATAAAAGCTTTTCTCCGGTGTATTTTTCATCTGTATCATTATAACGTACTTAAAGAAAAAGTCCTATCTTTCAGACATTCTGAAACAGACAGGACATAAAAAAAGAGAAGATTGCTCTTCTCTTGATGACCTGGCAGCGAGCTTGATTCACCTTTCGGCTATTTTTGCCGCGGGAGTGCTTGACTTCTGTGTTCGGGATGGGAACAGGTATGACCACTCCGCTATGACCACCAGATATTCAGTGAAATTTACATTCCCTGAAAACTGAATAACAATCTTTGACTCAATAGATAAATTTCCTTAGTCTTTCTTACTTCGCTGGACGTAGTTCTCTCGTGTGAATAAACCTTCGACCTATTAGTATCAGTCAACTCAATGCCTCACGGCACTTACATCCCTGACCTATCAACCTCATCGTCTTTAAGGGGTCTTATTCAATTGAATTGATGGGGAATCTCATCTTGAAGTCGGTTTCACGCTTAGATGCCTTCAGCGCTTATCCGATCCGTTCTCAGCTATCCAGCTGTGCCACTGGCGTGACAACTGGTGCACCGTAGGAACGTCCACCCTGGTCCTCTCGTACTAGGGGCAGCTCTTCTCAAATTCCCAACGCCCACAACAGATAGGGACCGAACTGTCTCACGACGTTCTGAACCCAGCTCGCGTACCGCTTTAATGGGCGGACAGCCCAACCCTTGGAAGCGAATTCACCTCCAGGATGCGATGAGCCGACATCGAGGTGCCAAACCTCGCCGTCGATGTGAACTCTTGGGCGAGATCAGCCTGTTATCCCCAGGGTAGCTTTTATCCGTTAAGCGACGGCCATTCCATACTGCACCGCCGGATCACTAACGCCGACTTTCGTCCCTGCTCGACCTGTATGTCTCGCAGTCAAGCACTCTTCTGCGTTTACGCTCGATGAATGATTTCCAACCATTCTGAGAGTACCTTTGCGCGCCTCCGTTACTCTTTGGGAGGCGACCGCCCCAGTCAAACTGCCCATCTGCCACGGTCCTCTGACCGGATCACGGCCATGAGTTAGAATTTCAGTTAAATAAGAGTGGTATCCCAACAGTGGCTCCGCTGATACCGAAGTACCAGCATCAAAGCCTCCCACCTATCCTGTGCATATTTAACCGAAACTCAATAGCAGACTACAGTAAAGCTCCATGGGGTCTTTCCGTCTAGTTGCGGGTAACCTGCATCTTCACAGGTACTAAGATTTCACCGAGTCTGCTGCAGAGACAGTGCCCAAATCATTACACCTTTCGTGCGGGTCAGAACTTACCTGACAAGGAATTTCGCTACCTTAGGACCGTTATAGTTACGGCCGCCGTTCACTGGGGCTTCAGTTCAATGCTTCGGCTTGCGCCTGACAAATCCCCTTGACCTTCCAGCACCGGGCAGGTGTCACCCCCTATACTTCGCCTCGCGGCTTAGCAGAGAGCTATGTTTTAGTTAAACAGTTGCTAGGGCCTATTTACTGCGGCTCTTTCGAGCACCCCTTATAGCTAACGTACGGGGTCAATTTGCCGAGTTCCTTTGCAACAGTTCTCTCGCTCACCTCAGGACATTTATCCTTGACCACCTGTGTCGGTTTTGGTACGGGCCGCTATATAATTAACGCTAGAAGCTTTTCTTGAGACCTGGTATCAACCTCTTCACTACTTGATCGCTCGTTCGCTCGAGTCAGCGCTCTGACGTCCGTGGCGGATTTGCCTGCCACTGTCTCCTCGCTGCCTTGCCCAATCCATTAAGGGCTCAGTATAACCTTGTCTGTCACTCCATCACTTATATCGCGGGTGCAGGAATATAAACCTGCTGGTCATCGACTACGCTCTTCAGCCTCGCCTTAGATCCCGACTTACCCAGGGAGGACGAACCTTCCCCTGGAAACCTTGGTCAATCGGTGTGTAAGATTCTCACTTACATTTCGCTACTCACACCGGCATTCTCACTTCCTGACGCTCCACCACTCCTTACGGTATGGCTTCGACGCTGACAGGAACGCTCCCCTACCACTTATACATTGCTGCACAAATCCATAGATTCGGTACTACGCTTTAGCCCCGGTTAATTTTCGGCGCAGAGATACTCGACTAGTGAGCTGTTACGCACTCTTTGAAGGATGGCTGCTTCTGAGCCAACCTCCTAGCTGTTTGCGCGTCTCCACATCCTTTTCCACTTAGCGTAGATTCTGGGACCTTATCTGATGATCTGGGCTGTTTCCCTTTTGACCATGGACCTTATCACCCACAGTCTGACTGCTGAATATTTACACCTGGCATTCGGAGTTTGATATCAATTGGTATGGCTAGATGCCACCCGCGTGATTTCAGTGCTCTACCTCCAAGGTAATCCGTTCAACGCTAGCCCTAAAGCTATTTCGGGGAGAACCAGCTATCGCCGTGTTCGATTGGAATTTCTCCGCTAATCACAATTCATCCGCCAACTTTTCAACGGGGGTCGGTTCGGTCCTCCAACTGGAATCACCCAGTCTTCAACCTGATCATGACTAGATCACAACGGCTTCGGGTCTATCCCTGCATACTGCTCGCCCTGTTCAGACTCGCTTTCGCTGCGGCTCCGCATTGTCTGCTTAACCTCGCATGCAAGGATAACTCGCCGGTTCATTCTACAAAAGGCACGCCATCACACATTAATGTGCTCTGACTTTTTGTAAGCATATGGTTTCAGGATCTATTTCACTCCGCTCCCGCGGTTCTTTTCATCTTTCCCTCATGGTACTGGTGCACTATCGGTCATATAGGAGTATTTAGCCTTACCGGATGGTCCCGGTGGATTCCAACAGGGTTTCTCGTGCCCCGTTGTACTCAGGATGCCGCTAGGTTCTGTCGTGGTTTCGTCTACAGGGCTTGCACCTCCTGCGGCTGAGCTTTCAATCTCATTCGACTACCATTTCAGATACCACGTTGCGGTCCTACGACCCCAGCTCGAAAGCTGGTTTAGGCTCTTCCCGTTTCGCTCGCCACTACTCCGGGAATCATTGTTTTATTTTCTCTTCCTCCAGGTACTAAGATGTTTCAATTCCCTGGGTTGACTTCTCACTAGTTATGTGTTCGCTAGAGGATGGCCAGGCCCTTCAGCCTGACCGGGTTGCCCCATTCGGATACCCGCGGATCGTTGATCGTGTACATCTCCCCGCGGCGTTTCGCCGTTTTCTGCGTCCTTCTTCTTCTCTATATGCCAAGACATTCGCCATACGCTCTTGTTCGTTTAATCACTTCTTACTTGAGAACTGTTAACTATTTTTCAGTAAATATGCATTTTACATGCAAACTTAATTTTTTAGTTAATCTTTTGTTATCACAACTTTTCAGAAAGACCTTTCTCGATAATATCTTAATCTCATAATTTATCTGTTATGTCTTTCTTGTTATTCAGTTTTCAAAGAACGTCTTCTGAGATTTCCTCTAAGAGGCCCTCTCAAAACTGAACAGGATCTAAATCAGAATCTCCACTCTTGTCGTGTCCGAACGTGTTTGTACATCTTTCTCCTTAGAAAGGAGGTGATCCATCCCCACGTTCTCGTAGGGATACCTTGTTACGACTTGACCCCAATCACTAGTCCTACCTTCGACGGCTCCTTCCTTGCGGTTAGGCCACCGGCTTCGGGTATTACCAGCTCTCATGGTATGACGGGCGGTGTGTACAAGGCCCGAGAACGTATTCACCGCGGCATGCTGATCCGCGATTACTAGCGATTCCAGCTTCATGAAGTCGAGTTGCAGACTTCAATCCGAACTGAGACTATCTTTAAGTGATCCGCTCCACTTCGCAGTGTTGCTTCACGTTGTAATAGCCATTGTAGTACGTGTGTAGCCCAGGCCATAAGGGGCATGATGATTTGACGTCATCCCCACCTTCCTCCGGTTTATCACCGGCAGTCCCTTCAGAGTCCTCAACTTAATGTTAGTAACTGAAGGCAAGGGTTGCGCTCGTTGCGGGACTTAACCCAACATCTCACGACACGAGCTGACGACAACCATGCACCACCTGTCTCCTCGATAACCTCTGCTATGTCTCCATAGTTTTGCGAGGGATGTCAAGGCCTGGTAAGGTTCTTCGCGTTGCGTCGAATTAAACCACATACTCCACCGCTTGTGCGGGCCCCCGTCAATTCCTTTATGTTTCACACTTGCGTGCATACTCCACAGGCGGAATACTTATCGTGTTAACTGCGGCACCGAGTTGCCCCGATACCTAGTATTCATCGTTTACAGCGTGGACTACTAGGGTATCTAATCCTATTTGCTCCCCACGCTTTCGTGCATCAGCGTCAGTCTCTGTCTAGGTAGCCGCCTTCGCCACCGGTGTTCCTCCATATATCTACGCATTTTACCGCTACACATGGAATTCCACTACCCTCTCCAGTACTCTAGCTCGTCAGTATCTAAGGCTTTATGGGGTTGAGCCCCACGCTTTCACCTTAAACTTAACAAGCCGCCTACGCACCCTTTACGCCCAATAATTCCGGATAACGCTCGCTACCTACGTATTACCGCGGCTGCTGGCACGTAGTTAGCCGTAGCTTTCTGATAAGGTACCGTCACTCCCGGATTCTATCCGGGACGTTCTTCCCTTATAACAGAGCTTTACAATCCGAAGACTTTCATCACTCACGCGGCGTTGCTCGGTCAGGGTTTCCCCCATTGCCGAAAATTCCCTACTGCTGCCTCCCGTAGGAGTCTGGGCCGTGTCTCAGTCCCAATGTGGCCGTTCAGCCTCTCAGCCCGGCTACGCATCATCGTCTTGGTAGGCCGTTACCTTACCAACTAACTAATGCGCCATAAGCCCATCTACTAGTGTTTCTCACCTTTAATAATAAGATCATGTGGTCCTATTACCTATCCGGTCTTAGTCCCCGTTTCCAGAGATTATCCCAGTCTTTGTAGGCAGGTTGCTTATGTATTACTCACCCGTTCGCCTCTACTTCCACCTAGCAAGCTAGGTTTCCATCGATCGACTTGCATGTATTAGGCACGCCGCCAGCGTTTATCCTGAGCCAGGATCAAACTCTTCATTTGATTGACTCGTTTTACTCAGATCTTCGTCTGAGATTTCTTACATAAAATGTTGACGTTCGTTTGTTAATGTGTGTCTATTCTTGTCTAATTCCTGTTCAGTTTTCAAAGAGCTTCTCACATCGCTCCTTCTCGAAGCGTGCTGATAAATCTTATCACCCAGTCTTTATAATGTCAACGAAATTTTTTAGAAACTTTTAATTCGAATTGGTTGATGTTTTTAGTGGGTGCAGGAATGAAGATACCATGGTTATTTGTTTCTGTAAAGGACTTTTTTCAAAATTTCACGAAAATTTACTCTTCGTCCCTTGCCATATCCAAATACATGCCGTAATAGCGGTCAATACAATCCTGATTGAACGGGTCTTCTCCCTCTTTCATCATGGTGATCAGCTGATCCATCTGCGTTTCAACAATCTTCATGATTTCCGGAGAATACTTCATCTCTTTTGCATGCTGCGCATACTCGTTCTCATCAAGGATCTGATAACCGCCGTCTGGATAAAGCTTTACATCCAGATCGTAGTCAATATTCTTCACTGCTTCGCCGTCATATATAGAAGGAGAAGCCAGATTGCAGTAATAATACACACCGGTATGACGGATCATGGAAATGACATTGAACCATTTCTTCCGGTACAGGAAACATACCGCCGGTTCTCTGGTCACCCATTTTCTGCCGTCGGCTTCAATCACCCAGGCGCGGTCGGTTACAGCTACCGTATGGTCTTCATCTGCTTCCAGCACAAAAGCCTTGCACCAGGTGCGGTGCAGACTGCCGTCATGCTTAAAGCTCTGTATATAGATATAGGTGCCTTTTTTTGGATACATAATTCCTCTTTTCCTGAGCTTTACCATTTTACTATCATATGCGCATCATGCAAATAAAAATCTTTCCTGCCGTTTCAGGAAAGATTCAGTGCTTATACCGAAAATTTAGTATTTGTCTTTTTCAAAGCAGCGACCCAGGGCAGGAACAATGATGATGCATACAATCATTGTAGCCAGGTTATACCAGGTGTTGTAAGCAACAGAATAGCTCCATGCCGGCAGTGAACCAGCAGCAGAGCCTTCAGGGAAATAGAAGAATACACCAGAGATAACATTGCTGAGCCACTTAAATACAATTGAAACTACGACGCCGACTGCATAGTTATACTTGCTGTGTCCCGCAAATATGCAGGCAATGGCGATAACGACTAATGGGATGAAGTAATCAAGGCAGTACTGAATTGGTGCAACAAAGAATTTTTCACCGCCGAAGATGAAGACCAGCACCCAGCTCAGCGCACCGACGCCCAGTCCTTTCTGCCATCCTAGATGATACGAAGCGATAAACAGAGCAATGTACTGCAGTTCAATTGAACCGCCGTCCGGCATGACCAGGAATGGAATAAATTTACTGACATACCAGAGAACCACGTACAATGCTGCGTAGAAGGCCATGTAGGCCATGTTGCGAATCGGATCTTGTTTCATAAAAAACACCTCCCAATGTTTTGTTGGCAGGCGCAGGAAATAACGGAACTCCCTACGCTAGTCTTACCTAGATCAGGTGATAAGGGTCATTTTCTCAGCTCTTGCGAGCACCCCTGTTCACGGTTTATATAGTAGCACGATGATATACAAGATTCAACTTTCAATTTAGGCGGCTTCCGTGATACGATACATCCATGGAAAACGTAATCAATCAGCAGATCAAATTATTCTGCGACGAAACTGACGGCATTGCCGCATTAGCAAATATCAGTGCATGCATCAAAGAGAATTATGACCGTTTGAACTGGGCAGGGTTCTATATTGTACGCGGAAACGAATTGGTCCTTGGTCCATTCCAGGGAAAGGTAGCATGCGTGCATATCCCGTTTGATAAAGGGGTCTGCGGCAGATGCTGCACAACAAAAGAAGCGCAGCGGATCGACGATGTACTTGCCTTCGCCGGTCACATAGCCTGTGACAGTGCCAGCCGTTCTGAACTCTGTGTGCCAATCCTTATAAATGGTCAGGTCATCGGTGAGATTGATCTGGATTCGCCGGAAACTAACCGCTTTACGGAAGAAATGGAAAAAGAAATGCTGGAAGCAGCAGACGACATTGCGCGTGCTTACCTCCAGCATCATTGGACATTCTAACGATATAATTCGTAGACCGAAGTTTTTTCAAAATATGAAGTTGCTTCATCAATCGCAGCCGGCGCTGAGAAGAACTGAATATGACTGCCGCCAAGCATGATCTCACGGATCATGTTTTTTCTTGCCATCTGTGTGCATATCTTAATGAAGACATCGCTGTTGATATCCAAATCCAGATATTTCTTCCACTCTGCACCCTTGCCGTCATCCACACAGGCACCCATGATCTTGATTGGCCTGCAGTCGGTGCGGTACTCTGCCAGATGCATGCATGTTGTAGAGTCAAAATCAGCGCCAATCAGAAGAACATATCCTTTTAATTCATATAATCGGGCAGTTGGTGATTCTTCTGCCAAGGCAAAATGCAGTGATTGGCGGTTGCATAACAGTCTTGCATATCTTCCCCATGCCGCATAAGCACAATTTGGATGATGAGAAATTACAACACCTTCTCTGTGGCGGAAGTTCTCGACAACCTCTCCCATCCCGCAGATATCTGAATGCTCTGGGTTGAATGGAGGCATTGCTCTACGGACCTCTTTATAAAGTTCTGGTGCGACCGGCGGATTGATCCAGTCACTTGGCTCACTATTGCCGCTGGACTGCACAGGCATCAGAATTGTTCCACCTTCTGCTTCCAGTTCCAGCAATGCATCAACAATTGTTTCCGCACCGCCGATGATCCAATTAAAAGAAGAAAGCTTTGTATGAACTTCAATAATTTGACCTTTTTTTACGCCGAGCTTAACAAGCGCTGCCTTCAGCTGATCTTTCGTTACAGGGTTCTGTACAATTTCTTTCTTCTCAGACATTATAGTTTACTATACTCCTTTGCAATCTCAGTTCCGACTGCTGCATTGTTGAAGACCAGCTGAATATTTGCAGCCAGGGACTTTCCTTCTGTAATTTCAGCAATCTTTGCCAGCAGGAACGGTGTGCACTGCTTTCCCTTGATTCCCTTTTCATCCATTTCCTTGATTGCTTCATCGATGACTTTATTGATTACTTCCGGATCCATGGAATACTGTTCAGGAATAGGGTTCGTAATCAGGATACCACCATTCAGGCCAAGATTTCTCTTTGCTTTTACAATATTTGCAGCATCTTTTGCATCTTTGATGGCATAGTCGACTTTCAAGCCGCTTGTACGTGTATAGAAAGCAGGCAGTTCTGATGTCTGGTAGCCAAGAACTGGCACGCCTTTTGTCTCCAGAACTTCCAATGTTTTCGGCAGATCGAGGATTGCCTTAGCACCAGCACAGATCACAGTTACGTTTGTTCTTCCAAGTTCTTCTAGATCAGCAGAGATATCAAAGGTTGATTCAGCGCCTCTATGGACACCTCCGATACCGCCGGTCACAAAGAACTCAACTCCTGCCATAGAAGCCAGGATCATTGTTGTTGCAACGGTTGTTGCTCCCCAGCTCTTTTCGGCAATGATCATCGGCAAATCTCTGCGTGATACTTTCGGAATCGACATTCCCCGCTTGCCCATCTCTTCAATTTCTTCCGGAGTCAGACCGACGACGCCTTCGCCGTCAACGAGTCCGACAGTTGCCGGCACACCGCCGTGTTCGCGGATGATGCTTTCAACCTTCATTGCTGTTTCCACATTCTGTGGATATGGCATGCCGTGTGAAATGATTGTACTTTCCAAGGCAATCACCGGCTTGTGCTCTTTCAATGCTTTTTCTACTTCTGGGTTTACTCTGACATTCATATTCTCTCTCCTTTATGTTCATATCTTCAATCCTGTCAAGGATCTTCTGACTGTCTAAGCTCCGGCGTCTGACAGCGTCCTGCTCAATTGCTGTCACAGCAGTGCTGATGCCGAACCGTATCGCCTGCAGGGGTTCTTCCTGCATCGCTCTTCTGGATACATATGCGCCAAGCAGGGAATCACCGCCGCCGGTCGCGTTCTCCAATGATATCGTCCGATGCGTCAGCCATACTTTCTTTTCCTTTGTACCAAGCAGAATGCCGCGGTCTGCCATAGAGATGATAATCTCATCAACACCCTTGTCCAGGAACCAGTCCAAGCTTTCTCTTGCACTTTTATCATCGCGGATCCAGATACCTGTCAGCTCTTTTGCTTCATACTGATTCGGCTTGAAAATCGATAAGGAACCAAGAGAGTCATTCAAACGCACGGCCTTTGCAGTTGATACTGGATCAGCAGCCACCCGGCATGGTGCATTCTGGAGAATGTAGTCAATACACTGCATATCCAGATTGGAATCAATAATGATGATGTCATCTTTTGACAGTCGCTTCAGGATCGGCTCCAGCATTTCAACCGTCATGCTGCGCAGGATGCGCATATCGCTCATCGCAATCTTCATGTCCCGATTGTTGTCAAGAATGGCAATATACATGGAGCTAGGCAGATCATTATCCACCGCACAGTCACTCGTATCCATGCCTAATGTTTCGCAGTCTTTCCGCATCATCTGACCATATTCATCACTGGAAAAAACAGTGATGAACTTTGTCTTCTGTTTCAGCAGAGCACAGATCTGCGCAATATTCCTGCCGACACCGCCGTACAAGACCGCAATGGTGCCCGGGTTGGAATCATAGTTCTTCAGCGGTTCCAAAGAAGAGCCGCAGATATCTATGTTTGCGCCGCCAATGACACAAATTGTATTTTCCATACCATTCTCCATATTATTATTTTTATTGCTGCATCGAAATGTATATCATCCACATTCCATACAGCCGACATCACGGGGGAAAAGAATATTTTAGCACAAATTTCTTCTTATCAATCATCAATCAAAAAATATTTTCACCAATATTTTTGTCAATCATTTCCACTTTGTTTTTTCTGCCCATTAAGGCATAGAAATGCCGCCATTCCTGCAAGGAATACAGAGGAATCCTCTCATTCTCCAAGGATGCATATCCTTCAATTTTTTCTTTCTTCAGTGAACAGTTTTCGTCCCTGCCGCTGCATACAATGATCATTCCTGCAATGACATCAATTTCAACGCCCTGCAGATTGAATTCATAAAAGCGTTCTGTCTTATACATTCTATTGGCGGCAGAATTCTCCTGCACTGCACCAAGGTTTAATAAAATATTCTTTACCTTCTCTGCATCCTGCGATGTTGTCATCAAATCAATATCATGGAACATATTTGTAATGCCGTGAAAATACAGCAGCATGGATGCGCCAACAGCCCACGTGATCTTCTGCTCATTCAATTCATGGGCAGCCAGAGCCAGCACATGAAGTATTTTTTCTTGATCTGTCATTTTCATTGTCCCTCTTTGCTTATTGTAAAACGCTGTTCCAGACAGTTACAACTCCATCCCATAAAAAAACCTTGTTTCTTCAACAAGGTCTTCTCTTATCTCAATAATTGTAAGCTTTGACTTCAAAGAATGCCTGTGGATGATTGCAGCATGGGCATACTTCCGGAGCCTTTTCACCAACATAGATATAACCGCAGTTGCGGCACATCCAGACCTGCTGTCCATCCTTTGTAAATACTTTTCCATTCTCCAGATTATCCAGCAGCTTCTTATAGCGCTCTTCGTGTGTTTTTTCAATGCCTGCTACCATACGGAACTTTGCAGCAATTTCCTTAAATCCTTCTTCATCAGCTGTTACCGCAAATCCTGCATACATATCAGACCACTCATAGTTCTCACCGGCAGCAGCATCCGCCAGGTTAGCAGATGTGTTTCCAATACCATCGTTCAGATACTTGAACCAGAGTTTTGCATGTTCCTTTTCATTGCCTGCTGTCTCATCAAAGATAGCAGCAATCTGTTCCAGGCCTTCCTTGCGAGCCTGACTTGCATACCAGTTGTACTTGTTGCGGGCCATAGATTCGCCTGCAAATGCAGTCTGCAGATTAGCTGCAGTTTTAGAACCTTTTAATTCTGTCATTTTAATTTTCCTCCTATGGTAATGTCTATTTTCAATTTTAGCAGAACCCGGCAAAGTATCAACGGGATTTGCTGTATTATTCTTGATTATTCAGTCAGCGTTCAGCTTCACCTGCATAACAACAGGATTATGATCAGAGTTGGCAAATGACTTGCTCTGTGTCTTTACACTGCTGACGCTCACATTCTTCGAGACAATAAATCCATCAATCATATAATATTGGAAATTTGTCTGATCCGCACCGGCATATGCCTGATCCAATGATCTGCATGTTGGTACACTGTTATCCATCTCGAACTGCCAGTCAGATGAGAATTCGCTTTGGTCCACTTCACCGCAGTGCCATTTTCCTTCATATTCTGGATACATGCTGTCATCTGTTCCGGAGAATGTCTGGTTGAAATCTCCGCCGGCAATGACGTAATTGCCTTTGTCTGCTTCTTCCTGCAGGACCTCCTTCAGCATCTCAGTCTGTGCTTTCTTGCCCTCACCGTCATCGTACGCTTCCAGATGTAGGTTCACCATGACCAGATACTTGCCTGATGCACTGCCGTCCGCGTTGCTTACTGGGATCTTGTCGACCATCAGGCAGCGTTTGAGATTTCCTAATCTCACCGGCCATTTGAAAGGTGTTGGCAGCGCATAGCGCACTGAAGATTCAATTGAATAATTCGACAGCGTGAGAATGCCGCCATTGACTTTGCCAATTGGTGGAATTGGATATGGAATGAAAGCAACTTTGAAGTTGTATGCAAATGTAGAATTGGAAAGCTTTGCGGCATTCGCTGCCTGCAGCTGTGTTTCAATTGTTTCAGCTTCATCGATATCATGGGATCGTGATGAATTGATATCAACTTCCTGCAGGAAAACAATATCGGGGCTGACTGATTTGATTTCATCCGCAATGCCGGTCAGGTTCTGATTGACTCTTGCGGTATCCGCTGTCTGCACTGACTTGCCGCCATCCATAAAGAAATCAGCATTATCTCCTAAGGCACCATAGCCGACATTCCAAGTCATCACAGAAAGAGAGGAACCTTCCTTTAGTACTGTCTTTGTATCACCAGACTTGATATCCAGTGTTTCCTGAGCTGCCGGACGGTATTCTGATACTGTCAAGAAAGCCAGCAGCAGTGCAAAACAAACAACAATGACACCCACGATCCTGGCAAGCCAGATCAGTACTGACTGCCATGTTTTTCTTTTCTTTTTTTCCTTGCGCATATGAATTATCCCTTAATTTAGTTACAGCATTTCCTAGGTAGATTATATCTTTTTATAGACTGGAATGGAATCAATTGGTGCTGAAGCAGCGATCATTTGACCGCCTTCATAGACCTGATCATCTCTGGTATCCTGCCACCTGCCCTGCGGCAGATAAACAGATCTTTCAAATGTATTCAGAGCCAGGATTGGCGCAACAAGATATTCCGGTCCAAACATATACTGGTCATACAGATTCCAGCATTTTTCATCATCAGGATATTCATAGAACATTGCCCGAAGAAGCGGTGATCCGTTTTGATGTGCCTCTTCATAAAGCTGCTGAATATACGGCTTCATTGCCAGGCGGATGTCCAGGTATTTCTTCATGATCCTGAAATTGTCCTCGCCATAGGACCACAGTTCATTTTCATGTCCTGTATGCAGGTATCCTCCGCCGAAATCACGTTCATCCAGCGGTGGGATATTCAGCGGTCCTCTTTCACCATGCATGCGCAGAACTGCTGTATATACCGCAAACTCGAACCAGCGGATCAAGAGCTGCTGGAAATCAGGATCACTGCAGTCTTTGGTCATAAAGCCGCCGATATCCGTCGTCCACCACGCAATGCCTGCCAAGCCCATATTAATGCCTGCTGACAATTGATCACGCAGGGACGCAAAAGTGCTTGGTACATCACCGGACCAGATGACATTGCCATATTTCTGACTGCCTGCCCATCCTGAGCGGAGCAGATTGACCGGTTTTTTTCCAAGTTCAGTCTGATGATCATAGAAAGTACGGCTGAACCACTGCGGGTAGATATTGCTGCATTCCAATGCAGGTCCAAGGTAATACCGGTAATGATCAAAATCGTATTTCACGTAATCAGGTTCGCTGTTATCCAGCCAGAAGCCGTCAATGCCCAGATCATAATAATTCTTCCGGCATACGTTCCACACATAGTCCCTGGCTTCCGGATTGGTCGCATCATATTCAACACAGTCGCCTTGATAATCATAGGTCTGCGCGGAACCTCTTTCCGTCCTGATCAGCATGCCGTTCTCACTCATATAACTGAAGTTCTCGCTCTTTTTGTCGACAGAAGGCCAGACAGAGACTACGACCTTGATGCCCATGGCATGAAGCTCATCGATCATCTGTTTAGGATCCGGCCAGTACTTTGGATCAAACTTCCAGTCCCCTTGATAGGTCCAGTGGAAGAAGTCAATCACGATTACATCAATCGGCACATTGTGCTGTGCGCACGCTCTGGCAACTGAAAGAACTTCCTCCTGTGTCCGATAGCGCAGCTTGCACTGCCATAAGCCAAGCAGATCATCCGGCATCATTGGGGAACGCCCAGTTACTTCTGTATATTTATACAGGATCTCCTTTGGTGAAGCACCGACGGTGATCCAATAGTCTAATTCTTTGGCCGCAAAAGCATGCCATTCCGTGATGTTCTTGCCAAACGATACTCTGCCAACAGCAGGATTATTCCACAGAAAACCGTAGTTCAGACTGGATAAGGCAAAAGGTACGCTCACTTGAGAGTTCCGCTGCTCCATGTCTAAAATGCATCCTTTCAGATCTGTATTTTCCTGCTGATACTGTCCGCAGCCAAAGATCTTCTCGTCTGGATTGCTTTCAAACTTCTGGATGATCTGATAGTCACCGCTGACATAAGGCTTGTATTCACGGTTGAGTGCACGCAGGCATCTGCTTTCTTCTGAAATGGTGCCGTCATAATTCCGATAATATTCACGCAGGATCATCTGATCATCGCGATAAAACGTGATGATGCCTGCTTCATTGACTTCAGCTCTGAGATGCCCATTTCTGATGCATGCATGTTCAGCATCAATCTGAACAGCTGGGCGGATATGACTGATTTTTTCCGTAAGTGCCCAGTTATGATCAGTAAAGGCTGGATACATGCTGGCACGCACTCTCAATGCATCACTGCCCCATGCTTCAATCCTCAACGTTTCTCCCTGGTGCTTCACTTCAAGACCAGTTTTAATTTCGCGGCACTTCATAACTGCCCCTTTCCAATCTGTCCGACTGCTCAGACCAGATCAGCTAATGTCTGATACATCAGCTTTGTATCAATCGGCTTTGCAAGATGCGCATCCATTCCTGCTTCCAAACAAGCCCTGACATCTTCTTCATAATCATTTGCCGTCATGGCAATGATTGGGACATGCCTGCTGATATTGTCCAGCTTTCGAATCTGACGGCACGCTTCCAGCCCGTCCATTACCGGCATTCTGATATCCATAACTACAGCAGCATATCGATTATCTGCCTGACGGT
>Ga0268356_11321_pt1 | contig 23072 bp, 22 predicted proteins | sample BioMet10_FD_194415 | JGI IMG/M metagenome (GOLD analysis project Ga0268356, IMG submission 194415) | Sewage microbial communities from Oakland, California, United States - Biofuel 10 (PacBio Assembly) | ecosystem: Engineered > Wastewater > Sewage > Unclassified | place: USA: California | collected...
TTGCGGATCTGCAAAGACCGCAGAATGCACAGGTAGTTACAGTCATTTCCTATATATGGAATGGACATGAAAGGATTTTGGATGAAAAGGAACAAGGAATGTTCAAACTATTTTAAAAATCAAGCCGGATGGAAACGGTGTTTCCTTTTGATGCGGAAAAAATGGGAATCCTTAGGCAAAGTTGGAGGACAGATTCATTTGGAACACTGCACAGAAGAAGAGAAAAAATCAGTGGGACGATTCCTTGGCCGTATTATTGAAGGAGATTGTATTGAGTACTCACTCGTTGAATTTGAAGATGCTTTAAAGAAGACGCGTTATTCGGACGTCTCTTTTCTAGAACTCATGGAAACATATTTTGGCGAGAGTTTAGTGTCAAATCAAGAACGCAGAGAGATAGAAGCAGAACATATATGCAATTTTTTTGAAGCTGCAAGCAATGCTTTTAAAGGAAATCAAGCAGCACAGCAGTGGATAGAAGATGCATATGAATGCAGAGATTATGGTTATACGCTTATCCTACAGCAAATAAATAAAGATACCGACGGTGCATTAGAATTAGTTAAGAATATTGGAAATGCAGTTTCATATCTCCATCAACAGAAAGAAAACGAATACTTCCATGGTATGCCGATTGCTGTGTTTGCAGCCAAAATTTCTGGCAATCCTCATTATTTTGACAGGAATTCGATTTCAGGGCGGCTTCTGATGTATGCATTATGCTGGGACCTTTATGAGGAGTATCCACATTCAGCAATGAAATGGAAAGAAAGACTATCTGAGGCAAAAGTTCTCTCGGATAATATTTCAAGCCAGGTTACAGTATTTGGCATTCATCTATACAGAAAGTCAGGACTGCATCAGGGGGTTGAAGAATTCTGCCAAATCCGCGAACCATTGGTGTTAAGTACCTATAATATGAAGGATGTGGTACGTGCTGCAGCAGATGACAATGAAGTGTTTATTGTTGAAAATGAAATGGTATTTGATTTCCTGATTGAATCTGTTCATAAAGAACATAAAGAATCGGTCTCAATCATCTGTACATCAGGACAGCTTCATTCAACAGCTTTTGATTTGATTGATCTATTGGCAGCAGATCATACTATCATTCACTACAGCGGTGACCTTGATCCTGAAGGAATGGGCATTGCAGATCGATTATGGCAGAGGCACCCTGCGCAAGTCAGTATATGGCACATGGATGTAGAAGATTATAAGAAATCCATCTCACATGAATCTATCAATGATAAGAGCATTACGATGTTGGACAGTCTGCAGAATGATAAATTGAAAATTACTGCAGAACAGATCAGAATTTCGAGACTTGCTGGGTATCAAGAGAATCTGCTGCAAGACCTCCAGAAGGATGTTCTGAAGAAGAAACAGCATATTTATTAAACCTTGTACTTTCAGGAAAGGGAACTGCAGACCAACAGCCGATTCAGAGATTTCGTGAACTGGACTGCTATCAGGCATGAAAGCCTCCAATCATGCAGGAGCTTCTACTATATTTGTTGAGTTCATGTTGTAAGCAATCAGAGAACTTTTGATAGAGTTTTCTCATAATGGTGCGGTGCTGAAGAACAAGAGCCTGGATGAAAAACTGCTGGAACTATTAAAGAGAGATAACAAAAGAACGGAAGACGGTCTGGCTGAGGTCAAAGGTGTATCTCCAAGAACAATTCAACGAGCTCTTAAGAGATTGATGGAATCAGGCAGAATAGAACATACAGGCTCAAATCACGGTGGGCATTACATCGTAAAGAAGTCTAAATAGATGTCGTAATAAATGACGTAAATAGTGTCGTAATAAAATGGGCTGTCACAAATGAGCCGATTATATACAACAACTATTTGACAAGAACTGTTTATATTGTGACCAAATTTTGACCAAATAAATTGTATGAAATGAATAGAATGTATAGAATTGGTGGAAATTTGAGAGTTATTATGTAGCCAATACGACCATATAGAGCAAGTGATAAGTTGGTATCATCGAGTGGGAGTGAAAGACTAATATATTTATTCTTAATCGAATGCTTTAAAGGAAGAGACAGAATACGGTCTCTTCCTTTTTTGGTATGACGGGCATGTCATACATCGAGGGTGAAATCCCGAGGGACACCTGTTGCCGGTGAACCCGATAGCGACTCACAAGTTTCACATCGCGAGATGTGGGAGAGAAGAAGCGATAGCGAAACCGTGGACTTACGGACAGAAACCGGATATCAAGGCACATGCGGTGGACAAGATGACCAGAAGCATCAAAGTCCAAGATGGCAATCGTAAACCACATGTGTAAATCAGGAAGGTGAACGGGGAAGGATGTATGGTTTATCCCGCGACTGCTGGTGTCTGTTTTTTTCTGCCTTTGACATTGGGAAGGCAATATCCCTTATGTGATTCCATGAATACCTTCTCATCTATCTCCACTGCTTTATCGATTGTTTTCTCTTCAGTGATAAGTCTGAGGAAAGAAAGAAGTTCATGTCTCATGCGGAAGGCAGCAGATGGGCTGACATCAATGAGGGCAGAATTCGTGAGCAGCGAACCGTGTTCCAGAGTGCTCTTGATGAACATTGACCATTTGTCATAAGGCTGATGAGAATACCAGGTCAAATGCCCATTATCATAAGTAAATCGCTTATCCCATTCTTTACAGCGATACATCTGCCTGCCAGAATGTGATTTCTCGCCTTTGATCAGACGGGGATGAACTGCACCGCATTTTGGGCACATATCGAAATCAGTCTTCTTTTCAGCCAGATTGAGAGACTGATAGTCAATGATCTGCCTCTCAATATTCTCAATCTGGTAAGAATATAACGATGAAACAACATTCTCAGTCATGAATTCCATAGAAAGTGAGCCTCCAATGCCCTGAGAATATACCGCGGCCTGATATACTGCTGTACTCGTTAATGTACAATTAAATGTCAAGTCACCAAGTTGGAGGTTAAGCCCTTAAACTTAGCGATAGGTATAAATCAAGTGCAGATATAGATATTTACTGCTCATTCATCATTTCTGTCACCCACAAGTGTTGATGAAGAGCCTTATTAATTAATGCAGATATTTAAACACACCTAATGCAGTAAAACAAACCTGCATACATTTTGCATGCAGGCTGTATTATTTTTAGAAAATTTATATCGAATAAATAGTTATGACAGGTAGATTGTTTTCTTTAAGATAATTCAGTCATTCTATCAAAGAAATTCACTTATTTAATAAATCGTATAAATAGGCGGAAATCTCTTCACTTTTGGAGTCTTTGAAGAAATACTCTTTGAATTCAGGGTAATTAATTGCGGATTTTAATAGGTTCTGATCCATCTCCTTTAAAATTTTAATGAGTGGTTGATGAGTAACCTTTTTAAGTTCATCTAAAACTGTCTTATTTCTCTTCTCAGGGATAGCCCGATTTTTAGGATATCCACCACCAAAATCTTCTGAGAATAATTTTTCAAAAGTATAGTTTAGATTAATTTCGGAACCCCATCCAAAATTTTGTGCAAACGGCATTGCGATGCAGTTCCCATCGTTCACTTGACCAAATAGATAAGCATCGTTTGGATTTGTGATATGCCCACAAACCACATTTGGGAATGAATTACAAGCTAACATTGCACCTTGCCCAGTTCCACAACCAGTTACAACAAAATCGACTGCTTTTGTAGTTAAAAGGATAGATGCCAGCAAACCATTTTGAACATAAGTCAATTGATGAGGGTCATCTGTACTGAACATGCCATAGTTTACAACTGTATGTCCAGCTTTTTCAGCTTCAGTTTTCAGTGAATTATAAATCATTGAATTCTTGTCAGCTTGAGAGTTTTCATTGATTAATGCAATTTTCATATAGTTCAATCTCCTGTTATTGAGGCTGTTTGCCAATATATGCTAGGATGCCACCGTCAACATAAAGAATATGACCATTTACAAAATTGCTGGCATCACTTGCTAAGAAAACAGCTGGTCCTGATAAATCATCCGGATTGCCCCATCTTCCTGCCGGTGTCTCGGATATTATGAAACTGTCAAATGGATGTCGACTTCCATCAGACTGTAGTTCACGAAGTGGTTCGGTCTGCGGCGTAGCAATATAACCAGGACCAATGCCATTACATTGAATGTTATATTCACCATATTCTGAGGCAATATTTTTGGTAAGCATTTTTAGACCACCTTTAGCAGCAGCATAAGCACTTACTGTTTCACGCCCAAGTTCGGACATCATTGAACAAATATTAATGATTTTTCCATGGCCTTTCTTGATCATCGAAGGAATGACAGCCTTAGCAACAATAAATGGTGCATTTAAATCAACGTCAATAACTTGACGAAAATCACATGCGCTCATTTCGCACATAGGGATTCTTTTAATAATGCCTGCGTTGTTTACTAAAATATCAATGGTACCGACTTCTTCTTCTATTTTTTTAATCATTGCAATGACTGCTGATTCATCAGTCACATCACATACATATCCGTGAGCTGCAATACCCAATTCTTTATAGGCCGCAATACCTTTATCAACGGATTCCTGTTTAATATCATTGAAAACAATGGTGGCGCCGACTTTTGCATATGCGCATGCGATACCAAACCCAATCCCATATGATGCGCCGGTTATCAATGCCACTTTGTCTTTCAGATTAAAACTATCTAGGTTAAACATATATTATCTCCTCATATATTCATCTTTGAGCTCGTAAATATGTATCATTCATTACTGCCGCTTATCACTGATGAATCTATTTATGCAAGCAGCCAACGATGTATCATCAATTCACTTTGAGCTGTTGTTTTGATCAATTAAACTTCCATTTTTACATCAGGATTAATTAGGTGGATAGCAAATCCAGCAATTTCTAAATCTAGATAAGCGAAGTTAATAATGCCTGTTTTCTTGTTCCTGGTAATAGTTCCTTCAATCGGCAGTATACCCATCTTGCTTAGATGATACAAAGCTCTTTCTGGATATGGAGTGTAAATGGCAATATGGCCGTTAGATCCTCTTCCAGGTACATTTAGAAATTCAAAGCCCTTACCTGCAAACTGTGACTTTGGCTTATGGTAATATGTAAAATCGAATAGACTGCATAATTTTTGGGCATTTTTGACTGCTTCTTCTTCAGAATTGTTATTCACGCCGATATGAATTAATTCGTATGTGAGCAAAGATTTCACTGCTCTGCGAGACAATTCTTCAATTGCACTATAATTTTTGCTGCAAATGAAGTCCTCTTTAAGCATAAAGCTTCCACCAATTGCTAGTACTGAAGGCAGACTTAAGTAATCATGCATATTAGCTTCATCGATGCCACCTGTCGGTAAGAATTTAACATCACTGTATGGTGCACTTAAGTCTTGAATCCTTTTAGCACCGCCACTGCTTTCGGCAGGAAAGAATTTAACTGTCTTCAGTCCGTAGCTCAGAGCAGTCTCAATTTCACCTGCACTTGAGATGCCAGGAAGAACAGGAACCTCATTTTCAATGCACCACTTTACAACTTCATGGTTGAATCCAGGCGTGACGATGAATCTAGCACCAGCTTTAACTGCATCTGAAGCCTGTTTTTTAGTTAACACAGTACCAGCTCCAACTAGCATACCTGGCAAATTGGTGGATATTTCTTTGATTGCATATAAGGTATGCTCACTTCTAAAGGTGATTTCCGCTGCATCGATACCGCCGTTGAATAAAGCTTTAGCTAAAGGCAGTGAATCTTCTTCATTTATAATCTTTACAACGGGAACGATACCGATATGAGATATACGTTCAATAATTTCATTGTTCATATGTTTATCCTGCTTTCTTTCTGTATGTCTAAAGTAATGTCGAGAATATATGGCTAACCGGTTCGCTAGAATTATATTCATTGATGGGTGCCATGTCAACATAAACGATGATAAGTGTCATTATGAACCGGTTCGTAAAATAATATTTTTTTCACAATTTAGTCAAAAGGTATTGACATGTACAAAATTATCAAATAACATATGAACGTCTAGGGAACCGGTTCACTATATGAGGGAGGAAAAATGGTAAGACAAGTAACAATCGAAAATATTACGAAAAAAGATCTGTTTCTGAATGAGATACCTCTGACTCAGGAAGAAATAAAGCATGCTTTTGATGAGTGTATCAAACAAGTAGATCTCAATATGGATTATTTTGAAGAAAAGTTTCCTTGGCCTGCTACCAAAGAGTTGAAATATTCTGTTATTGACAACATTGAATGGACAAATGGATTCTGGACAGGCATGTTGTGGTTAGCTTATGAGTACACTAAAGACGAGAAATATAGAAATTTGGCTGATATCAATGTCGATAGTTTCTTACACCGTGTAGAAAATAACATTGATCTGGATCACCATGATCTTGGATTTCTTTATTCATTGTCATGCGTAAGCGGATATAAGCTTACAAAATCAGAAAAAGCAAAGAAGGCAGCTTTATTAGCAGCCGATAAACTGATTACTAGATGGCAAGAAAAAGGTCAGTTCCTGCAGGCGTGGGGACCAAAAGATTCCAAAGAACATTATCGTTTTATTATCGACTGCATGCTGAATATTCCGCTTCTATATTGGGCAAGCGAAATGACAGGGATCTGTAAGTATAAAGATATTGCAACCCGTCACTTTGAGACAAGTGTGAATAACGTAATCCGAAACGATGCGAGCGCTTTCCACACATTTTATATGAATCCAGAAACTGGGGCACCAGATCATGGTGCCACAAGGCAAGGATACAGTGATGAAAGTTCGTGGGCACGTGGTCAGGCATGGGGAATCTATGGTATTCCTTTGAATGTCAAATATACGAATGCGTTTGAATACACAAAGCTATATAAAGGTATGACAAATTATTTCCTAAATCGGTTGCCGACAGATAATGTATGCTTCTGGGACCTGATATTTACTGATGGGGACAATCAATCAAGAGATTCAAGCGCTGCCGCTATAGCTGTATGTGGGATGCTTGAGATGGATCGATACTTACATGACAATGACGAGTGTAAAACTATCTATCAAGGAGCTTGCCAAACAATTATGAAGTCGCTGATTAAAAATTATACGAAAGCGGATCATGAAGCAGGCAATCCAATTCTTTATCACGGTGTCTATTCGTGGCATAGCGGAAAAGGCGTTGATGAAGGAAATATCTGGGGTGACTACTTTTATATGGAAGCTCTGACACGTTTGATGAAAAAATGGGAACCATATTGGTAAGGAGAAAAAAAATGAGTACACCAAACATTGTAATGACAAGAATTGATGAACGTTTAGTTCACGGACAAGGACAGCTTTGGATTAAATCAATTGGCTGCAATACCGTAATTGTAGCGAATAATGAAGCGGCTAATGATCATATGGCACAGACGCTGATGAAAACTGTTATTCCAAACACAATTGCTGCACGTTTCTTCACAGTCGAGCATGTCATTGAGATCATTCACAAAGCAAATCCTGCACAATCCATCTTTATTATTGTAAAAAGTCCTAAAGATGCGCTTGCTCTAATAAAAGGTGGAGTTCCAATCAAACATATCAATATTGGGAATATCCACAATGCCGAAGGCAAGGAAAAAGTAACAAGATCAATTTTCTTAGGCGCAGAGGATAAAGCTGCACTCAAGACAATGATTGAGGAATATGGTGTTACATTTGACACGCAAACTACTCCTAGTGGGAATGATGGCAGTGTTCAAGTTGACATAAAAAATTATTTGTAATTTATGAGGGGAGAAAGAAAATGCAAATTAGTATCATTCAAGCTGTCTTAATTGGGCTTTGGACAGCATTCTGTTATTCAGGCATGCTTTGGGGAATTTTTACAAACCGCGCTTTAGTATTAAGCTTTGGTGTAGGTCTCATTCTTGGTGATTTACCAACTGCTTTATCCTGCGGTGCAATCGCAGAATTAGCATTCATGGGCTTTGGCGTCGGCGCTGGTGGTACTGTTCCACCGAACCCAATCGGTCCTGGTATTATTGGTACCTTAATGGCAATTACTGTACCTGGGGTAACACCAGCAACAGCATTATCATTATCTATTCCATTTGCCGTTGCCATCCAGTTCTTGCAGACATTTATTTATACTTTATGTGCTGGTTCACCGGAAGCGGCTAAAAATGCCTTGAAGTCAGGCAACTTCACAAAATTCCGTATCAGTTCAAATTTAACTATCTGCTTATTTGCACTTGTTGGCTTTGGTTTGGGATTCTTAGGTGCATTCTCAATGGATACATTAAGCACATTGGTTACTTATATTCCACAGTGGTTATTAAAAGGTTTGAGCACTGCAGGCGGTATGCTGCCAGCAATCGGTTTTGCTATGATCATGTCTGTTATGCTTAAGAAAGAGCTTGTTCCATTTGCTTTATTAGGTTACTTCTTAGCTGGTTACTTAAATGTTCCAGTCATTGGTATCGCTATTGTCGGTGCTGTATTTGCCATCAAGTATTATACCGAACAAAATGCGAAACCTGCCGTTACTGCTGCAAGTCAAGAAGGAGATCATGATGACTGGATTTAATAAATTAACAAAAAAAGATTACACAAAGACAACTTTACGTGCATACTTCTTACAAATGGCTTCAACTATTCCAACTATCAAGGATTAGGATATGCATTAGTTATGTACCCTGCATTAAAGAAAATGTATGGGGATGATAAAGAAGGATTAGCAAAGGATTTGATTGACAATTCTGAATTTTATAATACAAATCCTAACTTCCTGCCTTTTATCACTTCGATTCATCTTGCAATGGCTGAAAATGGCATGTCCTATGAAGAAATTCGTGGCATTAAGATGGCTTTGATGGGCCCTTTAGCAGGCATCGGTGACTCCCTGTCTCAGTTCTGCATCGCGCCTTTGTTTTCGACTATCTTCGCTTCCATGGCAATGGAAGGCGTTGCAATCGCACCGTTGCTATTCCTGCTCTGTGAGAATCTTGTGTTATTAAGTATCAAATTGGTAATGGGCGGATATGGACGTAAGCTTGGCACTGAAATGATTGACAAGCTGTCTGAAAAAATGGGCGTGATCTCAGATGCTGCTGGCATGATTGGTGTTACTGTCATTGCAGGCCTGGCAGCTACATTTGTCAAAATGAAGGTAAATATTACATTTGCGGCTGGAGCTGTGACAGAAGGTGTGAAGTCTTCTACCGTAGATATCCAGGCGATGTTAGATAAGGTAGCTCCGTCCTTGCTTCCGATTTTATATACTTGCTTAATGTACTATCTTATTAAGAAAAAGGGTGTTACAACTTATTGGCTTGTATTAATCACTGTCGTAATTGGTGTTGCTTTAAGCACGCTCAAAATATTAGCTTAATCTATTTCAGTTAGAGCAGGAGACCACTCCTGCTTTAACTTTTATATTCAAATCATTATATATGATGACTTAAATATGAAAGGGCAATTTATGAATTTAAAATATTTGAAGGAAACACTTAAAAAATTATATGTATTTAAAGATATAAATAATATTGCTGCTGAACTCGATGAAGGCGAGCAGAGATTTATATTGGCAAAGGCAGATGAACTAATTACAAATACATTTACATTTGATAAACCATGGGATATGGAAAGATGTGTTAAACCATATAAATTGAGTGTGATTGACTGGGAGAAAGATCCAAATGGCGATGAAGAATGGTGCTTCATGCTGAATCGTATGGATTATCTTAATTATTTAGTCATGGCATATAAAATATCAAACAATAACGATTATTTTGATAAAGCTAAAGAACTGATCTTATCATGGATAAATTCACATAAAACTATAAAGCCATTAAGATCAACCAGAACTCTGGATACAGCTATCAGAACAATGAATATATATGAAGCAAGTATATATATGGTAAATGGACTGAATGATTATGAGCTAAATATTATATTGGAGAACATATATCAACAGCTTGAATATTTAAAGAATTCATATCTTACTAGATATATTACTTCTAATTGGGGAAGTATTCAAACAGCTTCAATATGTGCAATCATTCCACTGCTGATTGAAGATTACGAAAATAATGCGGTGTACAAATTTGCTGTAAATGAGCTAAACAGGCAAGTAGTAGCACAAGTTTATAGTGATGGCGTACAATGGGAACAATCTACAATGTATCATATTGAAGTGTTAAATTATTTAATGAAGTATTTGTATTATGCACATTATATGAATATTCAAGTTGATGATGCAATATTAGATGCCGCCAAAAAAATGGCCGATGCTCTGCTCGCACAAACTACGCCTAATAGAACAATTGAAACATTTGGCGACAGTGATCGTTCCAACGTTGAAGATGTTTTTGCAAGAGCAGCAATCATTTTCGAGGATCCAAAATATCGTAGTCTTGCGGCTAATAAACTGGATATAGAATCTCTATATTTATTAGGGACGGTGAGTGCTAAAAAATATAAAATGATAAATTCAACAGATAAAACAGAACTTTACTTTGATGGCATTGATTCAGGAATGTTCACAATCAAGTCGTCTGAAAAGCGAGATGCTTCATTTACAATGATTACGAATGGCTCATTAGGGAGTGGCCATGGTCATAGTGATAACCTTCATATATCAATTTATCACAAAGGAAAACCATTCATGATTGATCCGGGAAGGTATACATATCGAGAAGGTGATCCGTTAAGAATTTATTTTAAATCAATGAAATCACACAACAGTATGATCATTGATAACAATGAATACCTACGACCTTCTTCGTCGTGGTCCTATGAAGATTTTGGAATTGTCGGTAATAACTATATAAGGCATATTGATAATTGTCATTATTTTGAAGGATCATTGATTGGTCATGCACCATTATCAATTATTACGAGAAAAGTTGTAAATATTGGGGATGGCATCTGGATCATAGTTGATGAAATTAGATGTGACGGTATACACAGATTGGTAAAAACATTTCATCTAGATAATGAGGCTGATATACGGCATAAAGAGTCTTTCTTGGAGTCAGAAAACGCTGAGGTCATAGTATATTCCAGTGAAGATATGGATATTGAAGATACTGTTGTCTCTTTAAGGTATAATGAGCTTAAGGATTCTAAGAAAATAGTATCGACTAAGGAATTTACAGATTCTTGTACTGTCTTTACAATAGTCGCAGGGAAGGATGTTGATTACTGCCAAACGCATACATTTCAAAATGGCGAAACAGAATGCAGTACGAATTTGGTGCATACCTTTGAATTTAAACAAAATAGTAAAAAATATACCGTAGCCATTTTCCATGAAGAAGTTTATAAAGGAAAAAAGGTGTTCTTCACAGATGGCATACCATATCACGCTAAATGCGTGATTGTTACGGAAAAAAATGGAACTAAAAAGTTACTAAAGATGAAAGCGTAGGTACTCAATGAGATTATTATTAACAATTTTAGCGGTGTCTTTTGGATTTTGGGGATTGATTATATTTGCCTCAAAGCTGTCAGTCAACAGACTGCAAAGAGCGTTACTTAGAAATGATATAGACGAATTTGATAGAATTTCCACTGGATTTTTGACAAAAACGCTGGTTACTAGGTCCAAAATACTTGCTCTTAAATTGAATTATGTACTGCAGAACGATGAAGAAATTATGATAGATGAAATGTCATGCGATATCATGAATGAAGTAATTACCAAAAAAGATAAAAGTAAGATGTTAATGATAATATTTCAATATTATATGTTAAAATTTTCAAAAGATAAATTAACTGATTTTATGCCTAAATTGAAGCAAAATTTATCGTCAATTGAGTATCATGAATGTAAAATGGCGTTTGATATTAATTTAAATGGAAGCTATGCATACATAAGTGAATTAAAAGAAGGTATGGATATTGCTGATGAACACGAAAAAGGGATGAAAGCATTCATGATTGCAAAGCAGTATGAAAATATGAATGATCAGAAATCAAGGGGCGTGTATTTGCAAAAAGCACTTTACAGCTTAAAGGGGACTCCTTTTGAAGCAGTAATCAAGAATGAATTATGTAAATAGAATTATATAGAAGAGGGTGTGTCTATATGAATGAAAATGTAACGATAAAAGATATCGCAAATTTGGCAAACACATCAAAAACTACTGTTTCAGCGTACTTAAGCGGGCAATATAAGAAGATGTCAGCAGAGACTAAATCTAGAATAGAAAGGTAATAGCTGAAACTCATTATGAGCCTAATATAGCTGCAAGAATGCTGAATTCAAAATCTTCGCATTTGATAGGTGTTATCATCGCTGATATTACAAATGAATTTTCAAATCAGCTGATCAAGGGTATTGATGCACAAATGAAGGGTGATAATTATAAGATGATTTTGGCGAATCATAATTATGATTCGAAAAAGGAAGCTGACCTCTTCGATGAAATGAATAAAATGGGTGTTGATGGATTTATTATTCAGCCAACACAAAAATTTCTGAAAACGAGAGATAAATATAATAAAAAGCCTACAGTCTTTATTGATTCTCAGATTCGAATTGATAGTGACAAATGGGTTAAATCAAACAACTATGAGGCTGTATTGGATGCCATGGAAGAAATGATCAAATCAGGTTATGAAGAGTTCTTGATGATTACTGCTGATCCTAGCGTCCTATCCACTAGAATGGAAAGAAGCAAGGGATTCTATGATGCCATGGAAATTCACGATATGCCTTATGATGATTACATCGTGGATGAGAAAATTACTTCTGATGAAATATCTGAATTTTTATCCAAAAATATACATTTAGATAAGAAGACTCTTATATTTGCTCCAAATTGCTGGCTGTTGCCAATTCTTTATCGCAGCATGCAAAACTATCGCTCTTTGATACCGAACAATATTGGAATTGTTGGCTTTGACAATCGTGAATGGGCTGATTTTGCATACCCGACAGTAACTACAATCGTGCAAACCTTCACAAGATGAAGGAAAGGCAGCATATCGTATTTTAATTGATGAAATTGAAAATCGTGGAATTGAAGCACCAAATCAGATTCTCAAATGCACACTAAACTTAAATGAATCTACAAATCTGAAATAAAATATTAATAAGTACTGGTAGTAGAACAAATTGAATATTTGCATTGTTTTCGCTGGGAACAATTGAGTGGGAGTGACCAAGCAGGGGCTATTCCTTTAATTGAATACAATAAACGAGAAGAGTAACCAAAATCTCTTCTCGTTTTTTTGAACATCTTTTACTTTTAGTATGTATGACATGTTTACAAAAATATGATCTACGTGACATTAATAAAAAGAAATCAAATATTTATCTCCATACTGAACATGTCTTTTCTCAAGCTTCATTTTGATCTGTTGGGAATAAAACACCAATATCTTTCCTGGCTTTGGTCATCAGTTTAATGACTTCATTGCTTTGATTCAGCAACTCCATGCATTTTAGATAGTTATCATCCGTTATGATCTTTATAAAGTCATCAAATTCCGGTATAGCTCGCTGTTCACTCATACCAGTCATCGTACTCCTCTTTTATACCGTTATTCAGCTCTAATACAATCGATCCAATCAGGTTGGCACTTGTGGAAGTTGTGATTGTACCATCAGTGCCTTGCACAATACTTCCTCGTTCTCCCCGGCAGTCTTTGGCGGCTGTACATGCAGCTGAAAACTTGTCATATTTCAAAATCAGGATGCCAGAAGTGTCAATGTCTTTTTCAACATTGGCGTAATACTTAAACTCCTCCGGACTGCCGAACAGACCCATGACAAAGTGCAGATTGTAAATGTTCAGGTCCATAAGAGAACCTCCTGCTTTTGCTGAATCAAATGCTGGCAGAACAATTCCTGCACGGAATGCATCATAGCGTGAAGAATACTGAGAATATCTTGACTGAACAATTTTAATCTGACCGATGCGTGGTAACCATTCTTTGATCTTGGTATAATTACCCAGATGCAAGGTTGTGATAGCTTCAAACAGGAAAACGTGTTTCTCTATCGCTTTTTCTTTTAACAGGTAGAGTTCTTTTTCATTACAGACAATCGGCTTTTCAATGATGATATTCATGCAATGATCTATTGCCGCCATGGCTATTTCAAAGTGTAGAAAATTTGGTACAGCTACATATACGGTATCAATTCCGGAACTATAAAATGTTATCGGATTACTTGTATAGATGGGAATTCCATATTGTGCAGCTAAAGCCTTTCCTGTTGCCAGACTACGTTCAGTTGAAAGGATAGCTACTGTGGTCAATCCTTCTACTTTTCTGCAACATCGGCAGGAAGTTCTTGACAATCATTCCAGTTCCAATAATTCCTAACTTCATTGCTCAACGTGTCCTTTGACCTGATAAGAATCTTCAGTATATTGCATGATTTCGAACCAATTAAAATCAGGATCATGAATCCAGAACTGCCATGTTCCAGAAGGACCTTTTGAAGGTTTATTACGTGGCTGAATGCCTTTCATTTTCATTTCATCGTAACATTTAAAAATATCATTACACAGCAGAGCAAAGTGAGAATAACCTTCGTACTCATTCCACTTCGGATGAGGCTTCTGGTTTTTCATAACTGGAAATAGCTCAATGAATTGACCTGGTGCAATCTCAATGTAGGCATTAAAAATGCGGTTTGGATCCGTCTTTGCAATCTTTTGCATCTCTGGCCTGTCATTCCTGTCCTTATAGGCACTGTAGTGTACCAGAACTTTCAACTTGAGCCCTAGCTTGTTGAGATAGAAATCCATCATTTCATCCCAATGGTTTGTATAAAAAGAAACATGCATCAAGGAATTGAACATAATAATACCTCCTGCTTTTACTGTAGCAGAAGGTATCTCTTTCAGGATATTTGATTCAGGCATTTATTATGTCAGAACTCTGCTACAAAGCTAGTCGAGGAGAGACAGGAAATCAATATAAGTACCGTTGTTCTTGGCTAGTTTTTCAATAGCTTCATAAGGAACTTTACTGCAGGTCTCATAAACAGCACTAAACAGATCCAATGTCTTGTCTTCTGAAGAAATAACGATGATAGTCCAAATGTCTTCTTCATCGTACAATATTTTCTTTGACAATATAATCTGGGCAACGATAGAGTGAGAAGACAGAGCTTTATCGATTTTGATCATTAAGATGCCATTATTCAGGGTTTCAATACGGTTCTGTTCAGCCATCAGGCAACGCTCCACATAAGGTGCCTTCAGACGCGTGAGGATGGAACATATCAGATTGGATAGAGATTTACTGGCATCATGTAAATTTTTAATGATGACACCGCTTTTGAAAAGAGAGGGGCAGAAGGAAAGACATGGATGAAAATTCTTATAATCTGAGGAGATGAATCTTCTAATCTTATTGATGTCATCATCGAGCACATGCTGAGAAATTGTAATCACTGGAATTGTCAGATGAATAGCAATCGGCAGTGTGGTGATGACAAAAGCATATTCCGAAAGATTGTAGTCATCAAGTTCGTGATACATACAGGTATCTTTGACAGCTAGCATATTGCCAAGTCTTTGATTGATCTCATAGCGGACGGATTCTGCTGCCATAGAACCATATCCCCCTATCAGAAGAACATTTTCATGATGTGACTTTAAGTTTTGAATCCAGTTGTTGAAGAAAATAGTATAAAAAGCAATATGGCTGCTGCTCATACGGAAACCAGTATATTTTTCCATGACATCTGCAACAATATTAGATATCAAATAAGCTAATGGATAATGATCAGATACTTGATGATAAAGAGGATTTCTGATTTTCTCATGATACTGGAGAATTAATGTTGTGGCATATATATATCTCTCAAAGATTGGATAGTAGACTGGGCTCGTGAAACTGATATGTGTCTGTTGATAAATTTCATTGAAGGATTCATCCATAATCTTCTGAGTCAGCGGGTTATTTACATTCAGCTTTATTTGAGAGGATGACTGTTTTGCTATAATCTTGATGGCAATCCGGTTGATCTCGTGTTCATTGACCGATACATTGAAGTAATTACTGATTAGAGAGCCAATGACACGGGCAGGATCGAATTCAGGGCGTCCTTTGATTGGCGTCATGTCGGGCGATGATGTTAGCACTTTTCCGGTAGAGATTCTTTGACCGGTAGTTGTGAGATATAGCATGAAATCCGCAAATGCAATATCAGAAAGGTGAATATGATATCTTTGAATGACTTTGCAGATTTCGTTTTCAAGATGCGCATCCGGAATTCTAAATAAATCAACAAAAGTATTGATTTTATGCGATTGACCTAAAAGGTCAAAAACAATGTCACAGTACATCTCTCGTTTTCCAAGCTCTGTTCCAACAAGTTTTAGGCCGTTACGTGAACGATATTCAATCGTTAGGTTATATTTATTAAAAATATTTTTGGCAAGTTGCGTTAATGAATTATTTACAGTAGAACGACTGACAAACATCATATCTGCTAGATCATCCAGCTTTATATAGTATTCATCATCTATATACAGTACCTGGCATAAAAAACTTTGCCGTCCTTCTGGTGTATTGATGTCACCGTATTCTGTACCAGTAGAACAAATTATATTCACAAGATTATCAAGTTCTGATCTTTCCAGAATCAAGTATCCTTTGGAACGCTTGGAGTCAAGGGTATAACCGAGCTTAGCAAGAATATTTTTTACAGAATTCATTTCACCGCGTACCTGCCTGCGGTTGATGCTTATGGCAGAGGCAATATCAAAAGAAGTACAGTAATCATTTGTGCTGACAAGATATTGAATGATTGAAGCATCAAGATCACTAATGTTTAAATCCGCTACTTTATTCATGCTAATATTTTACATGGTGTCATAGAAAAGATAAAGTGAATTTAAGCTCATACGATTACCGGCTTTATGTCATTATTTGTGCCAAATTATTGGATAGTTTTACTGTCATTATTTGTGCCTTCTTTTATGAGCAAACACTTTTATGAAACTCTAAGATATTTCTAGTTAACGTTCTACGTTATAGAAGGGGAAAACACAATGTCTAACGAAAAACAATCTTTTATGGACAAGATGACTGGCTTTGTAGATAAGCTAGCTGGCCCAATGACCAAGTTCGGGAACATTCCATTTATTCGCGCTATTACAAATGGTATGATCGGTTCTCTGCCTGTTACGATGGTCGGATCAATCTTTCTTGTCATCTACCTGTTAGGTTCCGATGGGGGCTTAACTACAAAAGCATTACTTCCATTCCTCACACCAATCGCAGGTAAATTAGTTCTGGTAAATTCTTTATCAATGGGAATCATGGCAATTTATATCACAGTTGCTATGGGTTCAGAATATGCCGAAATTAAGGGGTTCTCTAGAACAACTGGTGCTGTCGGTTCATTATTTGCTTTCATGCTTTTAAACTATGATTCTATTGGCAATCTAGTTGTAAAGGCAGCTGATGGAACACTGAGTGCTGGAGCAGCAGGTATCTCCACAGCTTATTGGGGATCTGCCGGTGTTATCACTGCAATGGTTGCATGCGCGATTGCAATCAATATCATCGATATTTGTTATAGAAAGAATATCAAGATCACACTTCCTGATTCTGTCCCACCTGCAATCGGCGACAGTTTCTCAGCTATTATTCCATATTTCTTCCTCGCTCTAGGTCTGCTGGGCAATCCGTACACTGATTGGATTCAATCTGCCTGAATGGGTTGGCACAATCCTGATGCCTATCTTAGGAAAGGCTGATAATATTTGGGTATATACAGCGCAGCAGTTCCTGTCTTCTCTGTTATGGTGCGTAGGTCTGCATGGTGATAACATTACTGGTGCGGTTACTGCAACATTCTTAAATGCATGGACTATCGAGAACCAGGAGCAGTTTGCAGCTGGTGTTGCAGTTGCAGATCTGCCATATGTATGGACATCCAATCTCTGCCGTCTTGGACAGTGGGTATCCTCATGCTGGCCTTTATTGATCTTCATGTACAAGGATTCCAAGAAGCTTCCTCAGCTCAAGCCGCTGGCGATTGTATCTACACCTCCAGCAATCTTCTGCATTATTGAGCCGATTATGTTTGGACTTCCAGTTATCATGAATCCATTCTTCATCATTCCGTTCCTGCTTTCTCATACACTTGCTGCTATCTTTACGTATGCAGCTACAGCAGCGGGATTTGTAGGAAAACTCTGCGTCAACCTTCCATGGGCTACGCCTTCACCACTCCTTGGCTTTATCGGTGGCGGTGGATCCATTGGTGGTCTCGTATGGCCATTCATTATGTGTGCTATGGGATGTGTCATCTTCTATCCATTCTGGAGAGCTTGGGTCAAGTCAGAATTGAAGAAAATTGCTGATAACGAAGCAGTAAATGCTGAAACTGCAAATAATGCATAACTAACAGCGTTTCTGTCACGAAAGAAGACTTGAGCGATCAGGTCTTCTTTGTTATTCTACATATATTTAGGAGGCATAAACATGCGCGAATGTCCACACTGTCATAAAGATCTGCCGGATGACTCGGAATACTGTACTTACTGCGGCACTCCATTGTCAAAGGAAGCAGTCCAAAATAAAAAGATTGAAGATTTAAATAATGAACGGAAAGAAAACCCAAACCCAAGCAATCTTGGAAAGTTCTCACTGTTTGTGACACTTTTCGGTGTTGTTGTTTTGGATTTCATTCTGGGAAGTACTGTTGCCACAATTACGAACACGAGCGCTAAATGGGTCTTTATCATCAGTCTGTTTGTTTATATCATAGCGATTGTCCTTGCTGTCATGTCATTGATCAAGGATGTCAGAGATCGCAGGAACGGCTTTAAGGATTCCGGAAATAGTATGTACGCAGTGGCAGCCATTGTGTTCAGCACAATGATTGCACTAGTCAACTTGAGCAACGTCATCTTGAAGTAATCGGAGGCATGAACATGTATTGTAGAAAATGCGGCACAAAACTGGAAAAAGGACAAACAAGATGTCCAAAATGCGGTACCGAAGTACTTCTGATTGCTCAGCGGAGCTATGATGAAAAATATCGGGAAGCAAAACAGAAAGAAAAGAGTGCAGTCAGGCAGATCAAAGTAAAGCCGGAGAACCGCTACATGAATTATGCAATCATCTGTGCGTTCACCGCATTTGTTTTGAGCGTTCTGCCTTGGCCGGTCAGCTGGAAGATAGGCAACAGTATCTGGATGAAGGTGATTATTCTTCTAGTTGCATTGATTGCGGATTATCATTGTGTCAAAGCAAATCAGATCGATAACATGAATGTAAAAAAATATATGACATACCAGAAACCTGGCATTTTGAAAGTGGCAAACGTTCTAGCAATATTGACTACAATTGTTGCAACTTTCAGTCTGTTCATGGGTAATGTATATCGTTAATTCTATACTTGAAGGAGAATAAATGACTGTACTATTTTTTGAGGCGATTGCCAGGCATGCTGTCTGGGGAAATACGCTCGTCAAAGATTATTTCGGTTATCATGAAATGCCGGATGGAACAGGTCAGACATGGGCGTTTTCAACAGATAAAAAAGGATCAAACCGTTGTTTGACAGAACCTTTTAGGGGAATGTCCCTTCATGATCTCTGGCAGGATCATCAGGAATTGTTTCAGCGGGAAGGGAAGCCGTTTCCTGTTATCATCTCACTGGTTGGACCAGAGGATAATCTCAGTGTGCAGATCCACCCGGACAGCAGAATAGCTGCAAAAATGGGATGGCCAATGGGGAAAAATGAAGCATGGTATTTTCTTGACTGTATCCCCGGGGCAGAGATTGTTTACGGCCATCAGGCATGCAGTGAGGAAGAATTCCGGAAAATGGCGCAGAAGGATCAATGGGATTCTCTACTCAGACATCTGCCTGTGAAGAAAGATGATTTTGTTTATACCCCGGCCGGTACGGTACATGGAGTCGGCAGAGGATGTGTGACCTATGAGATTCAGCAGGCGACCGATATTACCTGCCGGTTGTACGATTATCATCGTGTTGATACAGATGGAAAGGAACGGCCGATGAACTTTGAAGAGGGAGTCCGCTGTATTTCGTCGTACCCGCAGAAGCATGAGGAGCTTCCGTCTCCTGTCGTTATACCATGTGAGGGCGGCGACAGGACGGTGATGATTTCCAATGATTCTTTTACTGTAACAAGACTCCGAGTGGCTGGCAGATTTTATTTCAATGATGAGAATTATCAGCTTGCAACGGTTGTCAAAGGTACCGGGAAAATCAACAACATCACCATCAGCATTGGAGACAGTTTTCTGATTCCTTGCGGAGAATCAGTTGTTTTCCAAGGAACTGATTTAATGATCATGATGACACGGAATTGAAAGGGTGAATAATGAAGAAAGAATTTCTGTGGGGTGGAGCAACATCGAATGTACAGGCGGAAGGCGGCTACCTGGAAGATGGCAAAGGACTGAATGTCTATGACACGCTGAAAATACACCGGAGCCTGGCATTCCGCAGCTGTATTGTGATACTAAAGTAGCATCAGATCATTATCATCACTACAAAGAAGATATTGATTCTGATGGCTGAGATAGGCTTTAAAGCATATCGTTTTTCGATTGTATGGAGCAGAATCAATCCTCTAGGAGATGATGAGCCGAATGAAGCTGGACTTGCCTATTATGAAGATATGGTGGATTACCTTCTTTCAAAGGGAATTGAACCAGTCGTTTCATTGGTGCACTTCGATATGCCGGATCATCTGATGCGTAGATACAATGGTTTTTTGAATAAGCAAGTTATTAAGTTTTATGAAAAGCATGTTGAAGCAGTTGTACGGCGACTCAAAGGGAAAGTGAAGTATTGGCTGACGTACAATGAAATCAATCTCTGTACTTATATGCCGGATTTAGTATGCGGTGTTATTCCTCCAGCAGAGATGAGTGAAGATGAGTTGTTTGCTCAGCTGACAATAAATGTATTGGTTGCACATTCCCGAGCAGTACAAATCATCAAAAGAATCGATCCATCAGCGAAAGTTGGCGGGATGCAGGGGTTGACGGATTATTATTCACTGACCTGTAAGCCAAAAGATGTATTGGCGAGTCAATTCCGTACGCAGATGAGTGTTTACCTGATGTTTGATGCCATGACGAGAGGGGAGTTGCCGGAATACTTTAACAATTTCATGCGGCGCAGAGACTTAAAGCCGGTCTATACAGAAGAAGAAAAAATAATTGTCAAAGATGCATCTGAAAAAATAGACTACCTTGCATTTTCTTATTATCAGAGTTCCGTTGAAGCTGATTTTCCAGAGATTAATGATTCAATTCAGAAAGAAGATGCGATTCTCCGTGACAGTCGCCGACTGCGCAATCCGTTATTAAAGGCAAATGAATGGGGCTGGCAGATTGACGCGGATGGTCTTAGATATCTGTTGCGGGATCTTTACAGCCGATACCAGATGCCACTGTTCATTGTGGAAAATGGAATTGGCCTGGATGAAAAACTGACTGATGGCACAGTGGAAGATGATGAAAGAATTGCATACTATCAAAAACATATTGCAGCCGTGAAGAAGGCTGTCGAAGAAGATGGTGTAGATCTGATAGGGTATCTGGCATGGAGCCCATTTGATTTTCTTTCTTCACATAAGGAGATACGCAAGCGGTACGGCTTCATCTATGTTAATCGGGATACATATGATTTGAAAGATCTTGCCCGTTATCGCAAGAAGAGCTTCTATTGGTATCAGAAGTGTATCGCCTCTAATGGAAATGATCTTGACTGAAGAAGATTTTTATTAAACACAGGCATTAATAGAGCCAAAAGTTCAGCTGTTGAAAATAGTAGAAATGTTATGCTTTCTACGTTGGTTGAAGGAGGATATTTATGGGATTTCCTAAAAATTTTCTATGGGGAACATCGATCAGTGCAGAGCAGGCTGAAGGCGGCTGGAATGAAGACGGCAAGAGTCCAGTCCAGGCAGATTATGGTGCTGCTGGAACAACGACCGAAAATCGAAAAATCTGGTATCAGAATGCGGATGGGACAAGAGGCTCAATGGCACAGTTTTCTCATTTGCCAGCCGGTGCAAAATATCAGCTATTTGATGATATTCATTATCCAAATCATGAGGCAGCTGATTTCCTACCATCACTGGAAAGAAGATCTTGCCTTATTCGCAGAGATGGGATTTACGACGTTCAATACGACCATTGCCTGGTCACGGATCTATCCGCATGGCACAGAAGGTGGTGTGAATCAGGAAGGTGTCGAATTCTATCGTCAAGTATTTACAGAAGCCAGAAGGCTAGGCATGGATCCTGTCATTACGCTGTATAAGTATGATGAGCCAGTCTATTTTGAAGAGACCTACGGCGGCTGGATGAATCGAAAAATGATTGATGAGTTCGTAGCCTTCGCGCAGACATGTTTCACCGAATACAAAGGCTTAATCAATAAATGGCTAACATTTAATGAAATAAACATTTTGCGTCTGTTTATCGGCTTGCCGGGGATGAGGGCAGATATTAAGGACAGATTCATTGAACTTCATAATCAGATGGTTGCTGCTGCACGGTGTGTCAAGGCAGCTCACGAGATTGATCCAGAAAACAAGGTCGGCTGTATGATTGCCGGCATATGCAGTTATCCGCTGACATCTGATCCAGAAGATGTGATGTTCAATTATTCATCGTTTCAGGATAAATTCTGCTATTGTGCAGATACAATGATGCGCGGTGTCTATCCTTCTTTTGCACAAAAAATATGGCAGAAATTTCATGTTGATATGCATGTTTCCAAAGAAGATGAAAAAGACTTGAAGGAAGGATGTTCTGATTTCCTGGCATTCTCATACTATATGTCAACTTGTATGACAACGCATGACGAAAATGGAGACCAGATTGGTGCCAATGGTGTGAATGGAACACTCAATCCTTATCTGAAGGCATCGGACTGGGGTTGGCCGATTGATCCAACTGGTTTTCGTTATTTCCTGAATGTGTTATATGATCGATATCAGAAACCACTGTTCGATGTGGAGAACGGATTGGGAGCTTATGACCATGTTGAAGCAGACGGATCAATTCATGATGATTATCGGATCAATTATCACAGAGAGCATATCAAGGCCATGAAGCTTGCTCTAGAGGATGGTGTA
>Ga0268356_10676_pt1 | contig 22932 bp, 27 predicted proteins | sample BioMet10_FD_194415 | JGI IMG/M metagenome (GOLD analysis project Ga0268356, IMG submission 194415) | Sewage microbial communities from Oakland, California, United States - Biofuel 10 (PacBio Assembly) | ecosystem: Engineered > Wastewater > Sewage > Unclassified | place: USA: California | collected...
TCCTTATGAATAATAGCCGCTGTAATGGCAGCAGTATTCCTGGTATGCATAAGTCTTATAACGCGACAGATGTTTTCTGCCCCAAGATGACTCATCATCACCTCGCAAATTCCGGACATATAGTTTTGGCTCTCCATTCAAGTAATACCAGCCATTGATTACAACGTCATCATCAACACTGAATGTATAGTCAATGTCATAGTTATAAGTCGCATCTGGCACCACTTCGATGTTGGCCACATTTGTTGTATCCAAGCGATAGACCGTAGTTGAATTATCTACTGCAAACATCAGCCACTTTCCGCTCATGCCGACAGTTCTTACCTCCTGCGTGTTCGCTGGCAGGATAATCTTTTGAGTCGTTCCTTTGCCTGCACTGATCGTATCCAAGAACCACTCATAAGTAGTGTGATTGTAGTAATCGACTCCATTTGAGGTGCTGGAATACTTCTGGTTATCCTTTCGACTGATGCCATACCAGTTACCATCAGCTCCATGGAACAAATATGTAAGAACTCCATCATAGTTATAGTAAGGTGCATTCGTTCCATCCTTACTTCCGCCCGAATAACTGACCCAGTAAGGATAATGATTTAGTTCAATCGATGTCTCTTCGACTGCATCTGTGGCAATCAGAGAGTACGTACGCTGCAGCAGTTTTGCATGAATATAATCCTCAGGAATCTTACGAAGAATTGCAGCAGTCGTATTGTAGATAGAAATCATCTCCATGCGATAGCCATCACCAATATAAGGTCTCTGGTTATCCAGATAAGAATGCTGATCAGGATTGGAAATGCCGTTTTTTACATTGTCACCTCTGAGCATCACGAAGTAATTACTATCTACTTGTGTTCCCTTGCCTGCCAGTGAATTGGTCAAACAAATACAAGAGATCGTTCCATTGGCTTGTGATGTGGCAAAATCCCACACATACTTATAGCTGTTATCCACTTTCTTACTTTCGGTCAAGTTCCTGCTGCCACGTTTTGTATCAGCAGTATTATTTGCATCACTTGATGCATATCCTATTAAAGGATTATCAAGTGGAGCATAGATAATGGTTGGATCTTCTGTGATCGCATTCTGGTATAACAAAATACCGCCAGTAAGCCTTTCATAAACTGGCAGTAGCCAATCATCACCACTTTTTCCATCAAAGGAAGGACTGTCATACATCATTCCTTGTATATTAGTGTTCAGCACATCAGCGATTGCTTCTGTGACAAGGTTCGTATCCTCATATACTTCCTTCTCGCCAGTATGAACATTGGTAAGCTCAATAACGCTTTTTCCTTTCAGCATTCTTATTCCTCCTTATTCAGATAGTCCGTCGTGATTGTTTTGACATAACCAGAATCACCACTGATGACGATCCGATATTTAATCATCCCCGTTGTAGCCTTCTCTGCCCATGCATCTGTACTGATTCCTTGCAGGGCTGTTTTTGCCATGCCAGATTTTTCTTCCGATAATTGTGACCAGGTATTGTCGGTATACGTCCACCAAGTTGTCCCATTATCAAACGACACTGCAAATAAGGCAGCATCATCTGCATCAACCGTGACTTTCTCAATGCCAATAATCGACGCATCCGTCATGTCGATATTCTCCGAATAGATGACCTGCGGCTTTGGCAAGCCAGTATAGCTTGCCGTAAATGGCGGAAAAGAATTCAAGGAATCATGCCAATAGAGTACCGTTGGATCAGTCAGTGTCAGCAGCAGGCTTCCATTCGGAATCTCTTGTATTCCATGTGTCTCGAACACTGCTGCTGTCAGTTCTGTTTCCGTGAGCTTGCTCAAGGCACCATCCACAACCGTATATAGGCTCTTGTCTGCATCGGTGATCAGATACCTTCGGTTATATGGATCAAGAAGCGCTGGTAGGTCAGTGCTCAATACAAAGGCAGTTCCAGTGGCATCTTGATGCTTAAAAGTGATGTACTTTCCGGTCACCGGAGTAAAGGCTGTCGTTATCGAGCCGACCACAAGACTGGATTCACCAATGTAAGAGGTATTTGTCGGATATGTGATTACATTGATCACAATATCTCCGGTATCTAATAGCAACAGTTCCCAGACTAGTTTTACGTCATCTGTTGTTACGTTATATTGTGAATAACCTTCCCAGCGAATCCGCAGAAATTTATAGTAGTTGTAAACTGTTCCTTCTTCACGACTAACTGTATATACCTTTGCATCACGCCTGCAGACTTTCACCTGTTCAGCATTGGTACCAATCCCTATCCAGGAGTTACCATTCACATAGATATTTGAAGCAACCACGTTATTGAAATGGAACCAGTCTACTCCTGTTAAAGTATCCGTACTGTCATCATTCGGATTGTTATCGCGGATTTTGACCATGTTATCTGTGCTGGCAAAGATATCCTTATTGCAAAATAATCAGCCATTATTGACCTCCAGTTCTGTTAATGTAGTGAAGTTTGTAAAGCCGAGTGGATAAGCCACAAGGCGACCTTTATCGATGGATGTTTCAACACTCGAAATCACGGTTTGATACTTAGATGCAAGCATCAGTTTCTGATCTACAAGTACCGTATAATTCGTTCCCGTCATCTTCTGGGTTGAAGTATGATGGCCACCGACAAATGGTGCGGTTACAAATGGATTTACAGTGATAGAAGTCAGTGAATCAAATTCTTGGGTAGAAATCACCAGACTATCCATATTGCCCCGATCCAATCGCTTCTCTGTCCCGCCAAAGATCTCATAAGCTTTTCTCAGTGAAAATTGATCAACGTCAATAACATAGATTTTGCTATAAGACATCTTTTTCTTATCACTGATATCGATCACGTCATGAACCACCGGAGCAAACACTCTCAAGTTATCCATCAACCCAGCGAGCGGAAGACCCGTCAGCTGTATCTTTGAGTATTGATCTGACAGCCCTGCAGAAGTCGGTGCATCGAGTTCCGTGACTACATCTCCTGAAAGTCCTAATGTGCTCATAACATTTATCAGGATTGGACTCAGCTCGTCCTTTGCAGTAATACGACCATCCCAACGATCCTGGGCTCCAAGTCCCTGACCGGTAATGGATGCAATGATGCATTGTGCGGCAATCGTCGCTGCTCCTGGTGCAATCGATATCCATACCTCAAAGGTGTGGAGTGTCTTCTCTTGCATATCTAAAAGTGGATAAAACAGATTCAGAAGGTGCAAGCCACTATGCCATGTTTCTGTTGGATGGAATTCCTCAATCTCATGGCCATCAATGACGTATGTAACAATCACGACAGATTGGCCATCCTCTTGCCAGGGAGACGGAACTGAAACTGATGTTGCGAGTTCTTTATTTGTCGTTGTAACATTCCCTGATGCATCTTTGGTTTCTACTGGTAGGATTGTCATTCCTGTCCCCTGGGATGTAATCAATTTGGTTTCTTGAGTTGCAGCAACATCCAAAATTATGGTTGCCTTAAATTCACAGTCCGTTTCTTCTTGTGTGCATACTCGAGTTTAATGATCTGTCCCTTCTCTGCACCAAGTACATATCCCAGAGCATTTACATAAGAGTAAGTGGACATCTTAGTCGTCTCGACTGAATTGAGAAGGCCATTAATGTTCTTGTCATTCTTACTCTTTGCTTCAGATAGACGCGGATTTTTGCCTACACATTTCAGGGAGCACTTGCCATTGATTCTTACAGTCAAGGACGTAATGGCAGCCATCTTTGTTGCATCTGCCTGGCCACCAGTGAAGACTAAAACATCAGCCAAATCTAGTGCAGGATCTCCAATCGTTTCTGAATCGAAAGGAACATAGTTGATGACTGAAATTGCATTCAGAAGGTTTGTTAGAATCTGCTTTCTTGTCTCATCAAGGCCAAACTGCAATAAAGGATTGACACCAAAATTCATCGTCAAACCATCATCAGGATCTAATGCAATGTACTCTGCTGTATTCGTTCTTTTATTCGTTGAATTGAGCGCTGTATAACGCGTCACAAAATCAGAAAAGCTACTCGAATATCGATGCGTGTTATTCACGGTAGCTACAGAGTTAGCATTGTACTTTACCAGTTTCAATTTTCCGTCTCTACCAATCGTTGCAAAGCAACCTAATGCTTGCGAGAGATAATGCAATAGATCTCGGCAGGTCTCGATGTCGTTATCTGGATATACGCCCAAAAGTGCTGTTCCGTTTGGCAGGGCCTCGATCTCAGCTTTGGTCTGAGCCAGCTCAACTTTGCAGTCTTTGCATATTAAAGTCAGCAGATCATAAGGATATCCACTAGATTGTGCTTTGTTGTATGCACGCTCAAAATTCAGCATTGCATCGTATGCCTTTATCTCAAGGGTTCGAATCTTACGGTTCGCTTCTGCAACATAAAAGATGCCCAAAGGTACATCCTCAACGGTGCCATCATGCAGTGTCATATGAAAGGTCAATGTGATCTTTGCATTTTCAAGACTGTAACGGTCAATATCAGAGAACAGGGAGATTCCCATCTCTGCTGCATAGACCGAGCCTAGTTCTATTTCAGAACTTCCAGAACATTGCCTGGTAACATATCCAGATCCTTTGACAATGTCCTTATTGGTAAACGGATATTCTTTTCCTTCTGTTGTGACAATTAACCCAGACCAGTAAAAGGAGCGGGTATTTTCTTGTATTGCAATTTTATAGGCATCTGAAACTGAATACATAAACCCACTCCCTCCTAGTATTCTTTAAGATCAAAGCTGACTTTCCAAAGTCCCTTCTTGACTGTGTCATGAACCAAGGATGATTTGAAACCATCCATGTACATATCGCGTGTCTCAGGAACCATCGTTTCTGTATTAAAGAACTCGACAGACAGTTTCGGTTGCTTTCTCATTAAAGAGAATCTCTTCAGCCAATCTGGTGACACTTGAAAAGTCACAGAAATCTCCGCCATACCAGACCGCACAAGGTCTCTTTGTTTCGTCCCGGCTTCCGTATCTCCCGAACTATCAGCTTCAACATCTGACAGTGACAGATCATAGGAAGTAGGAAGTGGGATATCTGTATTGTTGATCCGCAGATATTGTGTAAATGCCATGATCTACCTCCTGACCGTAGTGCCATCCGCTGCTGCGCAGTAATAATGGTTTCATCAATCAATGTTCCGCCAAGATATACCGGGATTGTGATATCTCCGGTGTTGCCCGCATCTGCAAGTGCAGATGCAATTGCGGCAGTAATGCTTCCAGTCTGTGACGAAACTGCATTCTGAATCATCGAGGATAACGAACTGACTCCAACGACAGCTTCTGGTCCAGCTTCTCCGCCAGCAAGCAGCTGACCGCCTTGTGCCCCGAAAATGGTCGGGCTGTTCAAAACCATGCCATCTCCCATTGCCTTTTTGTACCAAGAAACACCAATATGAGGAATGGATGGTGGATCAAGCGAGAAGCTCCCTTCAATAGAAAAATGAGGCAGTTTGATCTCTGGTAAATGCCAATCAAAGTTAAAGAAACCCTTGATCGCATCGATTGCATTGGAAACGCCATCTCTAGCTGCGCTAATTTTGTCGCTGAAAGCACCCCTGATATTTTCCATGATGGAAGCCGCCGTATCGTGGGCGGCAGACAACTTGTCGGAAAAGGATTGCTTCACGTTATCCAGTCCATTCCCCACGTTGGTTTTGATATTGTCGATTGAATTACCGACACCTGTTTTAATGTTGTCCCAGATGGTTCCCGCATTTGCCTTCATCGTGTTCCAACCATCCGACCATTTCTGGCCAATATCTGAGAAGAAGTTCGGCAATGTTTGCGTGAAGAAATCGCCAACGGCAGTCCAGGCAGTCTGAATTCCATCACAGAAGCCAGACCACACTCCCTTAAACCAATCGGTAATGGCACCCCAGTTCTTCACGATGGCAATAATGGCCACAACTGCCGCGATAATAGCCGCGATGATGCCGATGATTGGTAGAAGTGGTATAGATGCTGCACCTACTGCTGCACCGGTCGCTGTGGCCGCTGTTCCGGCCGCTGTCGTGGCCGCAGTACCAATGCCCAGGAAGGTCGTCAAACTTCCAATTGCACTGGTGATCGTGCCGACAGCACTGATGACCTTGCCACCGGCAACCAGTAATGGTCCAATGGTCGCCGCAAGTAAAGCAATCTTGATGATCGTATTTTGCACTGGTTCTGGGATACTGTTCCAAATCTGTGAAAAGGTCTTCAAAGCTCCTGAAATATCCTTCAATACTGGTGCCAAGACAGTCGCTAATGAATTACCGATATCCGCTCCTGTTTCTTTCAGGCTATTCATGCTCATTTGGAATTGGTCAATTGGATCTAAGGTCTGATTGAATGTATTTTCAACACTTCCAGAGAAGTTACCCAGTGAGTCAGATAGATTCTCAAGGTTCAGTTTTCCTGTTGATGCGGCATTATAAACAGCAGCACCAGCTTTACTACCAAAAAGATCGTAGGCAGCCTGTAGTTTCTCAGTTTCTGTGCCATTTCCTTTCATAGTTTCTGAGAATTTCGCAATTGCCTGGTCTAATGTCTGACCATCCTTTGTGGCATTCTTCATGGCTGTTTTCAAGCCCATCATTGCAGCCGATGTATCAAGACCAGACATCTCAACCATGCCCATGAATCCTGCTGCCTGCTGTGAGTTCAGACCCATTTCTTTGAGTTGGACTGCGTTCAATTGCAGAGAACTTGCAAGGGTACCCATGTCTATACCAGTTGCCTGTCCAGTCGCATTGAGAGCATCCAACAGATCTCCAGCATTGGAACTGTCCTGTCCAAAGGCATTCAATACACCTGAGACATTATCAACAGAAGTGGATACATCAGTGTTATTGATTTGTGAGAACTTGATAAACTTACCAGACAGTTGATCCAGTGCATCACCAGAAAGTTTGAATCTTGTGTTCACCTCACCAACAGCGGCACCCGCTGTAGCAAAGTCGGTTGGAATCTCTGTGGCCAGATCCTTTACCATCTGGTTCATTTCATCCAGTGCAGCTCCACTAGCACCCCGTCTTCTGCTCAACAGTATCCAAGCCATCATCGACTTCTTTGAATGCAGCCAGTGAAGCTGTCCCAATGGCAACGATAGGAACTGTTACAACCTTTTGTGAGACCTTCACCAGCATCGCTGATCTTTCCGCCAACTTCTTGCATCTTGATCCAGCTTGTTTCAGTGTTGCAGCAATACTAGAATCTGTGGTCTTGCATTCCTTTTCCAGATTCTTCAGTTCCTGTTCCGTAGCAACGATCTCACGCTGCCATGCATCATACTGTTGCTGGGTGACTGATCCGTTCTTTAGACCTGCATCCATCTGATCCTGTACCGATTTCAGATCATTCAGTTTTTTCTTTGTCTCATCTACGGACTGACCAAGCAGTTTGAATTTCTGCTCGATCAGAGTTGAGTTTGTTGGATCAAGCTTTAGTAGTTTATTAACATCCTTAAGCTGTGACTGAGTATTCTTTATTTCTTGATTAACTCCGGCTAGAGCTTTTGAAAGGCCAGTGGTATCGCCACCGATCTCTACGGTTATTCCTTTAATTCGGTCTGCCACGATGACCGCCTCCTTTCTGAGTACGAAAAAAGCACCTCCACATCTCTGTGAAAGTGCTTAATGATAAACATTTAATTTTTATAACACCTCTATAAATCGGAAGTTGTATGGGTGGGGTTATGCTCATTTTGTGAGGTTGATGCAATAAAAATTCTTTCCATTATTTTCTCTAATTAAAACACCGCCATTATGAATGATAACCTTATTAGATCGTTCGTTGTTTGCATTAGCGCCGATTTGTAGTTGCATCATACCAAGTTCCACACACTTTTCTTTTAGTAATGCTAATATGGAATTTCCGTACCCTTGACCACGTTTTGAATAAGCGATAGCATAGCCTATGTTCCCGCTCGTTTCCCTCAATGCATCATTTAAGCAATGACGTATCCGTCCATACCCTATTGGAACCGTATTATCATACAACCAATAGGATGACTGTGGGACCATCCAGTTTTCCAATTTTCCATTATCAATTGCAAATTCTTTTTCAAGCCATATTTTGTATTGATCAAAGGTCATTCCATATACCTTATTATGAAAACCGTTATCGTTTGACGAAATCTCCTGCAACATATTATAAATGTCTTGACCGTCTGATAAAGCGAGTTTTTTTAAATATAACATGACACTCCCACCTCGTATTATATAAATAATCTTGCTCGACAAATTCGGATTTGTCGAGCTAATTATACCATGATACCACAACCCCGGTCAAAACCGATCCATCATATCCTGCGTAGCCACCTCCGAATAATCATAGCTGTCATTCCCCATTTCTGTGTACATATCATTAACGGTTCCAATGGTCAGAAGGTCAAGATCACGAATTGACAGACCGAGTTGAACACACCTCAATAAAAAAAGCGGTGTTGTCATTTCTCGATCCGTTTTATGAAGTTTTTTTAGACTCGACCTGCTGTTCAACATTCAAGCCCCAAAGAGAGATGATTTGTGGCAACACTTCATAGATTGAGAAGGTGTTGAACTGATCCAGCCATTCATCAGGTGTCTTTGCCACATTCACTGGATCTGCATGTTTTGCCATCAGCCAAGCAATATTCTCGAAAAGTTCCAAGCTGAAGGAATCCAGATCACCATCTTCCTTTTCACTCTTATCGATACTTTTCTCTAGTACGGAGAGATCTTTGTAAATATCCCTATGAAATTGATTTCTGTATAATCTTGGGATTGCTGCTGAAGCCCGGAATGTTACTGGAATTCCATCAATCTCAATTGTTTTAGTTACTGCCATTTCTTCATCCTCCTAAAAAAGATGCAAGCAGAGAATTACTTCCCTGCCTGCATATCATTTATGCTCCGGCTGTTGTATCACCGGTAGTAGTTGCTGTTGGAGCCTTTGGTTCATATACAGCCTTATACCAATCGTTATAGATTGCTTCGGATGTATTTGTACCTGTCTTGACCTTAACGACGCCGCTTGGAAGTGGGGACACTGTAAGAGACAGTTTTTCCGTCTTTACGGATGTCTTATCTTCCGTGGTATCACCTTCCATAGATGGTCTAGTTGCACTGCAGTAATACAGGCAATGCCTGATCTTTCTCTGATCACCGGTGAACTCAAAGAGCAGTGCAAAATGCGCCGGCTCCACATCTTTGTTTTCAACCAGGACACCATTGGCATCTTCGGTTTCTTTCAGGATATCCTTCAAGAATTCTTCAGGTACCAGTGCCAGCTCCAAATCGCCAGAGTAACCATTGTTATTACTGATCATGTAGTATACGGAATCATCCGCATAGAATGGATCATTCTCACCTTCTGCATCCAATGCTAAGCTGACGGAACCTGGCAGGCTTTTCAATGTGCCATAGGTGATGGTCCCGTCTTCGGCAATTGTCGTAGTTGCATAGTGACAATTTTTTAGACCAAACTTCACCTTATTCTTTGTATTAGTCATTTCCATGACCTCCTTCTATATTTCTGTTTGATAAAGCACTTCATACATCTTTTCGGATTCAATCCAGGTCTCTGTCTTTTCATAGGCAACCTCGTGGATTGCAAGGACATCCTCGATCTGGATCTCAATTTCCGGGTCCTTTTTATCGGTGTAGAGTTCAATGTTTAGCTCATTCACTTTGTAGTAGACCTGGTTATCCGCAAACATGTTGTCAGTACCTGGAAAAAGAAAAACTAAAAAAGGAGGATCAGGCGATTCTCCTTCCGCAAAATGGTCATAGGCAAACGGCAGATTACACTCCGTTAACATCGCCATCACATCCTCGTATTTCATTTCAACTTCTCCTCGATTGCTTTGATAAGGTCCTGCTCTCCTTTTTCTGCAGCAGGTTCTATATGCGGCTTCCCTGCCACTCTACCTCCACCACGTTTCGCATGACCAAATTCCAATAAATGGGTCAGCTGATAACGATTGCTTGAATGGACGAGAACATCTAGGCTGTTTGCATTCTCACGTATTTTCTTGATTCGCCAGCTCTTTTTATAACGGCCATTGAGGACCGGTGCAGAACTCTCGATATCTTTCTTTACCGACTTTGCAGTATCTTTGACCGCATCCTTCATATCATCCGTAGCGAGATTTGCGTACTTCTCCAGCTCATTCATAATGACATCGTCCATATCATCAATCGAAACATTCTGACTCATACTTTGCCCTTCTCCAACTTGCAGTTAAACTTCAAGCTATTATGCTTTTGACCCATTGGATTCACGTAGGTGATGTTATAGATCTTTCCATCGGTAAGAATCCGATACTTTGTGGATTCCACAGCTTTTGTTTCCTTGGAATAGCGAACGGTAAAATCAAGAGACTCTTCTGGGTTAACAACAGTACCGCCACTTTCAGAGCCGGTGCTTGTGCCAATTGTGGCCCAGCAAGAAAAGTAATCTGTCCATTCATTGGTATGGTTTCCGTACTGGTCTACAACAACTGCATGTTTCTGAATCTGAATCCGAACGCGAAGATCACCAATATTCATTCATGACTCCCTCCCGGATCGCAAACAAGATCGACCGAAGTGTTAGTTGCAATGCATGATGATCTGCCTCTTCTCGGTGTTCAAACAAATAAGCAAGTGCATAAAGAATTGCGACTTTGAGCGTTTCCCGAATTGCTAAAAGTTCATCCTTGGTATATGCATCTGTGCTTTCAGCATCAGAATTAATGACAGCCCATTGTGCTTCCGTTAATCTACCCACGTCTTGGCAAAGTCGTGAGGCTGAAGATAAGAGGATGCTGATCGTGGCATCCTCATCAGCCGAGTCAACTCGCAGATACTCCTTTGCTTCATCAAGCGATATTAATGCCACGATCACTCACCTCATTCCTTAGACTGTTGCCTTCATCTGCAGAACCTGGACTGCTTCAGGAAGGATCAGCTTGCCATCTACTCTCTGAGTAGAAATAAAGCCAACCTGATCTGTACGAGCATACAGCTCATTCAGTCTCTTAAAGGTTCTGCTCTGACGATCAGCAACCCAGTAATAACTGTAGTCACCAAAGACCAGTGCTTTTGCGCTTGCGGCAATTGCAGGCATATAAGAACTTGTTACCAGTGGACGGCCAAGCAGTGTATTTGGTTTCCCAATTTCCAGTGATGGTTTCCAGATATAGTTGTCGTTCTTATCTTTCAGGGTCATCAGCTGCAGCAAAAGTGCTTCATTGCAGAGGAACTGTGCGTTCTTTCTGTATGGTGCCTTCAGTGCATAGTAAAGCTGGAAGACTTCATCAAACTTTACGGAGGTCTGAGTAGAAGCCGTAACACCAACGGGTGCTCCACCTGTATCTGCAAGCAGACCGAGTGGCTTGTTCTGACCATCCCCTGTGAAGAATGCTTTTTCTTCTGCATTACCCATACGCACACCAAACCGACGTGCAATATAAGATGCCAAGTCAAAGGCAGAATCGTTCAGCAGTTCGTTAGAAATCTTGATCATTGTGCCCATCTTGTAAGCACCAAGAGTTGTCTGGCCAAAGGTTGTATCTGCTTCTGGAATTTCCTGACCTTCATCGATCCAGCTTGCTTCACCAGAATCTTCTGCAATCGGAATCTTTCTTGTGCCAGAAGATGTTTTTGATGACAGTGGCTAAAGAACGGAAGATATCATTCTCTTCCAAGGATTCAACCAGCTGCTTTTCAAATTCATCCGGGACAGTATAACCACCCTTTGGATCTTCACCGACAGACAGTGCATCCATGACTTCAGCGTAGTTGCCACGGTTTCTCAGCATATTCCAGAATGCATCACTGTATTCTGCAGTCGCTGTTGGAGAAGTGTTTTTCTTGCTGCCTGTCTTCACATCTGCATGTACTGGCATAGAAGTTGGTGCGGCCAGCTTTGCATCAATTTCTGCCTGATTCTCCAGACGTTCGATCTCATCACCAAGTGCCTTAACGTCAGAAGCCATTTTGTTGTACTGCTCTACAGCAGAGCTTTCGACGAGACCATTCTCGTCTCTGTGTTCCTCCAGGAAAGCTTTTGTCTGCTCCCAGAGGGTATTACGCTTATTGCGCAAATCAATAATCTTACTCATTGTTTTTTCCTCCTTCAAAAGTTGAGTAACAAAAAACAGCTAGTTCCTTATTTCAGGAAATCTAGCTGTCGTTTCAAAATCTCATATGGCATACTGCCATCTGCGGTAGTACCATTCATACCGATCTTTGGTTCTTCTGGTTTTGGCTTTACGTCATCACCAGATGCCTCAGTGACAAGCCGATTCAGAATTGCCAGATCCATCTTCCGGCTGGAATACATATGTGCTTCCGCACCAGGAATAATGATCTTTTTCTTCTGTGGATCTTCTTCTGGATCTTCCTCGGGTTCTTCTGGATCTTCAGGATCTTCCTCTGAATCTTCTTCCGGGGCTTTTTTATCCTCGTACAAGATTTCATCAGCAAATCCCAACTCCACTGCTTTCTTTGCATTCATCCAAGTTTCGTTGCTCATCAGATCAGCGACCTTTTTTCTCGAAAGGCCACACTTAGCGGTATAGGCATTGATAATACTTTCCTTTATTTCATTCAGTGTGTCGATTGCCTTCTCCATATCCTTGGCATTGCCCATTGCAATGGTCGCTGGATCATGGATCATTAGCAGTGCCGTTGGAGACATCAACACCTTGGAACCTGCCATGGCAACAACCGAAGCAGCTGATGCTGCAATCGAAGCAATTTTGACAGTCACCGCACCTGGATAATCCTGCAGCATCGTATAGATCTCAGCTGCCGCAAAGACATTACCACCCGGACTATTGATCCAGACTGTCACATCTCCTTCTTCCGAATTCAGCTCTTCGCGGAATGCCTGTGGGGTTACTTCATCACCCCAGATTGAATCTTCATCGATTGGTCCTTCTAGTCGTAATACACGACCTCCGCTATCATCGTGAATCCAATTCCAAAACTTCTTCATCATTTCCTCCTCGGGGACTTCGTCCCTTTCTTCTTGTTCTGTGTGACATTGTCACCCGTGCTATCGGTGTCATTGGCACTTGCCTGACCAGTGCTGGCAGCACCAGACTTGCCGGCATCCTCCAAACGGACATAACCACCATTGAGGTAGTAATCATCGCCACCCTTTTCTGCTGGAATCAGATCCATGTTTTCTAAACGATGGACATCATTCGGTGAAAGGAAGCCATTACTGATTCCTGTTGCATACCCACTCATCCGGCTTTGATAATCGCCCCGTAAAAGGCCGTCCACGTTGAATTTCGGAAAGTAGGTGTCCTGCTCCGATTCCAGTAAAAGATCCTTCACAATCGCCTGCTCAATGCGGACAAGCCAAGGTGTCAGCGTATGAACCACAAAGTCGATGGACTGATGCTCAATGTTGGAGAAGGTCGCATGATCCAAATCCTGCACCATATGTGGTGGAACCCGGAACACTCTGCAAATCTCCTCAACTGAAAACTGCCTCACGGAAAGGAACTGCGAGTCCTCCGGAGGCAGGGATATTGGTTTATAGGTCATGCCTTCTTCAAGCACGGCTACCTTATGTGCATTACTTGCACCGCCATATACATCAGACCAGTTCTCTCTAATCTTTTCTGGATTCTTCAACACACCTGGATGTTCCAAGACACCACTTGGCTGTGCTCCATTACGGAAGAAGGATGATCCATACTTTTCAACTGCAAGTGTTGTACCTAGAGCATTCTTCATCATGGCAATTGGTGAGAAACCAACTAAGCCATTAAATCCAAGTCCTGGTACATGGAAGATCTCGTCTCTTCTGAAATACAGATCCTTGTTCTTATCACCTGGCACCTCATCGGTATAGGCATGATAGATATAATAAATATCTCCATGTTCATCTCGATCCACTTCCACGTTTTCTGGATACAACGGATAGAGTGCGAGAATGTTATTCTTCCCGTCACGAATGATCTGTGCATAAAAGTTGCCCCACAGTAATAAATGGGTGAGACACAATTCCCAGAAGGAAAAACTTGTCATCTCAGGATTTGGTTGGCGGTATAGAATTTTATACAAAGGATGATCCCTTGCACGCTCTTTTCCATTCTCCGATTCATCCGTGAACTTATACATTCGCAAAGGCAAACTTGCGACTGTTTCAGAAAGCAGTCGGACACATGCATAAACTGCTGCAATCTGCATCGCTGATTTCTCATCCACTCGTTCGCCACTGTCCGCTCTACCAAACAGGAATGTCTGTCCTGAATCACGTACATTGTCTGTGACCTCAGGTACAATTTCCTGCAGTGTATCTCTTGCACTGGATAAACCAAGTAATCTTTTTATTCCCATGCATGACTCCTTTCTTAAAATATCAATAAGCCGCGGTCATCATAGACGCTGCTTTGATTCTCATGACGAATACAACGATCGAGTGCCATGATTGCAGCCACGATTCCATCAATCTTTTCCGGCGACTTCGCCTTCGTTGGTTTGATGTTTTCTGCGGCATCCCGATCTACTACGACATTTCCACTCATCCATCGCATGACAGGATTGCCACCGTGAATGATCTGTCCTTGCATCAAAAGTTTATAGAACTCCTTGGTTGGAGGACTCATATCCTTAAAACCCTGGCCAAAAGGCACCATCGTAAAACCATCATCCGTAAGGTTCTGAATCAGCTGTGTAGCATTCCAACGGTCAACGGCGATCTCTAGAATGTGATATTTTTCATACAGCTTTTGGATAAATGTTTCGATGAAGTTGTAATCAATCACATTTCCTTCCGTTGCCTGCAGAAAACCTTGTTGATGCCAGACATCATATGGAACCGAACCACGACGAACCCGCAAAGGAATCGTGTCCTTTGGGACCCAGAAGAATGGAAGCATGACATACTTCTCACTCTCATTACGCGGTGGGAACATCAAAACAAGTGCTGTGATGTCTCCTGTACTCGATAGATCTAAGCCGCCATAACAATCTCGGCCTTCCAGGGATGCCATATCAATTGGCAGATTTCCTTTGTCGTAGATCTGCTCAGGTATGAATCTCGTTATACTTGAAACCCACATATTAAGACGTAACTGTTTGAACACATTTTCTTCGGCTGGATTATCCAATGCCTCGTGATACATATCCCTAACTCGATCGATCTGTATCGTCTGTCCCAGGGAAGGGTTCGCTTTATACCAGTTCTTTCATCATGCCAATCATCCTCATCGGTCAATCCATAGACAACTGGATAAAACGTATGATCCACCTTGCGATCAGCCAAGATATCCAGTGCCTTGGAATGTAACTCATAACAGATGGATTCTTTATCCGTGCCGGCTGTCGTGATTAAAAAGTACAGTGGCTGCTCTCTTGCATCACCAGAACCCTGCGTTAATACATCATAGAGTTTTCCGATTCGGCTGTGCGTGTACTTCATCGAGAACTAGACCTGAGACATTCAAGCCGTGCTTGGTACCAACTTCCGCAGACAGGACCTGATAGAACCCGGTATTGGTATAGTTCACGATCCGCTTGGTTGCCGCCATGATCTTTGAGACCGCTTCAGCAATGCCGGCGTCATCTTAACCATCTGGTGTGCCACATCAAATACAATGGATGCCTGTTGGCGATCAGCGGCAGCACCATACACTTCAGCGGATGGTTCGTTATCTGCATACAGAAGGTACAGGGCGACAGCAGCAGCCAGTTCTGACTTGCCATTCTTCTTTCCAATCTCGATGTATGCAGTTCGAAACTGACGATGCTTGTTTGCATCCACGATGCCAAAGACATCACGGATACACTGTTCCTGCCATGGAAGTAACCAGAATCGTTTCCCAGCCCACTTCCCTTTGGTGTGTTTCAGGTTCTCTATAAATTTCACCGCACGATCTGCTTTCGATGGATCATAGTGACTTGTCGGCAGCATGAATCGAGTTGGGGTGGTAGTTCTTTAATTTTGGATAGTTCTTTGGTCTTTGCTCCATCAGTCATCGCCTCCGAGGAGCTGTTCCATCTCATCGGAAGGATTATTCACGCTGTTATCCGCAACAATTCTGCTGCGGGCCGCTGGCGTAAGACCGAACTGTTCCGCAAACTTACTCATCACTTTAGATAGGTCTGGGCAATCGATACCTGCGGCACCTGTTGCCAGTATCCAGAGGGAGTCCGGACAATCGTTCCGTGCTGAGTAATAAACTCTTCTGCCTCTTTCCACCGTGCATAGGCTTGGCAGTATCCGGCAAAGGCGGCATATCCACATCGGTTAGAATACCGATTGATTCCATTTGTTTTGCCAGCCGGCGCCACTCTCTTTTCGCTTCAGGCTCTAGCCATTTCGGACAAACTAGGTGCTTTCTTCAGTGGCTTTGGCTCGGATTCATTCATGGGCCGCTTCCCAGGATTGCCTTCCAGCATTTTGATTGCAGTTGGTGTTGGCTTTCTTCCTCTGGTTGCCACATGGCCTCCCTCCCTTCTTCCAAAACAAAAAGTCAGCTTTATCGGCTGACCTTGTAATCTATCTATACGAGAGAAAGAGCCTCAGCTCTTATCTCGGAATTTTCAAATTTAATGTGGAGCTTATCTTACTGTCATCTTGAAGGCAGGAATCAATTCCTGATTGCTTCCAAAATGGTAGCGGTCTTTGATCTTGACGATCCCGTCAAGCGTGCATCCAAGTTCCTCGAACTTTGCGATCGTTTGAATTAGGCTGGAGAATGTTGAGCTGATGGTAAATTCCTTTACACCAAGTCTGCGGCAATTGTCGATAATTTCTTCAATGTCATAATCCCAAATGACCTCAGCGAAGTTTGGCAGTTCGTTTCCTGCATCTCTGCTCCAAAGGTAAGCCTGGCCAAGTGTGTATTGCACACCGATGTCTTTCCAGTTCATTCCCTGCTTTGCATTCTCTATTTCCTTGATTGTGTATTTCATTTTGGCGTCCTCTTACTTTGTGATGATGCTCATAACTTCGTCATAAGCCTTTGTAATTTCTTCACCCCTTGGCATGATGTCCCAGCCGCGGTAGTAACTAACGACTTCCTTCTCCTCTGTGTTTCTAATGGATAGGATTGAAACCCTACCGCAGTCGATTCCGAAGTCTGAATCTTCATCGAATACCTTAGCTGTGTAAGTGTAGCTGTTTCCGTTAACCTTTACTGTTCCCTTGTTCCACATTGTTGTTTCCTCCTTGCCTTCCCTTGGCATGTTCATATTGCCATAGGTCAAGCGGTATTGGATGATACACAGTTTGAAGTGTGTCTACACTATCGAATTAATATTCGTTCGTATGCCAGATCCTTGCTTCACCAGTCTTGCGGTCAATCATCCACTCAAAGCCCAAGCTCCGCAATGCTTCTGTGAAACCTTCGAATGCGATCTTGTTTGCCTTGTTGGTTTCATCCAGTGAAGCAGTGTAACGGAAGCCAAGTTGCTCTTCACATCTGATAATGAATTCGTTGTTTACCTTAATGCAGTCCATAGTATTTTCTCCTTGCCATTCCTTTGGCATCTTCATATTCGCTCTTATCAAGGAGAATTGGATGATACACATACCGCAGTGTGTCTAGACTCGTGCACATATATCAACACCTAGTGCAACACTCAGCGTGCTGCCGGTGTCCCATGCAACCATGATCGAGCCAACATCATCAACGCCGATCACTGTTCCTTCGGTTCCAACTGCTGGTGCTTGTGGATCATCCATGGCAACTAACTTCACTCGGCTGCCGGCAGGATACTGTTTTCGCAGACTTTCAATCTGTGCCTCACTTGGAAGTCTCATCTTGTTTCCCTTCTTCCTTATGCTTTGCCTTAGCTGCTTCAAGCTGATCTGGTGTGCGGAATGCAGCATGTCCACTCAGATTCTTTAGAAGAACTTTTCTGGATGTCTTGTACTGGTCACCATTCATTCCAAGCCGGATCAGCCAGATGCGGAATGCATACTTCTCGTTTTCCTCATTGACTTCCTTTGCAAGAATTCTTTTCTGGTTCAGTGCGGATTGATTCATCATCGAGGCCAGTTGAGTAAATGCTTTGATCTCATCTGGATTTGATGTCTGTGGGAAGCCAGTGAAGCAGACCTTTGTTTCAGTAAATTCAAGCCCAACAATGCCATCACTCTCTTTGGATAAGAACTCCTGGATACGATTCCTAAATTTAATCGTCGAGCTTGTGTTCGCGTCCTTCTGAAGTTCCGATACTAAGTAACGGTTGATCGCAAACTTGCCACCAGTTGATTTGGTAAGCAAGTCTGCCCGTTGCATACATCAGGTTCACAAGATTCCGCAAGGAAGTCCCGGTGTGACCTTTCATTGGAAGCTCAATGCTTAATCTTAATTCTTCGGATTTCTTTTTTGCCTTTGGCATGTGTTTTCTCCTTTCGCATTTTGCGATGTACCATGTTTCTTTTGGCATGTACATACATCACTCTGAAGGCGAATGAAGTAAAGTTAATTCTGCAAATTATCTGAAGAATTATCTTCAATTGCCACTTCCTCGTATGAAAGTTTCTGACCGCCACGAATTACATACACATCTTTTGTACTGCCACCTTCATGTTCAATGAATCTCTTCACGATCACATCCACATACTTTGGATCAAGTTCGATACCACGACAGACACGATCTGTTTCCTGACATGCAATCAAGTGCTGCCAGACCCAAGGAATGGATCTAACACAACACCGTTTGTTGCGGAGCTATTCTTAATCGGATAGCTCATCAGTACTACAGGCTTCATGGTTGGATGATCTTTACTAGAGCGCGGCTTATCATATTCCCACACCGTTGTCTGCTTGCGATCGCTGTACCACTTGTGAGTCCCCTTCTGCTTCCATCCAAACAAGCACGGTTCATGAATCCACTGGTATGGACTTCTTCCTAATACCAGGGAGTTCTTCTTCCAGATGCAGCATCCAGAAAGATAGAAGCCTGCATCCTGGAATGCCTTACGAAAGTTCAACCCTTCGGTATCTGCGTGCCATACATAAATCGATCCATCATCTGCCAGGTTAGCAATCATGCACTGATAACTGGATAACAAGAAGTTATAGAAGTCCTGATCTGCCATGTTATCATTCATGATCTTGCCGGCAGTCTCTTCGACATCAACGTTATATGGTGGATCTGTTAATACCAGGTTTGCCTTCACACCATCCATCAATGCGGTATAGTTCTCTGCACCTGTTGCATCACCACAGAGAACTTTATGCTTTCCAAGGAACCACATGTCGCCAAGTTTACTCATGACCGGCTTTGCCAGTTCCTGGTCACATCAAAGTTATCTTCTTTGACTTCCTTATCGTGGACTTTGTTAAAAAGCTGCTCAATCTCTGGTGGTTCAAATCCTGTCTTACCTAGATCAAAGTTACTGTTCTGAATGTCTTTCAACAAATCTGCCAGCATTGTCTCATCCCATGCACCGGTGATTTTATTGAGTGCAATGTTCAGAGCTTTTTCTCTGACCTTATCCACATCAACAATGGCGCATGGTACTTCGGTATATCCAAGATCCATAGCAACTGTCAGTCTTTGGTGACCACCGATGATCGTCATATCTTTATTCACAACCAGTGGATCAGCAAATCCAAACTCGTCAATCGAGTCTTTGATCTTCTGATATTCCTTGTCTCCTGGTTTCAGTTTCTTTCTCGGATTGTATTCCGCTGGCTTCAAGCTCGCCACCGGCAGCACTTTCAACTCTGCTGTTTTCATTTAGTTCCTCCTTCGCCTTCCGGCGTTCCATTCTTTTGTGAATGCCCAGCGGCATCGGTTTGAGCAGAAGCTCTTCGGCCGGCCGTTGCTGTTTTGTACGATTGGTTTTCCACACTCCGGACAGAACGCTTTCGCACAGGCGGCGATAAACTCTGAAAGATCTGGAGATTCATATTCCTGATCCATGTATCCTCCTGTCCACGAAACTTCCGGTTGTCCACGAAACTCAAAACAGAACCCACATAAAAAGACAGCGATGGATTTGTCCCATCACTGCCGTCATGAAATGTATTCAATTTTCAAATCTCACGCTGTTACCTACGCATTTTTTCAGCCCTGGCTGTACATTTTGCGGTATTGTTGCCGGCCAGCCAGACCCCACCCCTCACAATTTCGCGATTTTTAACGCGAGAGGGGGCGACGGTCAAAAGGCTAATTTCATCCAGAGATTTAACCCCGGCCTCATCAATAGTGATACGTTGGTGTTCCTTCTTCATTTCTTGTTTTTTGATCATGACACTTCTTGCACAGAGGTTGCCAGTTCGATTCATCCCAGAACAGGGTTGGATCACCGCGATGAGGAATGATATGATCCACAACTGTTGCTTTGACATACCTTGGTGGATTCTTTCTCATGCATCTGACACAGAGTGGATGCTCAACCAAGAACCGTTTGCTTTCCTTCTCCCACCGTGCGTTGTATCCACGCTTGGATGCAGCACGTACTTCCTCTGGGTGCAGTGGCTTGTGTGCTTCACAATACTTCTGCCCTGGAGGTACCAGTGCACTGCAGCCTGGGTGCCTGCAGGGAACATACGGTTTGTATGGCATGCTTCCCTCCGGTTCTTGCTGACTTTAACATAGCACATATGCAATCCGGACATTTGCGGACATTTCCGGCGGATTTCATTTTCTACATATGCTCTACACTTCAAGTGTTGTGGCGATCATCTTTTCAACAACTAAGCCACTACACTTCATGTGTTGAGGCCATCGTCTTTTCGACAACTCAGCCGCTACACTTCATATGTTGTGGCGGTCGTCTTTTCGACAACTCAGCCGCTACACTTCATGTGTTGAGGCAGTCATCTTTTCGACAACTCAGGCACTACACTTCATGTGTTGTGGCGGTCGTCTTTCCGACAACTCAGCCGCTACACTTCATGTGTTGTGGCGGTCGTCTTTTCGACAACTAAGCCACTACACTTCATGTGTTGAGGCAATCATCTCTCTCTGATTCTTGTCGACTATACCATAGCACACATCAAATGCGGGTATTGTTGGACATTTGCGGACATTTCCGGCGGATTTCAATAATTGTTGGATTTTCAGGCAGTACCACATGTGCCAAAGCCCTGTTATGCCATCTGCGGACTGTTCTTTCATCTGCCATCATCTCATCACCAATCCTGGTCCACGTGTAGTTCTTGATGTAACGATAGGTCAGAACCAGTCGTTCATCCACATTATCCACGCTAGCAATCACCGACTGAATCTCCATCTTCAAACTCATAAGAAGATCTAACTCTTGATTCAACTGTTCCTGGTACTTCCAAACCTTCTCCAAGGTCTTCATGAACGATGCTTCGGTATTTCGATTTGGATTATAGTGCTCTTCAAAGCTAGGACTCGATACATTCACTGACAGTGCCTGGAGCTGCTCTATCTCTTCTTTATCCAGGCGGATACGCTGCTCTAATCGATATGCTTGATTCAAATATGACTTCGGTGTCATTTGCACACCTTCTCTCTTAGTTTCTGGATTAGATAATCCGGATTAAGGGAGGTTAGTGTTGCAAAGTCCGGTGAGTAAAAGAACTGCTCCAGTTCCATCGCTTCTTTCATCGCGGCTTGATTCCCACGATTCCGCTTTAGCTTTCGAAGTGCTGAAACATATTCTTTCGCTGCCTCTTTGACGATTGCATTCGCCAAATTGATATATGGTTCAAAATTTTCCTGTTGCATATGCTTCCCTCCGCATGATTGATCCCTCGGATTGGCATATGTTGTCTTTATTCAGATGTGCCCTTACAGCCTGGATCAGATTCTCTTGTGTAGCCTCTTTATGCTCCAATGCCTTCAACACATCCTCATCAATGGTATCTTTGCAAATGATATTGTGGATAGTGACTGTTTCTGTCTGTCCTTGCCGATTTAGTCTGGCATCAGTCTGCTGCCGCATTTCTAGTGACCAGCACAGGGAGAACCAGATCAAGATATGACCACCATGCTGAAGATTCAAACCATGACCTGCACTGGCTGGTGAGATCAGTGCAATCGGGATCTTTCCTGCATCCCAATCCGCAATATCGTCTGACGTCTTCAAATCTCTGACTGCATAGCCCAGTTTGGATAAGTACTCGATGATTCGTGATCGATCATGTTTATACCAATAGGCAATCAGGACATTCTGACCAACAGCCTCTTCCACGAGATCCGCAAGCATCTCTAACTTCCGTTCATGGATCTGAACAACTTCATGGCTTTCGTTATAAACTGCTCCATTGGCCATTTCCAACAACCGACCAGACAGAACTGCTGCATTTGCCGCATCGATACTCTGACCATCAAGGCTAAGAACCATCTGTGCTTCAAATTCGTCATACAGCTTTCTTTCTGCTGGGCTCATTTCAACTGAATGATTGACTGTCACACACTCAGGCATATCTGGCAGATAATCTTTAGACTTCATACTGACACTGATATCGCTGATCTTGTCATAGATCGCTTCCTCTGCACCAGGCAGTGGAACATAGTTATAAACAATGCCAGTGTATGGATTCATATCACCTGGTTTGAAATAGGCTTCTCTGTACCTTCCGATAAACTTACCAAGACGTTTTCCTTGATCGATAATTGCAACCTCACCCCAGAGATCAAGAAGTCCATTGGATGCTGGTGTTCCTGTTAAACCCACAACCCTCTTCATGAATGGCCGCACCTTTTTCAGATACCGGAATCGCTGTGACCGATAATTCTTGAAGGAACTCAGCTCATCAATGATGCAGCAATCGAATGGCCATGGTTGATGCTTCTTCTCGTAATACTCGACCAGCCACTTGATGTTCTCTCGATTTACCACATAGATGTCTGCTGGTAATTCTAGTGCTGCCACTCTTGCTTTGGCATCTCCCACTACAACGGACATCGTCATGAACCGTGTATGTGACCAATTCTCTCTGCACTCCTGCGGCCAGACATCACGAGCTACTCGTAGTGGTGCAATCACTAAAGTTTTGTGGACCTCGAAGGAATCGAACATCAGATCTATGTCGATGTTAA
>Ga0268356_11303_pt1 | contig 22784 bp, 25 predicted proteins | sample BioMet10_FD_194415 | JGI IMG/M metagenome (GOLD analysis project Ga0268356, IMG submission 194415) | Sewage microbial communities from Oakland, California, United States - Biofuel 10 (PacBio Assembly) | ecosystem: Engineered > Wastewater > Sewage > Unclassified | place: USA: California | collected...
TTGCTGGAAAGTGTGCGTCAAAGCATGGATGACACCCGTCCCGTCACCCAATATGCCCAACATGCCCGGGAGCTGACTGATCGCCACCTGAATTCCCACCCCCGTCAAGAAACCGATCAATACGGTGCGCGAAAGAAAATCGGCCAGAAAGCCTAATTTCACCAGACGTGCAATGAGCAAAAGAAGGCTGCTATCAGCGCCAGAATTCCTGCATAGGCCACATATTCAGCGGAAGCGGTCGTTGCCAACCCCGTTAATCCGGCGGCCATAATTGCGGCTGTGGCTGAATCAGCCCCTACTACCAGGTGTCTGGAAGAGCCGAACAGTGCATAAAGCACAGTTGGGATCAAGAGAGTATACAAACCAGTGACAATGGGCATGCCGGCAATTGAGCATAGCCCATTACATCGGGGATGGCGATGGCAGCCAGAGAAGCCCCAGCCACGACTTCCGCGGGGACCTGCGCCCAGGTAATCGGCAGGATCCCACCCATAAAGTTCGACCGTTTTTTCAGCTTCGCTTGCCAATCAAACCAATTCATCCAGCCTCTTTCGTGCTTTCACTTAAATAAGTCCACCCAGTAGCTTCTTAACCGTTTCTTGAGCGAAGGTACTAATCACCACAATCTCATCTCCTGATTGCCAGGATTGCTCAGTGTGAACAAGCTCGATGTTTCCGCGCCGAATCCGCAGAAGGGGTAAAATCCCAGCCGGGAACGGCACCTCTTCGGCACGGAGAGCAGGCTGCCGGTCAGGAATCAGCCAGGTAAATTCGTGAATCTCCTCGTCGGACAGTTCCCATGCTTGAATGTCTATTGGCCGTCCAAAGGCCAGTTTTCCACCTGTCTGTTTTAATAACGCCGGGTTGGCTCCTTTGGTGGGGTTACTCAAAGCAGGATAGGTTCGCTCTACCCCAAATTCATTATTGGCCAATTGACACGCCAATACGTTTACTTCTGAGTTGGAGGTAACCGCCAAAAAGGTGGCATATTCTTCCACGTGGTATTCTTCGAGGGATTCTTCCTCCAAAGCATTCCCATACACAGCATCCAGCCCCTTGGCACGCGCGTGCTCCACCGCGGTACGGTTGGTATCAACCAGCAAAACTGGCCGCGCATATTTCTGGAACAATTTAACCAGAGCACATCCCAATTTATTGGCCCCTACCACAAATACCTTTTCTTCGCCCCGATTTAAGAGTCCGAGCAAATGGGCAATCTTTTCTGCTGTCAGGCTTTGCACAGTAACCGTTAAGAGAATTGTCAGAAAGGTCAACGCCAAAAGATGTTCTCCCCCCGGCAAGCCACTTTCTTGTAAGGCAAGGGCAAAGATCGAAGCCATCGAAGCCGCCACAATCCCGCGTGGGCCAACCCAGGCGATGAAAGTTTTTTGGCGCCAGTCCAGCCGGGTGTGCCAGGTGGAGAAAAACACTGCTAAAGGCCGGGCGACAAACATCATCAGAAATACTGCCAGCAGTCCCATGGCTCCTTCCTTCCACAAGGAAGTGATATCCAGGTCAGCCGCCAACAAGATAAAGATCACGCTAATTCCCAGAGTGGTAAGAGTTTCCTTGAAGCGGCGCAAACGCTGCAAGCCGGGAATACCGCGGCTTTGTGTGATCAGACCCATCGCAACTACTGCCATGATGCCGGCTTCACTTTGAAGCTGTTCGGCTACTCCAAAAGTTACCCAGACACATGCCAGAGCTACCAGATTGCTTAATTCCTGCGGAACCAGATTATTGTTCTTAAGTAAGAAAGCCAGAACGAATGCGCCTAAAGCACCTACAGTACCGCCGATCAAAATGCGTCCAAAATATGCCCACAGAATGTTCAGCCAGCCTGTTGCGCTGTGTGTGGCTGTAGCCAAAATTACATCCAGAACCGCAATCGCCAGAATAGCCCCAATTGGATCAACCAGAATGGCTTCACCTTCCAAGACTGTCTTGATCGAGCGCGGAAGCGGGATCCGCCGCAAAAGCGGCTGGACAACTGTTGGCCCGGTGACCGTCATCAGCGCTCCAAAGAGAAGTGCTATCGGCCATTCCAGACCAGCTATGAAGCGGGCAATCAGCGTGATCAATCCCCATGAAAGAAGTACCCCCACTGTGACCAGACGCTGCACTTCCGTAGCACATTGACTGAGAGACTTCAAGTCCAGATTGAGGGCCCCTTCAAAGAGAATGATGGCTACGGCCAGCTTGACCAAAATGCTCAAACCAGTACCCAGTACATGCGGCTGCACAATCTTCAAAACACTTTGGCCCAGAAGAATCCCAAACCCTAATAGAAGAACGATAGCCGGGATATGCCAGCGATGTGCCAAAATTTGAGCCAGTAAACCAAAACCTACCGCAGAAACGATCGTTACAAGTAATGTCATGTCACTATGCATGGATTTTCTCCAGTAAAAAACTCATCTTTCCCGAATTATACAGGAAATCGTTTGATGATTAAACCTCGTGGGAGGGCCATCGCATAGATAATTTAGTTCCGACTCAGCAAGGTTCGGCTAGACATATTCTCCAAACTCAATAACGTGTCATTTCCTCAATAATCGAAGTAAATTCCCCGAACATTTCTAAGCGAAGGATCTGTTTCTTGAACGGCACGGATTCATCCACAATTGCTGACTGAAAGACTTTTGCACACTATGCTTGCTTCTTCACATTTCGCCGGTTCTCTATCATTTTTCTGCTTGTAAGTGGTCATAGCGCAGGTCATTTATCCAGTAGCTTTGAGTGCTGATTCAGTATAGTGGGTGAATGTGGTTTGCCCTGGGGTTGTCGCCCTGACATAAGCCACTTGCCAAGTCCGCTTCTGTTTGATCTGAGCAGGTATCTTTTCGGGAGCCAATGTAAGAGCGTGCTCAAATGAAATAAAAAGCACAAATATATTATGAAATATGTTTGTTTGTGTTTTGTTGTTTGCATAGTTTGTTGACAAATATGTTTTGAATTGTTATAATAATATTTGTTTCTTGTGCGTATTAAAATAAAATTTTTGTGCTTCTCTAAATACTCCTCAATGCGGATTTATATAGATGATGAATGCAGCAACTTCGAATTCAGAAAAGCGCAATTTTGCTTCCCCAAACATGATGGAAATATATTTTCTGGGAACGGGAACCGCTGTCCCGGTCGAAAATCACTCTCCGGCTGGTTTGTTCGTTGTTACTCCTCAACTGCATTTGCTTATGGATATTGGCCCAGGGTCGTTGTCGCGTTTGAATCATATCGGTTTCTCTGTTGATCAAATTGATTACTTGTTTCTTTCTCATCTTCATCCTGATCATACTCTGGATTTGATCACCTTACTGCAAGTTTTCAATTCGGCGCCTGAAACGGTGCGTCAAAAAAAATTCACGATCATTGGTTGCCGTGGGTGCAATGAATTCCTGCTGCATATTTACGATCTCTATCCAGACGTATTCCCATCCGGCTATTCTCTTGAAATCCGGGAAGTCTATCGTGACGAGTTTTTACTCGGTGATTTACGGGTTCAATCTGGGCCAACTGCTCATACCGAATCCAGTGTGGCTTTCCGACTAGAAGAGGGAGGGCATTCGCTAGTTTATTCGGGTGACGCTTCTCAGCAAGGTGAGTTAACTCGACTGGCGAGTGGGGCTGACTTGTTGGTCAGTGAATGTTCTTTCCCGGCGGGTTGGCAAACCGAAGATCATTTGAATGCAGATGAGGTTGGGCTGATTGCTCAGGCAAGCAACGTAAAATCTCTGGTGGTTACTCATCTTTACCCTCCGGCGCTTCGGGTTGATTTACTTTCTCAAATTCACCAACACTATCAAGGAAAGGCACAAATTGCTGTGGATGGTTTGCGTCTATCTCTGGAATAGAAAAGGATAATATGGCTATTTCTTCCTTGTCGGCCAGACCGGCAAAAAAACGTTCCACTGTATGGGTGGCATGGTTAGGACTTTTCCCGTTCTTCCTTTTTGGGATAGCTTTTGAGCTCCTTCCATTATGGACAATTATTCAATCCAGTCTCACAAAAAATGGCGTATTGACGCTTCAATACTATCGTCGAGCCTTGGATCCGTATTTTTGGAATCTTTTGGGAACAGTATTAAACTTTCTGCTGTCACAGCGTTTCTGGGCATGATGTTTGGTACTCTGGTTGCCTATGCAATCGTTACGACCAAGAAGAAACTCTTTCGCGATCTTTTGACTGCGCTTTCCGATGTGACCACAAATTTTGGTGGAGCTCCGTTGGCTTTTGCCTTCATCGTGATTTTGGGCTCCACTGGTGTTATCACCATTTTGTTGAAGCAAATGGGGATCAACCTCTATCCAAACTTTAGAATTTACTCCATCGCTGGTCTGACTATCGCGTATTTATACTTTCAATTACCTTTAATGATTTTGCTCATTATCCCGGCATTACAGGGGTTGAGGCGCGAATGGCGGGAAGCCGCGGTGAACCTTGGCGCTTCTTCTTTCCAATATTGGATCAAGGTAGCGCTACCGGTTCTGTTCCCTGCATTGGCGAGTGGATTTTTGCTCCTGTTTGCCAACTCGTTCGGCGCTTACGCTACGGCATGGACCCTGACTGGCTCAGACGTGAATCTGATCACTATCCGCATCGGGGCTCTTATTTCTGGAGAGGTCCAATTGGAAGCTGAACTCGGGGACGCCCTGGCCATTATTTCCTTGTTGATCATGATGGTCTGTGTGACTGGCTATATGGCCTTATCGAATCATTCAAAGAGAGCTTATCGATTGAAAAAAAATCGTGAATTGTGGCGTCCGATCGTCATTATCTTGTTCCTTTTATTTATGATCATTCCAGTTTTGGCAACGTTTGTTTTCTCCATTTCCACGCGTTGGGATCGTACTCTTTGGCCGGAGGGATACACGCTGGATTGGTGGAAAGAGGTCACCTCACGAGCGCAATTTCTTCTTACCTTAAAGAATTCCTTCATTGCTTCTTTCGCTACCATGCTTTGTCTGTTGGTGCTGGTTACCCCGACTACTTACTGGATGCGGTTGAAGGTTCCCCAAGGCAAGCCTTTTGTTGAGATAATTGCCAGTTTCTCTTTTGGCGTACCGGGAGTGGTGCTGGCTTTGGGTTTGATTCGGTTTTATTCAAAAGTTCCTCTTCCAATTATTAATCACCCGGCGATTTTGATTGCGGCTTGTATGGTATTGTCAATGCCTTTTATGTATCGCCCCCTGATTAATTCACTGGACGCGATAGATTTCCGTTCGCTGACGGAAGCTGCTCAAAGTCTGGGAGCAAGTGGTTGGACAATTCTTGTGAAAGTAATCATGCCTAATATTTTGCCAGGCATTATTAATGGTTGTTTACTGGTATTTTCAACTGTTTTCTCGGAATTTACTCTGACTAACCTGCTCGTGGGAACACGCTTCAAAACCTTCCCAATTTATCTTGTCGAATTCACCCGTTTTGATGGGCGTCAGGCCAGTGCTTTGGCAGTTATTAGTTTTATTGTTGCTTGGATTACTTCTTTGCTCATCATTTGGGTTTCCAGTAAAGGCGGTCAGGGATCAGCGCATGTAACCGCTAGATAGTTGAGTGAATCATCGTTTCGTGGTTATACCCACCCCAATGGTGGAATCTTAGAAAAGGAGATACAAGAGATGAAAAAGGTTTTTTCAATGATCGTGTTGGTTGCCCTTTTGGCGGTCTCAATTGTGAGTTGTGCTCCAGCCGCGGCTGTGACTCCTGCAGCAACAGAAGCGACCAAGGTAGTTGCTTCGGAAGAGGCTCAAGGGGAGCAAGCCACTGAATCCGCAACTGCCGATGAAGAAGCTGCAAAAGTCTCCGGTGCCAAGGCCGAAGGTCAGATTGTCAGCTATGGAATGTCAGACGATTGGGTAAATTTCGGAAATATCTGGAAGACCCTCGAAGATCAGTATGGTATTGTCCATACTGATACGGATATGACCAGTGCTCAAGAAATTACACACCTGCTGGCAGAAAAAGATGCTCCGGTAATGGATGTCGCGGATATCGGTTTTGATTTCCTGGGAAATTTAATGGAAAATAACCTTGCCATGGCATACAAGAACACCTCTTGGGATAAGATTCCCGACAACATGAAAGACCCTGATGGCTATTGGGTTGTAGCTTACTGGGGTGCTATCAGCTTCCTGGTGAATACTGATTTGGTTACGGATGCCCCGAAAACCTGGGATGATCTTCTGAAACCGGAATATAAGGGAATGATTTGCAGCCGTGACCCAAGTCAATCTACTTATGCTACTGGTTCTGTACTGGCAGCGGCTTATGCACACGGTGGTGATGAGAACAATGTTCAGCCTGGACTCGATTTCTTTAAGGAATTACGTGACAGCGGTAACTGGGCGCAGGGTGTTGTTCTCAATGTATCTTCAGTACAAAAAGGGGAATGCCCAATCTCGATTGTATACGATTTCGACGGGTTCGCCAAACGGGATGCTACTGGCTTACCGTTGCAGGTGATTATTCCTTCAGATGCGACCGTGGGGATGTATTTTACTGAATATATCAGTGCTGTAGCTCCACACCCCAATGCCGCTAAATTGGAACAAGATTTCTTCTTGTCTGATGAAGGCCAGATTATGCTCGCTCAGGGATATGCACACCCGGCCCGTAGCGATGTAACCCTTCCTGATGAGGTCAAATCAAAATTACTGCCTGAAAGCGACTATGGCAATATTTACTTCCCGACCAGCTTGGATTCTTTCTCCAAAGCAATGAGCGCAATCGTTTCTGGTTGGACGGCTATTGCTGCAGGACAATAAGTAATTTTTGATATATAAAAAGAGCTCAGACCGTTTCGATCTGAGCTCTTTTTATATATCAGGTAGCGGGGAGTGGATTCGAACGCACGTCCTCCGGGTTATGAGAGATTTTCCTGGTTTCGGAACGTTTTTCACTCAGGCTCTGCATTTTAGCCTGGCCTGAGGGACGCTCTTCTGAAGAGGCCGGAGGATCTTTGGTTACGAGTTATTAGTCGTATGATAGCGACTTTTAATGACAGGGTCAAGTAGTAGTTTTTTCGCGACCCGGAGGACGATGGTTGCGAATTAGTAAACGAACGTCCAAAAATCACGAACTTATCGTTCCATCGTTCATTTGTGATTTGTTAAGATTATTCAATATTTTTGTTGTCACAAAAGGTCAATCGTTGCAAAAAATGGATGTGAGTCAATCAACGTAAAATAAACCATTTCCTAAATCGTCAATTTTTTTACAATTAGACGATTTAGGATACTTTAGTTATTTACCATATTCCCAAAAACCAGGTTTGTTTGAACTCGAAAGACAGAAATTAAGCCGAACAAGAGTCATCAATTTTCAAGATTGCCCATTTGTACTTGACCTAATGTCATCTCGCCTGACATGTCTCGATGACACCCTTTAAATCCTTATTCGCCAGTCGGGAGCGCATACAATTCCCCGGCGGTCATGCCAAAGGTATCGACGAAGTATTGCTCCGCCAGTTCCAGGGAATGCTCATACACGTTTTGGATGGCGGGATCGTTGAAGGCTTTGTTGAAGTATTGCTCCACGGTCAGATCAGGGTAACTACACCATTCGTCAACGAACTCACCGGTCTCTTGATAATAGATGAAGCTCGCACCACCCTGTGCAAGATCGTCAGCACTAAAAGTAATACTTCTATCTGACAGGTGATAATTGACTACAATGCGATATTCATCACTGAGCTCAGTGAAAAATTGAACATCGAAATTCTGCTCTCCCCATTCGGGGCGGTGCACCTGGATGTTCACATCATTTCCGCTTTTATACTCGTACCGGTAGACTGCTTCTTCCTGCACCGGGAAAAAGCCCAGACTCTTAAGGGTCGGTGGTTCATACGGCAATGTGAACAATTTTTCGGGGGTCATGTGGAAGGTGTTTTTAATGGTTTCATCAAAAAAGCGGATTGGCGCAAACAGCGGATCCTCGCCTTCAGGCACGTTCATGGCGCCACGGATCATCTGTTCTGCGTTCACCCGGTCTTCTCCTTCGATGGAAAATTCGCCAGTCTCGATGTAGTAGAGGTAGTTCACGGGCGGCTGGCCATCCTTATCCATTTGGCATAGGTAAACCTTGTGGACGTCATAATAACCAATGGAGGTTTTGTATTCATCATTCAGATAGAGGGTCATGCGGATGATGTTCTGGTTATCTTCCCTGGATGGCGGCCCCCACTGGTCATGGGTGACGGTGAAAGAGGCAAGCTCGATATCGAAGTAAGCTTCGTGATTGTTGGGATCCAGGTTGAACCCGAGATCTTTAAGTGTGTATGGAATGATGAAATCTTTGTTGGCGAGGGTGGTGTAGATGTTTTCGAGGGATGAATAGTCTTCGACGCTGCTTTTGTCGAGATAAAGGGTCTGGAGGTTCGTTAACGAAGCCAGCGGAGAAACATCTGTTATGGTTGAATTGTCGAGCCACAGCACCTGCAAATTGATCAGGTTGGAGAGAACGCTGTAATCTTGCGCCTGGCAGTTGGAAAGGATCAAGAGCTTAAGGTTGGTTAATTTGGCCAGAGGTGCGACATCCGTGACGGGATTGCCAGCCAGGGATAAGGCGGTTAGTTTGGTGAGCCCGGCCAGAGGGGAGATGTCGGTCACGGCGTTTTGAGACAGGTCGAGGCTTTCGAGGTTGGTAAAGGCTTCCAGGCCGTCGAGGTTGGTGATCGGGGTGAATTTGGAGAGCTGTTGCTGCAAAGAGTCGGTGAGATCCATGCGGGTGACGCCCTGGGCTTCGGCAAAGGTGATTTCGCCTTCAGTTTTGCCCATTGCGCCGCGTATCATCGTTTCCAGCACTGGATCAGTAAATGTTACGACGACGGGCGCCGATGTCTCAACTGGAGACGAGGTCGTCGTGACCTCCGCAACCGGGTTTGATGAGGTCGTTGTCACAGCGGGCGTGCTGCAGGCTGCAAGGGTTATGGTCAGCAAAACGGTCATCAGTATATTATGAGGCTTCATCATTGGAAGTAATCCTTTATATTATTTTGAGTGATAACTGTGAAGGTGGGCATCTTTTTTGGTTATTTACATAATGAGAATTTTAGTACCCCTTTGAATTTTACACTAACCGTCTGATCACACGTAATGCTATGCAATTCAAAGGACATCACTTGTTGACGGTTTGGTTTAATAAAAAATGACCCACCTCGGTGCGCTTACATTGCAGAGGCGTGGTGAGTACGGTTAGATTGATTATAACCAGGTTTACTCATAAAGACCTTTTTTGGTAAATTTCCTGGCAATCAAAACTCGAACAAGGTCATTTTGTTTCGGGAATTAACTTAATTTCAATCTTCGCGCCTAACGCCTCGGCGATCTTGGTAAGGAAGGATAAGCTAGGGGCGCTGGTGCCATTTTCCAATCTGGCGATGGAAGGCTGCCAGGAGCCGACCATCTCAGCAAGTTGAGCCTGAGTTAACCCCCGCAACATACGGAGCCGAGCAACCTGATAGCCGGGTTCCAATTCCTCTGCAGCAGCGAGGAAATCCGGGTCTTTAATCTTTCAACTTCCCAATCTTCAAATTTCGGTAATTTACTTCCTTACATTCTATATCCTTTGAATTATTCAGGTCTAGATGATCCATGCTCACAAGAACTAATCCACCTATATTAATCAGATCTGTTGATAAAGAAATCCAAATTATCATAATCCAAATTTCTTTATTCGCGTCAATTGCATAAAAGCTGACAAAACTCATATTTGTTGCCTTTCACAAAAATGATCTTTTGTTACATCCGGCAATTAACACCGTCTGCGGCTAGGCTGACGTGACGCAGACGCTTTGCTGACATGCCGCAGACGTTGACGCAGACCCTGCCGCTGATATCATCCCAGTTTCATCGGGACGGTGATCGATGTTCGGTTAGTACAATTCTGAAAAAAAACTAACCACTTGAATTACACTAAAATGAACTATGTTTAAGTTTTTTATTTCGTGCGCGCAGGATTTTCACTACCCACAAAGCCTTGAAGTTCATCATTGAAAAATAGGGGGAAAGGATGATAAAAGCTCCTGAAAGGAGTAGACCTCCACCTAAGATGGACAATGCCACATGCCATACATCAGCATAATTAAACCCACTTATTGTATGCGTAGGAACCATTATAAACTGGATGGTTATGGTAAGCAGTCCTACAGCCACCAATGAAAAAGCAGCAGCATTTCTGCCTGCCTGTTGGTTTACAGACGGTTTTTCAAAATTTACACCTTGCCAAATACCAGGAATGCGAAAGAAGAGAAACACCAACAATGTGAGTACATTTGTATATAAAACACCATCCACAGGCATGGAGGAACCACGCAGTGCACGTGAGGCAAACATGTGGATTGCATTGATGATAGTTCCTACTAACAAGGCGATGATGGTAGCGCGATAAGCCTTTTTGCTTCCTTTAATGAGCAACACAACGGCACGAACTCCCATAATTCCGGCAGCAATACCAATTAGAACGAACAAGATCCAAAGCCATTGGAATGAGGCAATCCCGGCAAATTTGCCTTCATACCCTGTTGGGTTTAGTGCTACACAGGTTGTACCTGCGCCTCCCATCAAGGTGAAGGCTGCTGTAAGGCTCATTAGAACGATACCAACGATACGCATAAGTTTTGCCCACCATTTGTTTCTCATTTTATTCTCCTTTTTGATATCCATCGGTTCTCATTTTTAAGCACTGGTAGAGCAGATTACCCCAGTGCAAATCCCGCCACAAAAGCTGCTGTCATCAAAAGCAAAAGACTAGGCAGTACCCGAAAAATGATTTCACGCGAAAGAAGGGGTTTTCCGGCTTTGAGTAAGGCTAATAATAGTCCACCCAGACTGATCAAAGCGCCACCCACGCTAATCAAAAGAAAACCTGATCGGGCGAGACCGGAAAAGACTAGAATGATCGGAAGACTGAAAATTATCAGACCAGCAACTCCATGCACAATTACCAGAATGAATAAAGGGAAATTGTTTCTGATTGGGAACGCTCGGGTAATTACTATTGCAAAGAAACCAATGATCGCAAAAATCAAATACATAACCCTGTAATTTGTGAGATATTGCGATATTAGCCCTATTGCAAGACTTAGCGGGATTATGGTCGACACGATGACCACAATGGGTGAATCCAACACCTCAAAGCCAAGGATGAGAAGCAATAATCCAGCTACAAGCAGAACGCCAAAAGCAGTTGAGTAGGCGATCACCGGTAATGTGCTATAACCGTCGATACCCATTGCAATCTGGTATGCAGCGAGCAGACAAGTGAGGAGAAGTAGAATTCGATCTGTGATAGTTATTTTCATACTATATTTGTCTCGGTTGTTTTAGTACGGAGTGTTTGGGCGATGTTTGCAAAGTAATGCAGGCTGGCAGACAATAATCCACCACCGATCCCCAAGTACAGGATGGCTAGTAAGGGTTTCGGGAAGGATGAATAGGTGCGCAGGTAGATACCTAAAAAAACCATAAACAAAACCAGTGGATAACTTGTCCATCCCTGGAAGGCGAACAGACATACTTTTTCACCTTTCAACCCGTTAATGCGCTTAATGTTCTTTTTGGCCAGTTTAGAAAAGCCAAAGAAATAGATCCCTGTTGCTAGCAGGAGGCCTGCTGCAATCAGTAAGAGCATGGTTAAAAAAACAATTGGTTTGAGCCAACGGGAGGCAAAGCCAATCAACATCACTCCTACGCCCAGCCAGACGAGTCCAGCAGAGAGTTGTAACCAAATTTTTCGGACAGCGGGTTTGAATTTGCTTAGAAAACCAGAAGTGATGTTCATTAAATTACCATCAATAGCATGGAAGAAAGCATGTAGACCGAAGCGTACTTAAATAGTCCAAAGTTGACCCGTTCTGACGGTCGGAAGATCATGATGACTGCTAGCACAACCAAACCAATCGAAAGCACACCGAGCAAACGCAGAAAACCCCATGCCATTCCGATGCCCAATGCAGCAGAGCCCATTGCAAGCGCAGCAAATATACTCGATATGGCAATAGTTATCCGGGTAATTTTGAATCCATAGGATGATGCAAAAGTGGGTACACCTGCGGCTTTGTAATCATCAAAGTACCTCATATTGAAAGTTAGAATATGAGTTGGTATCCAAAGCAGGATGCCGAGTGAGAGCATGATTCCAACCCAATCAATTGAACCAAATCCAAGGATGCGCCCAGCCAGAATGGGCATTCCACCCGAAATGCCGCCCCAAATGATACTCCAACAAGCTCGCCTTTTGAGCCAAATAGTGTAGATGACCACATCGATGAATAAGCCGGCAAAAATGATCAGACCATATAGAGCATCCATGACAACGGCCAGTCCTACTCCAAATAATGAGAGCACCAATCCTACCCAAAAAGCTTCGCGCGGGTTAATTTTTCCGGCAGCCAATGGTCTTTTTTTTGTACGTCCCATTTTGGAATCGATATCGCGATCCCACCACATATTAAGAATGGTACTTCCACTAATGGATGCAACCAGACTGATAAATAATCCAGCCATTGTGGGTAAATTAAAGATAGGGCAGCGAACAGTCATGTACCCCGCTAAACCGGTTGCTACCAATAAGCCGGTCTGCAGGCTTTTAATTAGAGGCCAATACAAACGTATTTTAGTAAAAATTATTTTCATCAGTTCACTCTGTAAGCTTGAAGGTGGGGCAAGAATAACAATTCCCACCCCACTTTGCCAGGCTATTTACTGTCGCGAGCGCATCGAAAGCCAACACCAGGGCTGAAATAGGTGGGAGTGGCATTGTTACGTGTCCAGATACGGAGGTCCATATCATAAGTATCTTTTGAACCGCCACGCAAAAAACGATAATGCATACCTTCGTACACATTGCTTGTCCATTGCCAGACATTTCCAGCCATATCATATAAGCCGTATGGGGACGAAGAATCCAAGGTTATATATCCATCATAAGTCTTTCCGTTGTAGAAACCAACCGGGGTAGTTCGGGAACCAAAGGTACGCATATCCTCAAAAGGATCACGGCTTGAGTAAAAATTCGCGTTCTCTCTTATTATTTCCTCTCCCCAGGGGAAAGGCCGCGTATCAGTTCCGCGTGCAGCTTTCTCCCATTCGAGCTCGGTGGGCAGATGGGCATCAAAGTAACCACAGTATCCCCAAGCGCCGAACCAGGTGACCATCGTCATTGGGTGATTCTCGTACCCAGTTTGAGGTGAAAACTTTTCACCGTCAAACTGAATCCGCTGCGATGGGTCATTCAACGGTATAAACATCCAATCGCCCTCTGCAATCTTTTCCTCGTGTTTGACTCCGTGGAATTCATCACCGGGGTAATAGCCAACGATTTGATCACCATCCACTTTGACATAGCCATCCGCCTGGGCTTGGTTAAGGAAAGCTGCGTATTGGGTTGTAGTCACATCGGTCACCATGATTTCATAGGCATCAGTAGTTTGAATGTCATTGTGTTGACCAAAAGAAAATTCGCCTGCGGGAATTTGCACCCAATTGTCCGGGTTCACACCTGTTTCAAAAACAGGCATAGAAGCATCTAGATCTACAGAGGTACAAGATACCAACAGTGCAGCCAGCAGGAAGACTATCGGAAGCACACGTTTCATTTTTCCACCTCCTGCGAGAGTTCGGGAATTATTTCTTCAGACCAACGCCCCTTTTTCTTGAACAGATCAATCAACCGCCAGACCATTACACTTGCCAGTAAGACAAGCAACACACCTAGCCCGGTATCAATGGCATACATCAGTCCATTAACAAGTGGTTGCTGTTCGGCTTCAGTGATGAAAAGACGCTTCATCTCGAAGATGGTTACTCCAGCCAAGGCAAGGTCGGAAAAAAAGAGGATACCCCAACCATAAAACTGCCGGACTTTTCCTTTTAATCCAATGATATTGCCGTAGTAAAGCAGAATGATGGTGGCAATGATCGCTGAGAGCGCATGCCAATGTCCGGTCAATTCAATGCGCTCCTCGCGAGCGGGCCAGACACGGAAAATTTCATCCAGACGAATGGCCATGAAGATACCGAGAAAACTGGTAGTGAAGTTCATGTATAGCATCTGCCATGTTGGGCCAAACTTGAGTGGATCTCGCACCAAAGCGCCGAGCTTCTGTCCGAAAGTTGGTTTTTGAATATGAGCTGTTCCTTCGCGGATAAGTTTTGCCCAGCTCCAGATGAGCAGAAGGAGTGCCGCCAGCATGGAGGGTGTCGCCCCAGTGTAAATGACCATGTGGGCGATAGGTTCAAGCGGAGTAGCCACCCCCCAGACACCGAGGTTAAGCACTAGAGTGCCCAGGATCATGAGAGGCATAGCAATCTTGTGTAGAATTCCCTTAAAGTTAAGCCAACGCCCTATGATAAGCGTGATCATAATAGCGATCAGCGCCAACATAATGTGCAAATGTCCGATGACTGAATACTCCATCGTGGTTTTTTCTGGGATTCGGATAATGTTTTCGGCCAGGAAGACTTCAAAACCGTTGCCAAAAAATGAACCCGGAATGGCGCCAAATAGAGCGGAAATTACAGTGGTTAGAGCTGTAGCAAAAAAAGCTACACGCTCGATATCCACCCCTTTTTTAGTGTGAGCGTAGGCCTTATCCGTTTGATAGTATTCTTTTTGCCACGGCCAGAGGGCAATCACCAGCAGCACACCGGCAAGAAAGATTAACGATAGCCCGAAGATGTACACTCCATGGAAAGCCCAATTATGACCGAAGTAGGCGAATCCCATCCCGAAGATCATGGTTAAGATATAGCCGACTGTTATGACGGCGTTAATGGCCGTCCTAAGGAAGGGTTTCATCTTCAAAAGACTTGTGATCATGTACGTTTCGATCGCTACAACTGCCATAGCAATCGAATGGTAGAGGATGATAATCCGTCCTTCGCGTTCCGCTTGCATCATATCCATTTTGAAAAGTCTGATGACTACATCGCGCACACCCAACTCCGCCATCGGACCAGAGAGCATTCCCCAAACAGCGGTGACAAGAGCAATCATAGCAATTGCTACCAGGATCAGGCCTTTTGAAGAGTTGAAGAGATAATTAAATCGGTCTTTGATAAATTGCATAGGAACGCTCCTTATGCGTTTTAGGATTCCGTTTTGTTCCATTTTTCGAGCATTGTGCGCGTCCCCGGTAGGACTAAATAAATAACCAAAGCAGTGCTGATCAGCGGTGCAGGCAGGAACATGGAGAAACGGTGAACTTCAAACAAAGCGTTGTTTATCCCCATAGGATATCCTGCTATCATGGACATCGTTCCTGCAAATACTCCCATCGGAATGGTCCACGATTTCTTATTGACCAGGGCGAAGATAAAAATAGCCCAGGCTGCTGCGCCCCACCAACTCACTTGCTGTGATACAGCATAAACCCCGTTCCAAAATGGCTCAATACCTTTTGTAGACACATATTTAGAAATTGGAGCGACACCGTCAATAAAGGTGAGTACATAAGCCAGACCAGCAATAAATGCCAATAAATGATGTTTTTCTTTACGCCGTGTATGAGAAGCATTCCAAACCATAATACGGCTGCAAGAATGAACACAACCATGGTTGAAGGGGATAAGTCGCCATCCATGGCGGGGATCATGGGGAAAAATCCTGCCAGGAGTTGGATAGTTGCAGCTATAGTCCCCAAGAACCAGGCCCACTTTTCTTTACGAAGGAAACCATAGAAAGCAACTGCCCAGATTGCGCCGGCAGTGATACCAATCCATCCGAGGACTGCAAAAGTAATACTGACAGATGTGGCTTCATCTGTTCGACCAGCTATCACATGTGCATCAATGACCGGATTGTATTGAGCTGCTATCAAATAAAAGAACAGCAAACCAGTCAGAATGCCGAGAACTGCCAATGCAGCTCCCAATTTCGTATTGTTTTTCATTGTTGATCTCCTTTTAATTATATGTTTTTTTCAATTATCAAATTTTATTTCGTGTACCCTCAACCAGAAAACGGTTGAGTTAGTGCAGCGACCATGCCGCTGGTGAATAACACAGCAATGGCTGTTATTGCATTTATTATCAAGAGTTGAAAGCTCAAACGTTCTTTTTCCTGTGTCAGCATTGCCTGATTGCGGTTTAAAATCAGACTGCGATACAAAGTGATCCCAATCATGAGAATGACCAGGATATGCTTGATTGACAGAGTGACTGAATACGTGTTCCCAAAACCAAATAGGTGCTCGAAATCCGGATTTCGATTACTCATTAATAAACCGGTAAGTATTAACCCACCCATGCTGACATATACCCAAATGCTCTGGCGTTTTTGGAAAGCCATCATTACTTTTTTGATTTGTGGACCAGGTCCTAACGCTTCTTTAAGAGCAGGTATGTAGCTAAGAACAGTGACAACCAAGCCACCCATCCAAATCACGGTAAACAAATCATGGAAGAAAGACACAAATGCAAATACCAATGTTTTCGCAGCCATGGCAACCTTAACCTTCCACAACGATCTGTGTGGAACTTGTAGGACGCGGGGCTTTAATATTTAGAAGCCGCAACTGAGTATCACCGTTGTTGATCAAGCGGTGTGGAGTTTCAGGAGGCATCTCCACCACATATCAGCAGAAAGGGGGATCGTCTCCTCTCCTGCTTCCAAAATCCCCGTCCCATTTAGAATGTAAAGGTAAACATTGGTATGGGCGACATGTTTTTTTTGCACTTGCCCTGGTTCAAGTGACAAATGTTCGAATTGCGCTGATTCACTAACAAGTAGAGAGCGTACGCTGATGGAATGTGGATTCGGAATTTCAGAAGTCTCAAAGGTCTTTACAATATTCATGAAAATTCCTTTCTGGAATATGTTTTAAAAATAGAAAATGGAAAAATTAATTTAGCCAGAAATTATTCTTCTTTCGCCGAGATTCTTTTCTTGCGTTGTCCTTTGACAATATATGGTAACAAGTATAAATAAGCCCCACTCAGTGCCATGATCAGCATCAAAATGGATGGAATTTTGTCTAATTTTTCCCATGCATTCACTAAATTTTGGTTTCCAACGAGCTTGATAATAACCGCCGCTGGAATAGCAATAGCAGTCGGTACAGCGATCCAACGGTGAAATTTTCTTAACCATTTCGATAACCATTTTGTCATGCTAAGATACCTCTTCCTTCAAATTATTTAATTCCAAATTGACTGCTCTGGATGGGCTGGGAGCGCCAGGAGCTTCAATGCGGTTAACCACCCCACGGATGCCGCGAACATGTTTTGCGAGTTCTTCCGCCGCATCGCGTTTTGTCAGCGAATCAGCCGACCCTGCCAGGTGCGCTATACCATTCAGCACGCCCACGCGTAAGTCAGTGGAAGCAGTTTGGCTGTCATTTGCAAAAACGGTGAGTATAGCCTCGCGCAGATTTTCGTCCGAAATGGGTTCTTTATGTTGCACCATCGCTCTTCACCTTCTCAAATTGAAAAATCTTTAGGAGTGTACAGACTTGCCAAATTATTGTGTACGACTTTTATCGCGTTGCGTTATTGTTGACCGTATAAAGCAGGATCACTCAATTTCTGCAGGGGTTTGTTCTTGCGCGCCTGGATAAACAATAATCCAAGGATGATTGCCCAAGCAATCAATCGAATGGTCATTGCCCGGATACTATCTGGTGCGACGGTACCGCTGTAGGCGATCTGCAGGATAAGCATGACGAGGGCATGAAGACTAAACGTTCCAATAGCTGCAGGCAGGGCAAACCGGCTGTTCGTAAAGATAAAGATAGAGGTAATAAAAACGGTCAGAATTCCGATCGTGTAATTGTAGATCGGTAGCCAGTTGATCACATAGTATCCAGGGTCATTACCCAGTAAAACTTGCGCGCCTGCGAATACAGCCATTCCTCCAATAATGAACGCAAGGATGGATGCAATTTTCGCAAATATTGTTTTCATGTTTATTTCTCCTCGGTTGTGGTTAAATGATGCAACCGATTTGAGTATAGGTTCTTTCTAAAGGCAGGTGAACGACTTAAGTCGTGCTCGCAGAAAAAGCATCATCTCTTATAAATCTTAAATGTCGAAATCGCGCTTTTATAAGAGACGAGTGGAAATATTCAAATTCGACAAAAGTCGTAGTAATTATTTGATTTGAGGACTAAGATTTAGCCGATGTTAAGATATGGAATTTGGATTACATAGCCACTTCCTTGACTGTTGGCAAATTTAGGAGAATAGCGACATGCAAATTACCAAAGATACGCGCATTTCAGCAATCTTATTGGAATATGGCGACATCGCTGAAGTAATGGAAGTATTCGGCGTTCAACGAGTAGGGAAATATTCCCTGCGAATGTTCATCGCAAAAGCATTAACAGTAGAATGGGCAGCACGAGTACATCGCGTGCCACTTGATGAATTTCTTGAAATTTTGCACAAAGCTGTTGCGAAAAAGGAAGGTGAATCCCCAAATGGATAAAACCCAGGTTACTGAGCAAAAAATCAAAAGGAAAGTTATTGCCTTATTTTATTTTGGATTAATCTTGATGATCGTGGTTGAAGTTGGGATTGGTTGGATTTGTGGTGAGTGGGGACGTATCCGCCCTGGTTGGTTGAACCAGGTGCTTGGTCCCGTCTTAACTATTGGAGGAATTGCTCTCGTAATTTGGTCGGTCCTAACCCAACACAGAGTCGGGGATGGCACACCAGCCCCAATGGTTGCCACTCAAAAACTAGTGACACAAGGGCCGTATTCTTACACACGTAACCCAATGACTCTCGGTGCATTGTTTTTATACTCAGGAATCGCTATTTGGATGAGTTCTGGCGTGCTCATCATATTGAGCACGATCATTTTCAGCACCTTATTAACGTTTATCTACATCCATGAGACGCGAGAATTGGCAGAACGCTTTGGCGAGGAATACCTGGAATATCGGAAAAGAACGCCATTTTTAATTCCAAATTTCTGGCAAAGACATTTATAGAAAAATGATCCACTAAGGATCCACTAACGATCCACACGTTCTGACAATCCTTTGGGATCTAAAATTAATATAGTCTGCTTATCCACCTTAAGATAACCCTCGGCTTCAAGCGTCTTCATTGCCCGGCTGAGAACATCACGCACTGTCCCCAACCGTACTGCCATTTCATCAAAGGTAGTCCATTCCTGGCGTGGAACAATCATCTGCTCATTACGAAGTTCCGCATTCCGCAGCAATGTGCTGGCAAGTCGAGTTTCGACACTCCTCAAAGACAGATCCTCGACAAGTCCAATATAATGCAGAACACGTTCACTTAATCTATGAATAATTGCTAGAGCCAGGGCAGGATATTGATTAACGAGTAGCAAAAGAACCTGTGAAGGAATTAACCATGCTTCAACATCTTCCAACGCGGTGACTGTACCCGGATAGGAAGTACCAGAAAAAACAGCGATATCTCCAAAAATTTCGAAAGGGCGAAGAAATAGCAAGCCTTGTTCACGGCCTTCATGAGTCATACGAGTTGCTTTTACCCAACCCTTTTCTAGAATGTAAACATAATCTGCTGGTTCGCCCTCCAGATAAATAACCTGTCCCGTTTCGAAGTGGCGCTGTATGGCAACCGCCAATATGACTTCTTGAGCCTCGGCTGGCAAGGTGTTGAAATAGTGCATTTGAGACAGGGTTTTTTTTTAGTCGCCCAGAATTATTTTGTTGATGTGATATGGAAGATGACAATTAGACATTGCTCCTGAAACACGATTCAATTATTAATTTTACCCTCTTGTTCAAATTATTACGCTAATAATTTATAGCTTTCTCTATTCCATCTAACCCTACTCTAAACCTGGTGGGAATAATCCTGAAGTTGTCCTTGTAAAATCCACTTAATTGTTTTTGGTCAAATATCATCGTCTGCGTCTATGCTGACGTGACGCAGACGCCTTGCTGACACGCCGCAGACGTTGACGCAGACCCTGCCGCCGACGCTGAACTAACAGGACGGTTTCCAAGGTGTTCTTTCTGATGGAGGGGGTAGGAAATATCAACTGAAGAAGAAAAGCGGGGAATTGGTCATTTTCCCCCGAGGGTAACGGCTAAAATTCTTCGCTGTTTTGGATCAAATTTTTCAATCAAGCGGTACAAATTGGCTTTTTTAGGCACAAACAAATCGCCCGCTTTTTTTGTGCGGAAAATATCTCTATTACAGCGGGGAACGCTGTGCACTTCGTTCTTACCACTTCGATCCCCTAGAGTCTTAAGGGGGAACGGGTCAACGGTGTGGCACCCCGTTCTATGCCTCACGATCCTTCCAAATTTTGAGAATATCACCCAACCGCCAGGGTCGATAGTCCTCTAACCTCAACGCTCATATTGATATGGTTAGGTCCCAAATTAGAACCTTCAGGAGGCGGTGGAACGTTATGAATATGACCATGAAAATTGATCCATCCATCTTCCAAAGGAACAATCGGACGGTGTGAAAAGATCAGCTTAATTTGATTTTCTAATTCAACCATGAATGAATTTTTTAATCAGGGTCACTCCATGGGCTTCACAAAAGGACTGGCTCAACCGATCGTGGTTGCCCTGGATTAAGAACAATCTGCCATTCAAAATACCGGTTAACAGCTCAAAATTGCTTTTCTTTCCCAATGCAAAATCACCCAGGTGAAGGACTGTGTCCTTTTGTGAGATTAAATTATTCCAATTGTTGATGATTAGTTCCTGCCAGTTTTCGGGGCGATTGCAGTATTTTCCGATGTTCTCATGGAAGAAATGCGTGTCGGAAATAATCCAGGTATTTTGAGTAATGGTGAGCGGGTTGTCGGTAGTCATCCTTTGAGAAATTTACCTGATTTTGATTTTATCCTGATCCAAGAATCAGGGGAACAACCTGCCAGGTCGTTCCCCTTAGGACGTTCCCGTAGAGTCTTAAGGGGGAACGGTTTACAAGGGGAGAACAGGTTGCCATGCTATTATAAAGATCGCTTTGAAAAGTAGAGCCGGAAAACCTTATAAAATTGCATCCAATTGCTGATAGACGTCCCGATTTTGGTTGTCTTCCTTCACAGCCCAGAGGAACAAGGCTTTACCCTGGCTTTTTTCAGCCCACAATTCACCAATGTTGCGTTTCTCTTTTTCGAATTCTTCCAAATGGGCGCCCTTGTATTCCACAACAAGAATACGTCCATCTCCAAGTTCACACACAAAATCTGGATAGAAATAGCCATTTGCCAGCGGCAAACGGAAGGAAAATTGTGGCTGTTGCGCGAGATTACGAACCCAGTATTTTACCTGATGGCAGCGGTCGATCGCTTGCGCACACTCGAATTCTTCACCGCTGGACTCTAATTCACCCACAATCGAGTAATAATGTTTGGCAAATTGATATCGCCCGGTGTATGGCCAGTGGGCTGGGTAGTTATTAGGATCGAAGGTAAAGGCATATTTGGAACTAGTCTCAACTCGTGCGCCGGCATCAAACAAAGTGTGTTGGTATCCTTTTTCATAGGCGGCTTGCCGGCAGACTTGATTTTCTCTCTCATCGCTTTTTCAAGGAGAAAACGTGCACGCGCCAAGCCAGTGATGGTGAAGCCACGTTGGTTGATTAAATTGTTCAGACAGCGACGCAACCATTCAAGCAGCACTTCCTGGCGAATATCAGGCTGGTATAACTTGCCATCCAACCAGCGCGAAAGTTGAAGATCATTCCATCCGCTCTCCACGTCGTCCAGACCAAGCGGCATTTGTGTGCCCAGGTAACGAGTAGTTAATTGGCGACCGTTAATATCGATCAAGAAACTTTCAGCGCGTTCCTGGATATTAAATTCACCAGAATTCAACTCTGCTGGGAACTCGAGCAAGTTCCATCCACCTGGATCAAGAAACCAATCTTTTTCTGCTACTTCAAGAGCCCCGTCAGCCCACAGGCAAAGCTGTGGAACCGCTAAGCGCTCTCCCCGTTGGGCAGGAGTATGCAGTTGTTGGCGCCGGTAAATAGAAAGTGTTTTTTGCATGGCATCCCGGTCACCAGGGGCAACGGCTTCAACCAGTTTAAGTTCAAAGGCTGGATCTACCTCACCTTTGACCTCGAATGCCACCCGACCTTCACTGATCTGCCGCACGGCAACTCGAGCCAATTCCTCAGTGTTTAGATAAACCAAATCAGGAGAGCTACTTAATACCAAGCTTATTGCGGGTGGATGATCGCCAGGACTCACCTGCTCACCAACTCCAGGAAAGAAGTTGGCTTGCGGGCGTATGGCTTCTTCTGCTTCTTGTTCCTCAAAGCCCATGCTCACCAGGCGGTCTTCCAATTGGCTGACGGCTTGCGGCCAACTGCTGGCTGAAACGTGGGCATAAGCGCGGTTCAGTTCTTCCTGTTGGCGTTTGCGGGCATAAGGCATGCGCAATACCCGCCCCAGTAATTGTTCAACGTCTTTCTTGGAATGTACCGTGGCCACCGAGCAAAAGACGTAAGCAAACGGGCAATCCCAGCCTTCTTTGAGCGCTTCGACTGTGATGACAAATTCAATTGAATTCTTGGGGTCGAGCAAGTTAACCCCATCCAACTCGCGCTGCGCGCCGGTGGCAACCGCGATGCGCGTTGGATCGATCTTCTCCTGGTCGATCAGGAATTGCCGAATGATGTCAAATGTGACCTCGTGACCATGCTCTTCAGCCTGGATCAGGACGATGGGATGAATAAAATCACGGTCCAGTTTGGCGAGGTCGTTCAACTTCTGGCGTGTCAGGATGCTGTCTCGCACCGCTTCCTGCCAGGTTTCATGTTGAGTAAGAACGATGGGCAGCTTGATCATTTCTTCAGCTTTGAGTTCAAGCGCAGAAACG
>Ga0268356_10347_pt1 | contig 22313 bp, 27 predicted proteins | sample BioMet10_FD_194415 | JGI IMG/M metagenome (GOLD analysis project Ga0268356, IMG submission 194415) | Sewage microbial communities from Oakland, California, United States - Biofuel 10 (PacBio Assembly) | ecosystem: Engineered > Wastewater > Sewage > Unclassified | place: USA: California | collected...
AATAAATAACCTTGTTCACTTGGCTTACCATATAGTACGGCCGGAATGGCCCCAATTTGAAAAAAATCTGTTTTCATAATAACCTTCGCTTTCTTATCGTTATGTAATGGAAAGATGATGTTAACGAGTATGGGGGGTGCGGATGAGGTGATAAAGATTGAGAATGTTATTACCGTCATGCTACGAATGTGTACGCAGCCACAAGTACTCTTTCTATATTGTCATCGGCATTATCCGTATATTGCACGCTGGTAAACGTACACCCCCTCATGTACAAGGCAGGTTTCAAGGAAAAATAGGAAAATGCCAATGTCGATTTTATTATAGAATTGCACTTTATCGGCAGGCATAATCCCTCTCTTGCCGGGCTTCTTGTAGCGATAGATTAAAAGTTTATTGTCCTTGTGAGTGACAATCCAGGGCTGCGTATTGCAGGCGCTGGGTGCAAACCGTACGATATCGGCAACTGGAAGAATATCGCCCTCCCAAATTTCAGATACCGGCTTTCTTTTCGCTTTGAACATATCCTTACGGAATTTGTCAGATGGCATTTTGGAAATTGCCATCATAATGACATACTCCAGGCCCTCCAAGGTCGTCTGCTTTGGCCGCCCGATGCCAAACCACAATGCGCCGATATTTTGGGAGGCAAGGTTAAGGTCGATCTGCTCTCCTATGTACCCGATATTACGCAAATAGTTTTCCTGCGGCTCACTGTAAAACAAAATGTAGTACTGTGCGCCGCGGCTGCAGGTTGTCTCGCTTTCCGGGACAATCTGAATCTCCGTGCGAATGCTCGCGTCCAGGGGCTTTGCCGCCCTGACAAAGCTCTCGAGCTCACGAAGCTCATTCTCGGAAATCACATCAGATCCACGGAACAGATGAAACGATTTCCGTTTGAACAGCATCTCATAATAATCCACCATTACAGCTCCTTCATAGTCAGAATCTCCTGAATAAATCGGGCTTTGTTACTTAGCATCCTCAAATCTAACATCCATCAAAATATTTCTGTAACTTCTCTACAAACTGTCCTATATGCAACCCATCAACAAAAGAATGATGAGCCTGTACTGAGATAGGAATTATAATCTTTCCATTCTTCTCATAGTATTTCCCCCAATCAAAAAGAGGTGTTGCATTATCTTTCTTTCCTGAGTTTGTATGCGATATATGCGTATATGTGACCCAAGGCATAGGAGAAACACTGAAAAACATCATTTCCCAATGGTCCTGTAAAATACTCTTTCTGTTCATTTGCGGTCTTTGATGCCAATTCACAGTATTTTCTCAAATCATCTACTATTGGTACATTAACGACCTTAAATAGTTCCGTATCTTTGTTCAGATATGTAAATGCCGTATCTATCTTGTCGAACAATACAATATTCCCATCTACAAAACGATATCGAAATGCATCAATTTCATTTGCACATTTGCAAACGGCGTATACCATTGCCAAAGTGAAAGAAATCCCTTGTTTTTTGACCATATGCTTAAAATTTGTAATGTCTGCTTCAAATGTTACACAAAATGCGGGTTCAACACTATTTCTAAATACCATACAGTGCATCGCTCTTTCCCATGTTTTTCCATCTATTATCTGATATGTATTAGCCATGTTAATTTCCTCCAAAAATTCAGATATGCCAATCTTTTTTTGCCATCCCTGCTGTTAGTTCCGGCAGTTTCCGTCTCCACAAATAAGCCGCATATCCCGCCGAGAGCAGACTGATTACCACGCAAACGGCAATCTCGTAACCGACAGTCTGCGCGGCTTCATTGCTGAAGGCCGCCAGTGCGTTGAACACGCCGTGAAACAGGCAGCACGGCAGCAGATGCCCGGTTTTCACAACGAACACCGAGAGCATCAAGCCGATCGCCAGCGCGTAGACAAGCTGCAATAGCGTGGGAACAAGCTCCGCACCGTTTGCCAGATTGACAATGTGGCCAAGCGCAAAGGTTAAACTGGAAATCAGAATGGCAAGTTGGGTGGAACGTTTCAGCAGCAGCCGCAGAAGATAGCCGCGGAACAGGATTTCCTCAATAAACCCGATACACAGCATAGAAATGATGTACCAAACCGTATCAACCGGTTCGTAGCGCAGAACAGCTCCATGCCATAGATTCGCCGTGGCTATGATGAACAATGGGAATAGGAACAGCACCTTGCGCCGCGGCAGCGGCGTGTGGGAAGTAAATCCCAGCCGTTCAAAATCTTTTCCCTTTACCATACCCCAAAAAAGCAGTGCGAGAATTATGATTGCTGCCGCAGCACGCCAGATTTGAAGCGCCAGATTTTGGGTTTGTTCGGCACATGTTTTTTCAATATTGCTCATTATAATCACATAGCCCAAAATTCGGCCGAGCACACCGAACAGTTCTGTCCTTTTTCCCATCGTTTGATCTCCTTTTAGCCTCTGCAACATGATTTTTATATCGTATAAGTACAGTGTGCTGTCAGCAAGATTTTACCGCAATGTATAAATAGCAATGCGCCTTGCCGTCCTTTGTGTAGTCACTCGGCACCGTACTTTCGTAGTCCGTTGTAAAAGCACGGCAGAGCTGACCGCTTCTTTTTTCTTCCCAGACCTGATTCCATGCTTTATTCGCGGCTTCCTGAATGCTCGAACCGTCAAAATCGTAGGCACGGTATTCGCCGGCCTGTACTCTTTTTTGCATCTGCGTAAAGAAATCCGCCGTTGCAGTAAAGATTGTCAAGTCATAAGCACCCGCTTCATTTGATTCATAGTTCGCATACTTGGATATAGGAGACAAGCCCTGCTGAAAAGTTCCATCACTGTTGAACATCAATGGAAGTTTTCCACTGATGATGTCTTGCCATACCTCATTGATCTTTTTCATTCCACGCTCAGAGTTGTCTGTATGAATAGTTATTCCTTTTAACAAGTAAGCCATCGTTCTTTGCCTTCTTTCATTTTATTTTCTGCTTCTTTTGCTTCTGTTATATCGCTATTGCCTATTTTTCTTATTTCCATGGTTTTTGTTCACATCATAAATTATAAAGAATCTTACTCTGCCAATTTCAGTTCATTGTTCTACTTTTTATTTGCAGTCAGCGGCGCATCCAGTACGGTTGACGGTCAGCCGCTGGCATGGGTAGTTAAAGATTGTCAGCTCCTCATTTGGAGCAAAACCCAGCGCCTCATAAAATGCACGGGCCTCTGTGCCCATCGGGTCACCCTCGCGACAGGCAACAACGGAAAGCTGCGTTCCAACAGGCAGCTGCGCCGCCGCCGTTTCTACCAGTTTTTGCGCAAGGCCGCGTCTGCGGTATTCGGGTGACACGGCAAGGAAGTCCAGCTCTTTTCGTTCCTTGGAAAACAGTAGTGCGGCGGCAACCGTCTCACCGCTGCGCATCAGCCATGCTTCACCGTGTTCTATGCGCTGTGCAAGCTGATTTTCGTATTTCGATTCGTCAAGACCGGGGGAAGTGCTCCTGCACCAAAGAAATCAGCTCAATCCAAGCCGGAATGTCCTTCGGTGTCGCCGGTTCGGGGATTCGCAGCGGCTGTTCCTCCATGGACATTCCCATCAAAAGACTGATCCCGCGCTTAATTTCCTTACGATATGCAGAGTATGTCTCTTTGTCCTCATGCAAAATCGCACTGCCTACCCCGTGGGTCAGATACAGTGCGGCGACCTGCGGCGCAATGGGAAGCTGCACGCCGTAATAGCTGCTTTGTATTTCCACCACCTGCCGCAGATAGGGCTCGATGAGCGTGAGCGTATGCTCGCGGATGGCCCAGCGCACCATGCGGTGCATTTTACCCGCATAATTTTCCCGAAAGGCTTCAGTTTCTCGCTCCATGTACTCAAAAAAATCCTGCATGACACGGCAAGGATTCCGTCTGCCGCGTTTGACGATACGGGCGAAGTCCGCCTCATATCCGGCAAAAAAGCGATTCAGCACTTGGTCAAAGGCGTCATCCTTATTTTTGAAATAGTAATAAAACAGCCCAATCTCCGCGCCTGCCTGCTTCATGATCATGCGAACCGATGTGCCATCAAATCCCTGCTCCAAAAAGCAACTTTGCGCTGCCGCAAGGATATCCTCCCGTTTGTTGGTTTCCATACCTGCTTTTCTACCCATATCGATTAAACCTCCCGCAATTGAATATCGCTCAATTACTATTATACTCAGATTTTTTATAAAAACAATAGGACTATTGAATATTGCTCAATTTATAGGTAAAAATATAATCGAGTGAAAGAAAAATTTTAGCATTACAATCCAAAGTCTAAAAATCTATACAGCAATAGTACGCAAAAAGCTGTCAGCGTCCAGTTTGGATGCTGACAGTCCTTATTATTCGTCATTCGACCGCAGCGAGGTAAGCCAGGTATCAATGGCCTGTACTAAAATATACTGTTGCTGCAAAACAGCCAAGCCTGTTTCCGGGATGCCAGGAGCATCCTCTTTCAGATTGATATTGTCTTCCAAATAGGATTTCAGTTCTTTCACGCCATGTTCGATGCGGTCAAGACAGCGAGTTCTTAATTCCGGGGTCAGTTTATCCATATTGACGATGACCGCATTGAAATCCAGGAAAAGATAAATCGGCTTTTCAGCGATTTCCAGCATAAGTGTTTCAAATTCTTTTTTTCCCGCATCGGTGAGAGAATAGACTGCCTTCTCCGGCATCTTACCTTCCTTGATGGCAGTACCTTCAATCAGCCCTTTTTCTTCAAGTTGAAGCACTTTCTTATAGATAGAAGGCGTGCTTACCTTCACCCATTTTGAAATGTTCCTGTATTCAACCAGCTTCTGAATATCATATGCGCTTAAATTCTGATCCTTCAGCATTCCCAACACGATTAAATCTATGGTGGTCATAGTTTTCTCCTTACCTGCTTGACAACTACTATAAATTATAGTACTATAATGTTCAGCTGTCAACTACTATAAATTATAGTACTCTAAATTATTTTCAAAATTATGAGAGGAGAACAAAATGAATCAAAAAAAACACGAAAATGGAACTGCTGGGGAGTGTCCCCATTCCAAAAGCCCTTTTGGCTTTGGGACTTCCCACCATGATCGGTATGCTGATCAACGCCCTGTACAATTTGGTTGATGCCTATTTTGTAGGAGGACTTGGAACCAATCAGATGGGAGCCATTACCGTTGCCTATCCGCTTGGACAAATCGTCGTCGGTCTTGGATTGCTGTTTGGGAACGGTGCTGCAGCATATCTGTCAAGGTTGCTGGGACGCGGAGACAAAAAGACTGCGAACAAGGTTGCAAGTACAGCGCTTTATAGCAGTGTCATCATTGGAGCAATTATAATCCTTTGTTCCGTTATCTTCCTGCAGCCGATCCTTCGTAGGTTGGGCGCGCTGGAAGAAATGATGCCCTATGCTGTTTCTTACACAAGCATCTATATCATTTTCTCAATCTTCAATGTATTTAATGTAACAATGAATAACATCGTGTCCAGTGAAGGCGCGGCTAAGACGGCTATGTGTGCGCTGATGGCTGGTGCGGTTTTGAACGTGGTTTTAGATCCCATTTTTATTTATCCGCTTGGTTTGGGTATTGCCGGAGCCGCTATCGCAACCGCAATCTCTCAAATGGTATCAACACTTGTTTATCTGATTTACATTCTCAAAAAACGCAGCATATTTAGCTTCAGCATCAAAGAATACAGATGCACGAAAGATGTGATGCCTGAGATTTTAAAAATCGGAATTCCAACCTTGATCTTCCAGCTGCTGACCAGTCTCTCAATCTCCATGATAAACGGCGCAGCAAAAGACTATGGCAGTTCCGCACTGGCCGCTATGGGGCCTGTAACGAAAATCATGTCCATAGGCACACTGGTCGTTTTCGGCTTCTTGAAGGGATTCCAGCCGATTGCCGGATACAGTTACGGAGCGAAAAAATTCGACCGTTTGAATCAAGCGATTAAAACCTCCATTGTATGGTCAACTGTTTTTTGCCTGATCTTTGGCTTGGCTGCGGTCCTTTTCTCAGGCGGAATTATGTCTGCCTTTACAAAAGATGATCTGCAAATGGTTGAAATCGGAAAAGTGGCTCTGCGCGCCTACGGAGCATCCTTCCTTCTCTTTGGTTTCTATACCGTTTATTCGTTCCTCTTTCTTGTCATGGGAAAGGCCAAAGAAGGCTTCTTCCTCGGTGCTTGCAGACAGGGAATTTGTTTTATTCCTGTGATTCTGCTTCTTCCTCAATGGCTGGGACTGAACGGTATTCTCTTTGCACAGCCTATTGCGGACGTTCTTTCCGCTGTGATTACTGTATTGATGGCAATCCATCTGCATCGGCAGCTGAAAGCGGAACAGACAAGTGTTCTCTCATCAGAAAGACCGTTAGAGGGGAAAGGACAAGACTGATACCCCTTATATTATTACACTTTGGATGGAGGGTACTATGATAGACAGCCAATGGATACTGCGTCCAATATGTAACAGCAAAACACGGATTCGAATACAAGCTGACACAGCATTCCGTAATTTTCCACTGTATTGTCCCAAGTGCAAGCACGAAATATTAATTGATGCAAATAATTTCAAGATTACAGTTATCAAAGAGCCAGACGCTAAGATGCAGAGCTGATGACAGACGAGGACATTTCGTGGTATCGGCTCAGTTTTGTCTGGTTACCTTGGCCATTTACTGCGGCTTTCGCAGTTGCCTTGATGATTTCCATGGTTTGTTCATCGCAGTTGTAAAGCAATCGGATGAAATCCTCTATCCCGGGATCTTTGGATGAAGAAAATCAAATCCGGCGATGTATCCAGCTTACGGATCAGGATGAACAGAATCTTGTAGCTCGGTTTTTTTTACAAGTCTCTATAACTATATAAATTCTAAACGAAATGGAGGCAATTATGAAAAGTCAAAACAAAAACATTTTTCTTTTGTCGGAAGGACTGGTGGGTAAGGCATTATTAAAGCTGGGCATCCCCACAATGGTTGGCATGATGGTATCCTCGCTTTACAATCTGGTTGACACTTACTTTGTGGGAACCTTGGGCACCTCCCAGCAGGCGGCAGTTGCCGCTGTGTTTCCGGTAAGTCTGGTTATGCTGGGCATTGGGCTGCTGTTTGGCTGTGGAGCAGGCAGCTATCTTTCCCGGTTGCTGGGTAAGGGCGAGCAACAAAAAGCAGATGAGTGCGCCTCCACCGCACTGGCACTTTCGGTGGTCACCGCTGCAGCTTTGGTTGCCGTGATGCTTCTTGCCATCAATCCGCTGCTGCGTGTACTGGGCTGCACCGAAACGATGCTGCCCTACGCCCGGGAATACGCCATTCCATTTATTTTGGGGCTTGTCATCAATGTGTTCAATTCCACCATGAGCAACATTGCCACCTGCGAAGGCCAGCCCATGTATTCCATGCGCTCCATGCTGCTGGGGGGCATTATCAATATTATTCTTGACCCGCTGCTCATTCTTACGTTTCACATGGGGGTCTTCGGCGCAGCGCTGGCTACGCTAATTGCCCGGCTGATTTCCTTTGCAACCTATTTGTTATTTCTGCTGCAAAAGAAAAGTTGTCTGCATTTCTCACTCAAAAATTTCTACCCCAGCAAAACTCTGCTGACGGAAATTGCCAAAATTGGGATTACTACCATGATTTATCAGGTGCTCCTAAGCGCAGCATTGTCTATCATGAACAACCTGGCCGCGCCCTTCGGAGATGCTGCTGTCGCTGCCTGCGGCATCGTCAATCGAATTATCATGCTGGGTATCATGACCATTATGGGATTTTTGAAGGGCTACCAAGCCTTTGTAGGATTCAATTATGGTGCGAAACGTTATGACCGCGTTCGATCTGCCACCCGGACAGCACTGCTTTGGACAACCGGATTTTGCGCTGTTTGCAGCACTGGAATGCTGCTGTATCGCGTCCCGCTAATTCGTGCCTTTAATGCTAGCGATACTCAGGTGCTTTCCATCGGTGCAAAGGCATTGAGCTTGAACGCTATTACTTTTCTGACATTTGGTTTTCAGATGGTTTACAGCGCAAAATTTATGGGGCTTGGCAAAGCGATGGATGGCGGGCTTATCAGCTTGGGACGCCAAGGCTTCTTTTTCATTCCAGCCATCTACATTTTGACAACTTGTTTCGGCCTGAAGGGTTTGATCGTCGCGCAGCCACTTGCGGATATTCTCTCCATGGTTTTAGTGTGCGCATTGGCATTGAAAAACCGGAAAGAGGAAGGCATGCTACTTTCTTAAGAAAACGCATTCTTGTTCTTGTTTTTTGTATCAATTTACCGACGAAACCTCAAACAACATTCCCAGCCTTCTGTTTCCCATTCTGGGCCATGACGCCCACCAGCTCATGGGGGATGTATAGCTCTTCCAGATAATGGATTTCCTCCGGGGCCAGCTTCAGCTCCACGGCCCGGACTGCGCCGTCGACGTGGGACAGTTTGGTCGCTCCGACGACGGGGGCGGTCACCTTGGTCAGGAGCCATGCCAGTGAAATTTCGGTCATGGAGACATCCCGCTTTTCCGCGAGCTCCGCCACCCGGTCGATGATCTTCTGATCGGCCTCGGCGGTTGCGGCGTATTTGGATTGGGCGTAGCTGTCCTCGTTCAGGCGCTTCGTCTTTTCCCCGGGATGTCTGGACAGACGGCCGCTGGCCAGGGCGCTGTAGGGGGTCAGGGCGATGTTCTCAGAGGCACAGAAGGGCACCATTTCCCGTTCTTCCTCACGGGCGATCAGATTGTAATGGCCCTGCATGGATACGAATTCCGTCAGGCCGTTGGCCCTGGCAAAAGCATTGGCCTTGGCGAGCTGCCACGCAAAGCAGTTGGAAATGCCGATGGCCCGGACCTTTCCGGATTTCACCGCGTTGTCCAGCCCGATCATGATTTCTTCCAGGGGCGTCTGGTAATCCCACATGTGGTAAATGTAGAGATCCACATAATCCATCCCCAGATTGCTGAGGCTCCGGTTCAAATACGTTTCAACGTGGGCGGCGCCGTTGATTCCCCGGTCCATTTCTTCCTGGGTCCTGGGGGTGAATTTGGTGGCGACCACGACGTCTTCCCTTTTGGCAAAGTCCCGCAGCGCTCGGCCCACGTACTGTTCGCTCGTACCATTCTGGTAGGCGATGGCCGTGTCGTAAAAATTGATGCCCTGTTCCAGACCGTGGCGGATGATCTTTCTGGACGCTTGTTCATCCAGGGTCCAGCTGTGCTGTCCCGTTGCGGCATTGCCGAAACCCATGCAGCCCATGCAGATGCGCGATACCTTCAGATCGCTGTTTCCCAACCTTGTGTATTCCATGCGTTCGCTTCTCCTTGGTTATCGTCCTTTAGGCAATTGTTAATTGCCAAACCCCTTGATTTTGTGGGGTCTCCTACATTTTATATATAAATTTTCTCTCCACTTGTAGTAAAATTGAATCATCACAAACAATTGAATACTAGCAAATGGAGGAGAAAATTTATGTCTGTTCGTTGCCACCAGATCTCTTTAAAAGAAGCTTTTGCCCAATGCCAGGATTTGCTCATAGGAGGACACCCCTTCTTTTTTCAAGATCCTTGATGACTATGTGGTTTTGGATGATTTCATCCCGTCCTGGCTTTTCCAGTGCCTTTTATAAACATCTGGGTCGGAATCGTCTTTATCCACTTTCTGGTTTCTTATCAGGCCCTCATCCTGCAGAAGATCTTTTCCATCCCTACGGATGCGATGCTGATTCTTTTCCTCGGGTTATGTCAGGAGCTCCGGGATTTCTGTGGCTTTTCAAAGGTTCCCGAGCCTTCCCTCTTCACCCGTTTCAAACAGGATTTCCTGCCTTATATTGAGCAGATGTTCTCCAACATGGTTGATGTGACGGAGCCCATCTGTCAGGCCATAGATGCTTCCCTTGCTCAAACTTTGATTTTTGATACCTCGGGCATCGAACTTTATGTGGCCGAAAACAACCCCAAAAATCTCAATGCCCTTATCCGCCGGTTAAAATCTTTTTATAAGAACCGCCCGGATGTGGATCCTTACCGCATGGCCTATGGCCTCATGCCGGCACAGGCCGCTGCCTGCCCTCACGCCAAACAGATGTATATCAATGGCCATTTCTGTTATGCGGATAAGTTTGCTGTGTTGACCAATGGTCTCGGCGTCGTTCGACATATCGCTTTTTTGGATGATCCGGATTTCCATGCTTCCCATCCTGCCTTGACTTCAGACCGGAAAGTTGGCTCGCCTGAAAGGGATAAATCCCTTGGCGATTCTTCCGCTCTTCAACCGGTCCTGAAGGATTTCTTTTCCTGTCATCCCGATTGCCATCCTTCCGTTTTTCTCGGTGATGCTGCTTTTGATTCGGCCGCTTCTTATGGCCTGCTGTTGCATGATTTCCACTTTTCCAAGGCGCTTATTCCTTATAATCCCAGGAATAAAGGTTCCTTGAAAAAGGTTGGCTACAATGAATATGGCTATCCGACTTGTCCCAATGATCCTTCCCTTACCATGAAATATCTCGGTATCACCAGGGAAAAGGGACGGGCTGACCGAATCAAATGGGGCTGTCCCAGAATGCACTACGACCATGGATGGATTTGTGATTGTGAGACACCCTGCACGACGGCCAAATGTGGCCGCACGGCTTATACTTACGATAATATGGATCTTCGGATGTTTCCTGGTATCCAGCGTGATTCCGATCAGTGGGTGGCTCTTTACAAAGTCAGGGCCTCCATCGAACGGACCATCGCTCATTTCAAAACCAACCTGTGTGTGGCTGGCAGAAAATCCAGAAATCATTTGACGACCAAAGCGGATGTTTTCCTGGCCGGTATCGCAAGCCTTTTGACGGTCATTGTTGCCAGCCGGATGAATTGTCCACAATTTCTTCGAAGTTTAAAACCGCTGATTGCCTGATTGGTGTCCCTTTTGGTCTTGATTCCTCCGAGCTTGGTTTTGCTCGCCCTTTTTAATCTTATTTCTTCTTTTTACCTGTGGATAACTCAGTTTTGCTTTGAGTTCTCATTTATCAATTACCTATATCGTCCTTTGTTTTTAAATCAATCCCCTCGGGGCTCTTACCGGGCCATCTTTCCCGGATTCCACCTGGCATCCGGGCGCGGAGGGCATCAGTTCCTTATTGCTGCGCCCGTAGCCGCTGCCGCCGGAGGTGGCGAAGGGGGAGATGGTTTTGCCGGCCAGGTCGTAGCTTTCCAGGAAGGAATTGATGATATGGGGAGCCACGCCCCACCAGATAGGGAAGCCGAGGAAGATTTCGTCGTAATCCGCCATGTTTTCCATCTTCCCGGCGATGGCCACCCGGGAAGACCGGTCCGCCATTTCCACACTGCACCGGCTTTTCCGGTTATTCCAGTTTCAATCATCGCCTGTATAGGGCTGTTCCGGTTTGATTTCAAATAAATCGGCGCCCCTGTTTCTTTGCAAGCTGTTCCGCGGCCCTTCTCGTCGTGCCGCTGGCTGAAAAATACGCTACCAGTTTTTTATTCATTGTATTCACATTGTCCTTTCGTAATGGCTATTTAAGTATCTGTCCGAAAAATCGGCATATCAAATGATTAGACGGACTGGACCTCGTAGGTGATTTTGGCCTGCTCCATGGCTTCACACTGCTTCTGCGTGGGGTGGGTATAGGGGTAAATCCCATACATGAACGGGAAGAAGGCATACCGGATTTCGTCCAGTCTGGCCGGACTGCAGTCCGGCAGACATTTTTCCAGGCATTGGGTGAAGGCCTCCATGGAGCCTCTGAAGGCTATCTTGAATTCCACCAGGCGTTCCAGCCGGCTCTTATCTTCAATTTCGTAGAGGTTCATCGCCGAAATCTTAGCAAGGTGGTCCTTTTTTCCAGGGACCGGGCGATCTGCTGGGAAAATTCATCGCAGGTGAGGGTTCCCGTTTTGGTGGAAATCTGACGGAGATCCTGGATCCAGGCCTCGTATTCCCTCGTCAGAAGGGCGAGGAAGATTTCCTCCTTCGTTTCAAATAGTTGTAGATGGAAGGCCTGGAAAAAGTCGTTTCCACGCTGATATCCTTGAGGGTGATGTCCCGGAAGCCCTTGCTTTGATATAATTTTTCACAGGCACAGATAATTTCATTCTTTCGCTGGTCAGTCAGTTCTGCTGATCCCTTTGGCATTGTTTTTTCCTCTTTTATTCATAAATCGACATTGTGTCAGCTATTATGATAATAAGCGGAGGTCACAATGTCAACTTTTTCCTGCCTTTAAACACTTTGGCCTTTTCATAAGCCGCTGGGATGTGTATGGATGAACGGATCACCGGTTTTCTTTAAAAGACAGGCATTTGCCGATGACATCCCCTGTGCGGAGATATTCGTAGGTTGGGAATTCAAACAGGACGGGCTTCATGCTCCGATAGTCGAGCTTCCCGGCTTCGGTGAGGTTTTCTTCCTGCACGCAGGTATTGACGAATTTCAGCACAAAATTTTCAAAGCCGTTCTTTTCGTAGATATCCTCGACCTCGCATTCGATGGTCAGCGGTGAATTCTTGATCACCGGCGTACCGCCCTCTCCGATTTCATAGTCGAATACCCCGGATTTGTCAGCCTTTGCGCCGCTGACGGATCCCACGTAATCGGCCTGGGGCAGCATTTCCTCCGAGACCATGTTGATGGAAAGCTTACCGGTTTTCTTGATTTTGCTGTTGATGAAATGGGCGGCGGCCAGGCTCACCATGAGCCGGTCATGGCTCATGATGCCCGTGTGGGCGACCAGTGTCCAGGTCGGCTGATCGCCGTCCATCGCACCGATAACGGTAAGGGGAGTGGGGTAGAGGGCCAGCTGTGGGCCAAGATTCTTCTTCATTTTGGATTTCTCGCTTTCTTTGTTTTAATGTTTTTTACCAATTAATTTGCGATACACACATCTGACATTGTGTCAGCAATATCATTATAGCACGTTCTGACATTGTGTCAATAGTCATTTGCAATTTTTATTTTTCCTACAACAAGAGAATAAAAAAAGAACTGCCACATCAAGGCAAGCCCGCTGCGGCTGTCCGATGTGTAAAGACCGCTTGGTCTTCACTCGAGGGACAGCTGCACGGCACTTTTCCTGGTGTGGCAGTTGAAATCACGATAGTTCGCTGAAATCACGATAGAATGTTCTGATAAATGGCCAGATCCTCATCCTTGAACACGTTGAAGATGACCTGCTGGATGGAAGCCGGATTGTTTTTTAGGAAGCCCCGCACGGTGTCCACGGCGATGGCAGCGGCTTCTTTTTGGGGGAAGGCGAAAACCCCGGTGGAAATGCAGCAGAAGGCCACGGAGGTCAAGCTATTTTGAGCGGCCAGATCCAGACAGGCGGTGTAGCAGGCTGCCAGCTGGTCCTTGTGCCGCTGGGTCAGGGGTCCAGTGACGGTGGGCCCTACGGTGTGGAGCACGTACCGGCAGGGCAGGTTGAAGGCCGGGGTGATTCTTGGCCGTGCCGGTGGGCTCCTCGTGGCCCTGCTCCGTCATCAGGGCGTGGCAGGCCAGGCGGAGCTGGATGCCGGCGCAGGTGTGGATGATGTTGTCGATACAGGAGTGGCAGGGCTGGAAGCAGCCCAGCAGGGCGCTGTTGGCCGCGTTGACGATGGCGTCGGTCTTCAGCCGGGTGATGTCCCCCTGCCAGAGCACGATCCGGGGATCGTCCGCCGTGGGGGTGAGGGCCGTCCCGTCGACGATGCCCCGGTTTTTTGTTTCCCGGGAAAGGTAGGCATCCTGAAGGGCCAGAAAATCATCGGACACCGGACGGGGCGGCCGGACGTTCATCAAGGGAGCGCAGCAGCCGGCGCTGGCCGGTTTCGTCCTCCGGGACGGTCAGATCCCGGTAGGCCGGGTCCTCGTCACACAGGGCGCGGATGAGGCGGATGCGCCGTTCTTCCTGGGTCATGGCTTCTTCATTGGGCATCGTGTTTTCCTTTTTGGGGCATGGTTGCCTCCTTTCGTGAGGTACGGGGTGGCCATGGCTTCCCACAGGAGGGCCAGCCGGTGGTTACAGGGGATGGAATTCCGGTTCCATCCGGGTGAAGGTACAGAAATACCGGAAGCCGATGTCCTTGAGGATGGCCCGAACTTCAGGGAATGTGGTCCTGCCAGGTGTTCGGTTTCGTGGGTGTCCGAACCGATGGTCAGCAGGGTGCCGCCCAGCTCGTGGTACCGGGTGAGGAATTCGCCGGGAGGGCGTGAGGTCTGAAAGCTTGTATTTGAAGCTGGAAGTGTTGATCCTCGATGCCCTTAGCCGTCGGCGATGGCCCGCTTCAGGATGGCATCGACCCGGTCCATGATCTTGTCGTCGGGGTAATCTCCCTGTTGGTCGTAGCGCTTGATCATGTCCAGGTGGCCCAGCACGGAATAATTCTTGTACCGGCCCATGACGTTCGTAGATGGCATCGTAGTAGCCGGCCTGGTATTCATCCTGGGTCTTGCCCCGCTGGTAGTCGTAGGTCCAGAATTCCTGGTTGTCCACCTGGTGGTTGCTCAGGATGACGAAATCGAAGGGCCAGGCGTCAAAATCCGCTTGGAATTGAGGGATGGTGCCGGCCTGGACGCCGAACTCGATGCCGGATTTGATGATGAGCCGGTCCCGCGTAGGCCTTCGGGCCAGGGCCAGCTTTTCAAAATAGGCCGGTAGTCGCAGTTTAAATCGGTCTTGACGCCGTGGTCCACATGTTCGGTAAAGGCGATTTCGTCCAGGCCGAGCTGGACGGCGCGCTCGAGCATCCGGTCCATAGGGCAGTCGGAGTCGTCGCTGAAGAGGGTGTGGACGTGGTAGTCGGCCAGATAGGGCGCGTTGGAAGGGGTTGGTTTCATTTTATTCTCCTTGGGTGGATGGAGGGGGACGTGCCTTTCCCATCCGGAATATAAAAATTATACCACATTCTCAGTTCTTACAAGGATTTTCCGAGGGCGTAGGCATCCTGCATGTGCCGGCTGCTCCGGGTCATAGCGGGGGAACCGCAGCCCGTTCCCAGAATCATGCCCTGATCGGAAAAATTCATGTAGCGGCAAAGTAGTTTTTCGTAGTAGGCTTTGGTACAGGGCATGACGTCATCGTTGGAATCCCACGCCGCCGTGATGAGCGACCGTCTTGAGATGCCGCCCGAAAGCTTCATGGTGTAGCTGTAAAAACGGTCGATGACCATTTTAAGCTGGGGCGCTGACGCTGAAATAATAGATGGGGCGTCACAAAGACAGCCATATCGGCGGATAAAAGGGCATCCCGGATGACGGTATTGTCATCCCGATGGACGCACTCCCCGTCCATGCCGCATTGGCTGCAGCCGATGCAGGGGTGCATGTCCATCTGCGCCACATCCAGTACCTGAATCTGATGGCCGGATTCCTTCGCTCCCCGGATGAATTCCCCGGCGAGGGTGTTTGATGAGCCTTTTTTATGGGGACTCGATTCCAAAACGACGATTTTCATGGTTTTTCTCCTTCTGTTTTTCATACTTTGCCCATGCAGGGTCATGGAAAGACATGACATTTTGTTTATTAAAGATGGGTGACAAAGTCAATATACCACGATGCTGACACTGCGTCAATACCTTAACGGCTTTTTCGAAGGAGTATTTCATGAATAATTTGGGGTGTTTGTGTTAATGTGTTTTGTCAAATCCTCAATGAATTGTCTTGCTGCTCTTGACTGTACCTGATATTTTTTCCAAACAATATATAACTTTAAAGTTGATTCCGGATGGATGGGTTTAAGACACAATGGTGTACCTTTCGTATTTACGAGCTTTTCAAGGGTAATGACATAGCCCATTCCTGCTTCGGCCATCAGTTTTGCATTATAGATAAGGTTATAGGTATTAGTAATGTTTAATTGATCCTTTGTTTTTCCAATCCATTTGAAGAAACTCGGTGCGGTGAGCACCTGACGCGATACAATCAGCGATTTGTCCCATAAATCAGAGGTCTCGATAATTTCTTTTTCAGCCAGTTCCGCGTCACAGCGCATGAGGACACCCCATTTTTCTCTATAGGGCAGCTCCAGAAATTCGTATTTAGACTGATCAATCACACCGTATAATATGCAAAAATTAAAGAGGCCTTTATCCAAACGGTCAATTAAGTCGGCTGTATCACCACTTGTAACATGAAAGTGAACACCGGGATATTTTTTTTGGATATTTCCTGCGACATGGATGATGTTGCGGACAGCGTTTGATTCTCCTGTTCCTATGTAAATATCACCTGCGATGGTTTGACTGGGATTTTTCATTTCATTTTCCGCACGATTCGCAAGACTTACAATTTCTTCTGCCATCTTTCGGAACACAGCTCCGTCATCGGTAAGCGTGACTTTTCTCTTTCCACGAATTAAAAGCTGTTTGCCAAATTCTGTTTCCAAGTCTTTGAGCTGCCGCGATAAGGTTGGCTGTGTCAGGTGTAAATATTCCGCAGCCCGGGATATATTTTGTTCCCTTGCTACCGCAAGAAAATACTTTAATACGCGTAACTCCATAGCGTTTACCATCCTTTTGTTTTAGTTTTCATTATCATTATGGAATCAATCAACATGAAATTCCAGTGAAAAACGTATCATGCCTGTTAAGCATGAATATAAATTAATTATAGGTATTGGAACTTCAAATGTCAATGTCATATAATAGGATCAGTGGCAGATGATTAGCGTCGGAAGAAGTGGAGAGCAATAAAATGAGTAATTGTAATTCAAACAAGGAAAAGGATATCCAAAATTTGAGGGATGCAGGCTGCGATGAAACGATAATTCAGCATTATTTGCAGGCGATGGAAGCTGGAAATCAAGAAGAAGCTGTGAATTTACTGGAGCACCACCGAAATCAATTGTTGGAACAATTTCACAGGTGCAGCAATTGCATTGACTGTCTGGATTTTTTTATGCTGCATTTTGGATCAGGACGGTGAACGTGCCGGCCTGCCAAATGATAGAACATGAGGTTCCCGTATTGAGGATATAATTTATTGGTAATGGCAATGAATAATTAATTTCATTAAGTTATCGAAGGAGGAAGATTACATGATTAAGAAAATCAGTTTCAAGAATCACGATATCAAACTGGCGGGTATCATTAATTTTCCGTCAGATTTTGATGGAGAAAAGCGATATCCGGCACTCGTGATAACCCACCCTGATGGCAGCGTCAAGGAACAAACTGCTGGCATTTACGCCCAAATGTTGGCAGGAAAAGGCTATGTGACTCTTGTATTTGATGCATCTTACAATGGCGAAAGTACCGGAACGCCGCATAGTTATATTGACCCGGCGATTCGAGTGGAAGATATTAGCTGCGCTGTGGATTACCTGACAACATTGCCTTATGTCGACCGCGGCAGAATTGGAGGCGTTGGTATCTGTGCTGGCGGCGGCTATATGATAGCGGCGGCACAGACAGAAAAACGCCTGAAGGCTATTGGAACTGTGGTGGCTGTGGATTTGGGACTTGGGCTGCGCGGTGATGATAAAGAAGCGCGCATTAAATTGTTGGAGGAAGTGGGAGAAGAACGCACAAAGATTGCAAATGGTGCAAAACCTTCTTATTATGATAACATCGCACCCAGCGATGAAGCAGCAGCGCAGTATCCGGAATTTAGTTTGTTCCGTGAATCGCGTTATTACTATACGCAGTACGCTCCAAATTCACGTGCCGGGATTAAGATTCCGGTTATTTCCCGGGGTAAAATCCTCGGGTTTACCGCCATGGCGCTGATTCCTGATTTGCTGAGTCAGCCTTTGTTGATGATTTCTGGCAGCAAGGCTGACACGTTGGGAATGAGCCAGTACGCTGTACAGCTATCGGGTGAATTAGGGGAACTTTATGTCGTAAATGGTGCCACACATATCGATCTGTATTATAAAGAAAATTATATGCAGGAAGCAGTTGACAAGCTCGCCGGATTTTATGAAAGAAATTTATAAATACCGCTGCAATTTTGATGGCCTTGAAGAATTCGTAAGGGAGAACTAAAATGATTGATCAAATAAAATTAGCCAATGGGATCGAAATCCCTATGCAGGGATTCGGAGTGTTTCAGGTCCCGGCAGGCGATACGGAGACTGTCGTTCTGGATGCCATTAAAACAGGTTATCGGCTTATAGATACAGCCTATTCTTATGGGAATGAGAAAGCAGTAGGTGAGGCAGTTAAGAGAGCCATCGATTTGGGGCTGGTCAAACGGGAAGAACTTTTCATTACCACGAAGGCTTATATTCAACAGATGGGATATGAAAAGACGTTGGCCGCTTTTAATGAATCCCTTGGCAAGCTGGGCTTGGACTATTTGGATTTATATTTGATTCACATGCCCTTCGGAAATTATTATAGGGCCTGGCGTGCTATGGAAGAACTATATGGCTGTGGGAAGATTCGGGCTATTGGTGTGTGCAATTTTGATTCAGCACGTTTGATGGATTTATGCTACAATGCTGAAATTAAGCCTATGATAAACCAAATCGAGCGCCATCCGCATTTTCAGAGATGGAGCGAGTTACAGGTAATGAAGGAATTGGGTGTACAGCCAGAAGGATGGGCACCCTTTGCAGAGGGTTTACAGGGGATGTTTGATGAACCGGTGCTCATCAAAATTGCGAAAAAATACCAGAAGACGCCAGCGCAAATCATCTTGCGTTGGGATGTTCAGAGCGGTATCGTCATTATCCCAAAATCTGTTCATAAGGAACGTATGGCAGAAAATATTGCCATTTGGGATTTTGAACTGGATGAAGAGGATATGGAGAAAATTAAGAAGCTGGATACCGGAGCACCATCCATGCTGGATGTGAACGAACCAGCTGAGGTTAAGCGCGTTTATGAGTATTTGAAAAATCCCGTGTTGACGACGTTATAAACATCCCGTATCGGTTGTTGAGTCGTTTTATATTTGCTTCAAGACACTTCCAATATCCCCATCGATGCAGATAGACTTTTCCGCGATTTCCCCAGGAGCTCCGGCCTCGCTCAGGTTGATGCAGGCGTAGATAGCGTCGGGCCACTGACAGGTCATTTGCCAGAAGGGGTATTTGATGATGCCCGGGGTGTTGCCGCCGGTACCCAGATCCAGGAACAGCACTTTTTGGTCCTGATGGTCATTCAAGAACCGGCCGTACCGATGGGAGGCCGCGTGCCAGCCGTCGTCCTCCACAAAGGTGTCGTCGGCCCGCAGGTTCATGGTCATGGGGGCGCCGCACACCGGACAGCGGGGGATGAGGTCGGAGGGGATCTTCATGTCTTTCTGCCGGGCCACCATCTGGGCGACGGCGGCCTGGTTATCGTAGGTTTTGGAGTGGCAGGGCACGCTGCACTGCCACAGGCCGTAATCACCCTGGGTGTAAAACAGGCGTTCCTTGTCGAAGCCCGCCTGCTGGAACTGGTGGTCCACGTTGGTGGTCAGCACGAAGTAATCCCGGTTTCGGACCAGGGTGAGGAGCTGGCGGTAGGTGCCGTTTTCCGGTGTTTCGTAGCGGTTGTACCAGATGTGGCGGCTCCACCAGGCCCATTTTTCCTCCGGTGTGGGGTAGGGGTAGAAGCCGCCGGAGTACATATCGGCGATGCCGTACTTATGGATGAAATCGGGGAAAAGCTGTTCGAAGCGTTCGCCGCTGTAGGTGAATCCGGCGGAGGTGGACAGGCCCGCGCCGGCGCCGATGATGATGGCGTCCGCTTCGGACAGGGCGTCCTTGAGCCGGGATATTTTGTCTGGGGCGCGGCCGGGTTTTGGGGCCGGCGCCTTTTTCTTTCGTAATGAAGATAACATGGGAACCTCCTTGTGAATGATATGCCGCCGGATGGGGATAATGCCCGCTTTGAACGCGACGTCGGCGGCGCGGTGGCGGGGACCGGTCCGTCAATCCATGGTGACGACGATTTTTCCGTCAACCGTGCCCTGGTCCAGGGCCGTGCAGGCGTCGGCGATATGGTCAAAAGTGTACCGGCGGCCGATGGTGGGACGGAGGTGATGGCCGGAGATGAAAGCCATCATGTCACCAATGACTTCCGGAGTCGGGGTGTTGCTGAAGAAACCGGTCAGGCAGACGCCGTTGGGAATCTCCTTGATGGGGTCGAAGCCGTCTAAAGTGAAGACGCCGCCGAGGACGCCGGTGTGGCAGAGGATGCCGCCGGGAGCGAGGCACCGCAGGCTGTCCCGCAAGGTACTGGGGCCGACCAGCTCCAGCACCCGGGTGATGCCCCGGCCGGACAAAACCGGCGCCAGGGCGCCTTCGTCCAGGATGGTCTCGTCGGCTGCGGCCAGCAGAGGAAGCTTCCCGGAACGATGGGTGGTGGCGATGACGCTGGATCCTAAGGCCTTGGCCAGCTGGATGGCGGCATAGCCCAGGGCGCAGGTGGCGCCGCGGATGAGGAAGGTATCCTCCGGGGTGAGCCTGAGGCCGGTGAACAGGGAGCCCCAGGCCGTGTAGCAGGTCTCGGGGATGGCAGCCAGCTCCGCCCAGGAAAGACCGGCTTCCACAGGGAAGACGTGGTGGGCCGGAACCAGGACGTATTCGGCGTAGCTGCCGTTAAAATTACGGCCCATGCCGCCCATCATGGCCATGACCTTCTGCCCGGAATGGAAAAGCACTGTCGGCAGGGTCATCAACGATTCCCACGCACTCGATGCCGGGCACGATGGGCTTGGAAATGTAATCTGCCGTTATTTCCGACAGGCGCAGGAGCTTTTCAGAGTGGTTGAGGCCGAAACCCTTGACCCGGATGCGGATCCAGCCGGGCCGGACCTCCGGGATGGGAATCTCCGTCAGTGCGATGTCCCGGGCGCCGGTGATGCCCCTTAATACGACGGCTTTCATCAAATGGGCCATTTTATAACCTCCGGATGGCATCCGCCGGGCAGTGGGCGGCGCAGCGCCCGCAGTGCAGGCAGTGTTCCGCCTGGATGCGGTAGGGGCTTCCTTCCAGGATGCAGCCCTGGGGACAGCCCTTGGCACAGGTGCCGCAGCCGATGCAGCCGTCGGTGATGACGTAGCCCTTGGGGCTGACGGTCCCCGTTCCCACGGGGTAGCTTTCCCGGAAGATGGGGTGTTCGCCCAGATTGAAGTACTCGATGGCCGCGTCCCGGACGCAGAATACGATGCCGATGTCCCGGGTTTCACCGGGGTACACGTTGGCCAGGTAGGGCTGTTCCTCAAAGATGGTTCCAATCCATTTTTCCTGTTCCGCTTCGGGAACGGCGACGGCCCGGCCGGACAGGCGGATCATCTCCTTAAATTTGGTCAGGGCCAGGATCTGGACCCGGCCGTCGGCCAGAAGCTCTTCACAGAAATTCTTGCCCCGGGCCGTAAAGAAGTACAGTGCGTCATCTTCGTAATGGATGGCGCTGACGTTGCGCACCTGGGGAGCACCGCTGGCATCCACAGTGGCAAAGGCCAGGGTGCCGACGTATTGGAGCTTTTTTAAACAGGTTTCAGTGTTCATAGGGATTCCCTTTCACACATCTTTATAAAAGCACTGCGGGTCCGCGGCATACATGTCGCCGTGGTAGCCGGCGGCCACGGCGGGGCAGCCCCGGCAGAAGCGCAGCAGCTTGCATTGGGCGCATTTTTCAAATTTTTCGTACACCCGGTAGGCATCCATCTTCGGGCCGGTGAACAGGGTGTAGAGGTCGTCGGTCAGGGCGCTGCCGACCTTGGATTCCATGCGGCGGCAGGCGTAGACCGCGCCGTCGGAGAGGATGGTCAGGTGGCAGTTGCCGCAGTTGCAGCCATCGTACACCGTGCCGTCGTCGGGGTAATCCTCGGGATGAAAGAGCCCTTTCTCATATTTGAACAGGGTCCACAGATGGTCCTTGAGGCTGAAGGTGGTGCCGCAGTCTTCGTATTGCCCGAACTTTTCCCAGCAGGCTTCCATCATCCACCGGTATTCCTCCGGGGTGCAGCAGCTGTCCCTGTCTGCCTGGGAAGGGCAGTACCGGGCGAAGGCGAAGATATTCACATGGTTTTCCACCACCACATCCACCAGGGCGGGGATCTCCTGGAAATTCCATTTTGGACACGGTGGCCATGACCGCCACGTCGATACCCGCTTCCGCAGCATGGGGATGACGGCCAGGGTTTCATCGAAGGAGCCGGGGCGCCGGATCCGGTCGTGGGTTTCCCGCAGGCCGTCCAGGGAAAGCTGGTACTTGCGGCAGCCGGCCTGGGCCAGACGGGCGCATACCTCGGGTGTCAGGTGGAAGGGGTTGCCCAGGATGGCGAAGGGGATGGCCTGATCCCTGAGCTTTTGGGTCAGGGTCCAGAACCGGGGATGGAGGATGGGATCGCCGCCGGTGATGTAGAGGTAGGGCAGGCGATGGGCCTTTCGCAGAAGGTCTGGATGTTGGCGAT
>Ga0268356_10981_pt1 | contig 22246 bp, 21 predicted proteins | sample BioMet10_FD_194415 | JGI IMG/M metagenome (GOLD analysis project Ga0268356, IMG submission 194415) | Sewage microbial communities from Oakland, California, United States - Biofuel 10 (PacBio Assembly) | ecosystem: Engineered > Wastewater > Sewage > Unclassified | place: USA: California | collected...
GGAGTGACCAGATATCGCCTTCACGTATGGCATGGCGGCTCACCAGGTGAAGAGGCTCGGCCGGTCGGAAAGGGCGGAGACGTCCTCACGAAGGCGGTCGAGCGAGTTCTTGACGTGTGCCATGTCGGCATGGACGGCGGCGAGTACCTCCATCACGTCGGCGGGGTCCGCCTCGGCCTCCCGCACGCCCTTGGCCATCGTGTTGAGGGCCCGCACCGACTGGTTGTAGAGGGTGCCGATGGCATGGAGGTTGTAGGCGACCTCGTGCGAGGTCCCGTAGTCGAAGACTATCGGTGCTCCCGCGAGCAGGTGTGTGTCAGGGAGCCGGACGTAGCGGACGAGGAGGCGGACGAGGTCCGTCTTGGTGATGCCGTAGGCCTTCGCGGCGCTGGCGAGGGCGTTGTCCTCCTCCGTCGAGAGGCGGAGCCAGAGGCGCCTCGGTCTGGTGTCGCTGCCGATCATCTGATCACCCCAGGGGCGCGGGGCCTCCCCCGCAACGCTTGCCAACGAGCCGACCCGCGCGACCGTGGGCCGACCCCTCCGACAGACGACAGTCTGGGGGAGGGGAGACACGGGCGTGGCGGTGTTGGCGGAGGTGGCGAGCGAGTCCTATTCCACACACTCGTGTGTACGGAATAGGCTACTTGCTGGTATGAAGGGCCCTTTGGCAAGAGGTGGGCAACAGGGACCCAGACATCAACTTCTACTTCTCATGCCGCCCGCTTTCCCTGACGTATCTCAATTTGGACATAGTGCTGTATCTTTGCTACGGGCAATACGGTGGGTTTGCCTGCAGCAATCACATGAATGAAGAGAAGGCTCTTGAATCGAAGTCTGGGAGTGCCCATGGATTCCACGGGAGACATCGTCATCTACGACGCCGGGGATGGGCGGGCGAGGCTCGACGTCCATCTCGACGGGGGACCGTCTGACCCAGGCGCAGATGGCCGAGCTGTTTGGCGTGGGCGTTCCGGCTGTCGCCAAGCATATCGCAAACATAATTGATGAGGACGAGTTGGTCTCCGAGGCAACTACTTCCAAAATGGAACAAGTTCGAACGGAGGGGGCTCGCCAGGTCAGGCGCACCGTGTCCGTCTATAACCTCGACATGATCGTCTGGAATGGCTTGACGATTGCGGTACACACTGTGCATCGTCGCTTTTTCCCTTGCGAAGCGGGTAGTTAAAGACCGCAAATTTGATACGCATTTGCGAGTGTGCGGTAGCACGAGTGTCTGCTCGTTGGATTTCTCGATGGTCAATGCTCAGGGCGTTCTCACGAGGTCGGATTACTATTTGCGATTAGGACATAAGCAACTCTGTGGCGATTGTCCGAGATTATCTGGAGTAGACAGAAAAGCATGTTGCAATTGAAAGGATCAGCCCAGAGATAACCAACAAAACTTGAGCTAGGGAAGCGCTATGTCTGGGAACAATGTTAAACTCTTTAACAAAGTTTGTGTAATAGGGCAGACCATCACCAAACATCGGCCGTTCGAGTCACGGGAGGCGGGATGAACGAACAGGAATTGCGGAAGCGCATTCTCAACGGGAACAAGACCGAACGGATAAACTTCGCCGTGACGCCGGAGATGAAGGATGAGGTGAGACAGCTCGCGGAGGACAACTGCACGAGCATCAGCTCTCTCATCTCCAACATGTTGACGGACAGGATAGTCGCCAGCAAGAAGGGCCAAGGCGCGCGGAAATGACGGTCGAGTCGTTCGACAACAAGGCGCGCATCGTCCGCGATGATCTGACTGCACGTCTCTCAACGGGAGACAGGCTCTCCGTCGCCTCCGCCTACTTCTCCATCTACGCGTACCAGGAACTCGAGAAGCAGCTGGACGGCCTCGACGAGTTCCGCTTCATCTACACCTCCCCGACCTTTCTGGGAAGCAAGGGTAACAAGGAACAGCGTGAGTTCTACATTCCCCGGCTCAACCGCGAGCGGAGCCTCTACGGCACCCAGTTCGAGATAAAGCTCCGAAACGAGCTCACGCAGCGCACGATCGCGCGTGAATGCGCCGACTGGATACGCCGCAAGGCGCGGTTCAAATCGTTTCACAGCGAGCAGTCCATGAACAGCTTCCTCGAAGTGGAGTCGGCAGACGACAGCTACGTGTACGCGCCCTTCGACGAGTTCACCACAAGCGGGCTCGGCACGAAGCCGTCCTCGTCACGCTTCCAGATGATCATGCGGCAGGACGCTCCCGCCTCCACCGAGCTTCTGCGGATGTTCGACGAGGCATGGGAAGACAGTGCGGTGGAAGACGTGACCGAGCAGGTCATCGAGTCCATAACGACGGTCTACCGCGAGAATCCGCCCGAGCTCGTCTACTACTCGGCGCTCTTCAACATCTTCAGCGAGTTCCTCGACGACATCTCAGAGGACGTGCTCCCCAACGAGGGTACCGGTTTCAAGGAGTCGGCCATCTGGGGCAAGCTCTACGACTTCCAGAGGGATGCCGCGATATCGATCATCAACAAGCTCGAGACCTACAACGGTTGCATCCTCGCCGACAGCGTGGGCCTCGGCAAGACGTTCACGGCGCTTGCCGTCATCAAGTACTACGAGTCCCGGAACCGCAACGTGCTGGTGCTCTGTCCCAAGAAGCTTGCGGACAACTGGATGACCTTCCGCGGCAACCTCGTCAACAACCCCATCGCGCAGGACCGTCTGCGCTATGACGTGCTCTACCATACCGATCTCTCGCGCGAGCACGGCGACACCTGCTGCGGGCTTCCCATCGAGCGCATCAACTGGGGAAACTACGACCTCGTTGTCATCGACGAGTCGCACAACTTCCGCAACGGCGCAGATACCGCCAGCAAGAACGACGACAGGGAGAACCGCTACCTGCGTCTTCTGAACCGCATCGTCCGTCAGGGCGTGAAGACCAAGGTGCTCATGCTCTCCGCTACTCCGGTGAACAACCGCTTCAACGATCTCAAGAACCAGCTCGCACTCGCCTACGAGGGGGACAAGGCGAACTGGGCGGGCAAGCTCGACCTCTCCTCGGACGTCGACACCGTGTTCCGCAACGCCCAGAAGGCCTACAACGCCTGGACGAAGCTGCCGCCCGACGAGAGGACCACCGGCGCGCTCACCGACATGCTGAGCTTCGACTTCTTCACGATCCTCGACGAGGTGACCGTCGCCCGCTCCCGCAAGCACATACAGCGCCACTACGACATGGAGGCGCTCGGTGCGTTCCCGCAGCGCAACAAGCCCATATCCAAACGAGCGAAGCTCACGGACCTCGAGGGTGCCATCAACTACCACGAGATATACGCGGAGCTGGACTCCCTTTCGCTTGTGGTCTATATGCCATCCGCCTACATCCTTCCGAGCAGGATGGGGAACTACGAGGAGTCGAACGGCAGGAACCTCTCCATCAAGGGCCGCGAATGGGGCATCCGCAAGCTCATGCAGACGAACCTCCTCAAGCGCCTCGAGAGCTCGGTCCACTCCTTCTCGCTGACGCTCTCCAAGGTGCTCTCCACCGTCGAGGCGGCGGAGCGGGCCGTGGACGCCTATATCGCCACCAAGAGCGGTGAGGTGAGCGACGGGTTCGATGACGAGTACGACGACCTCGACTTCGATGACGAGGGGCTGCCGCTGTTCGAGGTGGGCGGGAAGACGAAGGTCGAGATAGCCGACATGGACTACCTCTCCTGGCAGCGGGACCTGGCAAAGGACAGGGAGACGCTCGAGCTGCTGGTGTCCATGATCGCCGACATCACGCCGGAGAACGATGCCAAGCTCAAGGACCTCTGCAAGATGATCGCTGGACAAGGTCGCGAACCCCATCAACGAGGGCAACAGGAAGGTGCTCGTGTTCACGGCCTTCGCGGACACCGCCGACTACCTCTACGAGCATGTCTCGAGGTTCGCCAAGGAAAGGCTCGGGCTCGAGACCGCCATCGTCACCGGCAAGAGCACGCCGAGGAGCACCGTCAAGAAGATTCCGGGCGACATGAACATGCTGCTCACCTGCTTCTCTCCTCTCTCAAAGGAACGCGATATCGTCTACCCGGAGATGCATCACGACATCGACATCCTCATCGGCACCGACTGCATAAGCGAGGGCAGAACCTGCAGGACTGCGACTACCTCATCAACTACGACATCCACTGGAACCCCGTGCGCATCATCCAGCGCTTCGGGCGCATCGACCGCATCGGGTCGAAGAACGCCCGCATCCAGCTTGTCAACTACTGGCCCGATGTCGAGCTCGACGAGTACATAAGGCTGAAGGAACGCGTCGAGGCGCGCATGCGCGCGGCGGTACTCACCTCCACGGGCGATGACGACTACATCAACGAGGAGGAGACGGGCGACCTGGAGTACCGCGAGCGCCAGCTGCGACAGATGCAGGAGGAGGTCATCGATCTGGAGGACGTGTCCGGCGGCGTTTCCATCACCGATCTCGGCCTGAACGAGTTCCGCATGGACCTGCTCTCCTATCACGACGAGAACCCCGATATCGAGAACATGCCGCATGGCATACATGCCGTCGTCAGGGGCGACGAGCCGGGGATACTGTTCGTGCTGCGCAACGTGACCGACGACCAGCAGATAAAGGGCAGAAACCAGCTGCATCCCTTCTATCTCGTGTATGTGAGAGACGACGGCGAGGTGCTCTGCACCCAGCTGCAGCCGAAGGCGAACCTCGACTGGATGCGCGTCCTCTGCCGCGGCAAGGACGAACCGGATGCGGCCCTCTGCAAGAGCTACAACAAGCTCACGAGGGAAGGACGCGACATGTCCTCCGCGTCCAAGCTCCTCGAAGACGCCATCGCCTCGATCATCGAGGTCAAGGATGAGAACGACGTGGCGAGCTTCTTCGGAGAGGGTACGACGAGCTTTCTGGAGAACGAAGTCGCGGGACTCGACGATTTCGAGCTCATCTGCTTTCTGGTGGTGAGATGATGTTGGGTCTTCCATCGACGACAGAGGTCGACCGCCGCCTTCCCAAGGAGGCGTTCTACGGCAACCTGAAGCTGAACAGGAAGACTAGGGGCCAGTTCGTGTCCCAGGTGGAGCGTATCGTCATCGCCAACAGCATAAAGGCGACAACGACGAACGTCCTTGACGGTGAGAACGTCCACGAGATCCTCGTCATGGAGATCGTGTCCAAGGGCGAGCCGGTCTCGGATGCGGTTCTCCTCGCCATCGAGCAGGCCAACCGGCACAGCATGGTGTTCGCCTGCAAGGAGGGCGAGGCACAGCGGCTCATCGTCCACCGTCGGGGGACGCACTCTGCACCAGACTTGGAGAAGCTCGTGATGAGGGGCTCAACGCTCGATGATGTCTGGGATTCGTTCTGCGCGCAGATCGTGTTCGGAACCGTAGATGGATTGGAAATCGACACGCGGATCGAGCGCCATGAAAGGCAAGGGGCACTCGAGAGCGAGATCGCCGTGTTGGAGCAGAGATGCATGAAGGAAAAGCAGATCAACAAGCGCAATGCCCTGTTCGCTCAGATGCAGGACAAGAAGCGACAGCTCGCCCAGTTTGAGGAAAGGTAGACACATGGAGAGAATCGACACCGCCACACCAGATCTGACGCAGGAGAACATCGACAAGATAGCGGAGCTGTTCCCTGATGTGGTGACCGAGGCCATCGGCGACGATGGTGAACTCAGACGGGCGATCGACTTCGACGCTTTACGTAGTGACCTGGCTGACGAGGTGGTCGATGGGCCGCGCGAGCGCTATCAGTTCACCTGGCCCGGCAAGGCGGCTGCGAAACTCGAAGCTCGCACTCCCTGCGACAAGGCCTTTCGTCCCTGCATCGAGGAGAGCAAAGACTGGGACACGACCCAGAATCTCTACATCGAGGGTGACAACCTCGATGCCCTGAAGCTGTTGCGTGAGACCTACGCGGGTAAGGTGAAACTCATCTATATCGACCCGCCCTACAACACCGGTCATGATTCATCTACGATGATGATTTCTCGCAGAGCCGTGAGGACTACGAAGGTGCGAGTGACGAGTATGACGAAGAGGGCGGCAGGCTCGTTGCGAACCCCGAGAGCAACGGTCGCTTCCATTCCGACTGGTGCTCGATGATGTATCCGAGGCTGTTACTCGCGAGAGATTTGCTTACAGATGACGGAGCGATGTTCATCAGCATTGATGAGGGGGAACTAAAAAACCTAGAAGCACTCTGCGACGAAGTGTTTGGGCATGACAGGTTTGAGTCATTAATTACTTGGCAGAGAAAGTACAGCGTTAGTAATAACTATGTTGGCATTGCGTCTATGTGTGATTATTTGCTTGTTTGTTCAAAATCACCTTGTTTTACAGCTAACCTCTTGCCGCGTACTGATGAGTCAGTTGACCGTTACTCTAACCCAGATAATGACCCCAGAGGTCCTTGGAAAGCGGTCGATTATCTTAATCAAGCGACTGTTTCCCAGCGTCCAAATCTGTGTTATGACATCATTAATCCCAATACAGGGAAAATAATAAGTAACCGTGAGAAAGCATGGAAATACGAACAAGCTGCTACAGAGCGGTTTCAACAGGATAATCGAATATGGTGGGGAATCGATGGAAACAATAGTGTACCAGCACTTAAGCGTTTTCTATCGGAAGTAAGGGATGGCTTGACACCACATAATTGGTGGCCATATGAAGACGTTGGACACACTCAAGAAGCAACAAAGGAAGTTGAAGATCTTTTCGGGGCCAAGGTCTTTGATTTTCCAAAGCCCGTAAGGCTGTTGGAGCGTGTTCTTCAAATTGGAACAGGCAGGGACTCGGTTGTACTTGATTTTTTTTCTGGGTCAGCGACTACAGCCCATGCGACTATGAAGTTGAATGCCAAGGATGGTGGTAGTCGTAAATTCATAATGGTGCAGCTACCTGAAGTCTGCAATGAGCATAGTGAGGCTTTTAGGACTGGGTATGGTACCATTTGCGAACTCGGCAAAGAACGTATTCGTCGGGCTGGTGAAAAACTGGCTGCAGAGATCGAATCAGACAATGCGAAGGTTGATGACCAACTCGATCTTGAAGGCGTTGAGGAAAAGAAAACCATTCCGGATATTGGCTTTCGCGTCTTGAAGATTGATTCCTCTAACTTCAACGATACCTATCAGGGTCCGAACCAACTTTCTCAAGACGTTCTCGCAATGTACGTGGACAACCTCAAGGAAGGACGTACTCCGGAGGACCTGCTCTTCCAGGTGCTGCCGAAGTTCCGTATTCCTCTGTCCGCGAAAATCAAGGAGCTCGACATCTGTGGCAAGCGGGTCTTTGATGTTAACGATGGTCAGATGCTCGCATGCTTTGATGTTGGTGTCGGCATCGACACCATCGAGTCGATAGCGAAGCGCAAGCCGGTATACGCCGTGTTTCGTGACGCGTCCATGGCGAACGATTCGACTGAGGCGAACTTCGAGGAGCTATTCAAAACCTTCAGTCCCGACACCATCCGACGGGTGATTTAGGGAGGTGACATCGTGGACGGTAAACCAATCTCAAAAGACGAGCCTATCAAGGCAGAGATAGTCCTCTATCAAAACGCGGGGCACGACGTGCCACTGGAAGTCCGTTATCTTGACGAGACCTTCTGGCTGACGCAAAAGGAGATGGCCGATTTATTCGACACGACGCCTTCGAATATAAGCATGCATCTGAAGAACATCTTCGAAGAGGGGGAGTTGTCGGAAGCCGATGCCCTTATTAAATTCAGGATCTCTGAATTTAATAAGAAGCCGACCAACTTCTACAACCTCGATGCCATCATCGCCGTGGGGTACAGGATCAATTCCATGAAGGCGACGCAGTTCAGGCAGTGGGCCACGAAGACGCTGAGGGAATACATCACCAAGGGGTTCGTCTTAAACGATGAAATGTTGAAGAACGGCGCGCCGTTCGGGAAGGATTACTTCGACGAGCTGCTCGCGCGTATCCGTGACATCCGCGCAAGCGAGCGCCGCATGTGGCTGAAGGTGACCGACATCTTCCAGGAGTGCAGCTTCGACTACGACAAGAACAGCCCGGTGGCGCGCGACTTCTTCGCATCTGTTCAAAACAAGATGCACTACTGCGGCCCTGGGCCATACCGCAGCGGAGATTGTCGACTCGCGTGCTGATGCTTCGAAGCCCCACATGGGGTTGACGAGCTGGAAGGACAGCCCAGACGGGCGCATACACTCGAGCGACGTTTCCATCGCGAAGAATTATCTGGGACGAAGACGAGATAACCCGCCTCAACAGGCTGGTAAACAGATTCTTGGACGATCTTGAGAGCAGAGCGGAGGATGGAATCCTCACCAGCATGCAGGATTGCAGCGAAGCGCTGGACGACTTCCTGCGGTACTCGCGTCGCGATGTGTTGAAAACGAAGGGGCAAATATCACATGGCCGGGCGGAGAAGAAGGCCCTGGAAGAATTTTCGCGCTACCAAGAGATTCAGGACGAGAAGCTACGAAAACGATTTTCAGGAGTTCGCGAAGGCCATCGACCCGTCGTCGGTACAAGGTAGGGGCAGAATAGTGGAATTCAAGTTCAAGATACAGCCCTTCCAGACCGAGGCCGCCAAAGCCGTGACCGACGTGTTCGAGGGGCAGCCGAATCAGGGCGCTTTTGCCTACTGTTCGCGACCTTGGGCAGGCGCGGTGCCACCGATCTCTTCGATACCGCCGAGGGCTATGGAAATGCGTCCGGTGCTGCTTGACGCCGGACAGCTTCTGGCAAACATCCGAAGCGTCCAATCCGGCAACCAGATCATGGAGTCCAGCTCGCTCTGCGCGGACATCGGTGCGCGTGCCAACTTGACGTGGAGATGGAGACCGGCACGGGCAAGACCTACTGTCTATACCAAGACGGCCTACTGAGCTCAACAGGCTCTATGGCTTGGACGAAGTTCATAGTCGTGGTGCCGTCGGTAGCCATCCGCGAGGGTGTCTACAAGTCCCTCCAAGCCACAGAGCAGGCACTTCTTCGAGCAGTACGGCTAAGCCCATCAAGTACTTCATCTATAACAGCAGTCGACTGAACGAGCTGGACGCATACTCGCAGAGCACCGACATCAACGTGATGATCATCAATATGCAGGCCTTCAATACATCCATGAAGGAGGGCGGAACCAGCAAGGAGGCGCGCATCATGTACTCCGAGCGTGATGAGTTCGGTCAGTCGCCGTCCCATCGACGTGCTGGCAGCCAACCGACCGATCGTCATTCAGGACGAGCCGCAGAAGATGGGAGGAGCGGCCACGCAGAACGGCATCAAGCGCTTCAATCCGCTCTTCTGCCTGAACTACTCCGCCACCCACCGCGTGGTTCACAACATGGTCTACGAGCTGGACGCGCTCGACGCATACAACCAGCGCCTGGTGAAGCGCATCGAGGTCAAGGGCTTCGAGCTCAAGAACATGCGCGGAACCGACGGGTACCTCTATCTGCAGGACGTCGTGGTGAGCCGTACGAAGCCGCCCGTCGCTATCATCGAGCACAAGAAGACGAACGCATCGGGCACGGTGCGCAAGGCAGTCGGACGCTTCGACGTGGGGGATGACATCTACGTCGCCAGCGGCGACACGCGAATGGAGGCATACCGCGACGGTTTCACCATCGCGCCCGATGGCATCGTGCCGGACATGGATGGCGAGCTGGGGCACGTACGCTTCCTGAACGGACTCGTGCTCCGCAAGGGTGAGGTCTATGGTGACTCGTCCGAAGACGACATGCGTCGCATCCAGATCCGCGAGACCATCTGCTCGCACCTCCAGAAGGAGGAGGCGCTTTTCTTCCGTGGGGTGAAGTGCCTGTCACTCTTCTTCATCGATGAGGTCGCACGCTACCGGGCCTATGACGATGACGGCGAGGAGCTGACCGTGGGCTACGGCAAGGTCTTCGAGGAGGAGTATGCAACAGCGGTCTCCGAGCGCCTGGCCCATCCGACCATGGTCGACATGCAGGACAGCTCCTATCTCGACTACCTGAGGCGCTTCGATGCACACGAGGTCCACAAGGGCTACTTCAGCATAGACAAGCACGGGCATACGGTGGACAGCAGGACCAAGCGGGGCCAGGAGGGGAGCGACGACATCAGCGCGTACGATCTCATCCTGAAGAACAAGGAGCGGCTTCTGTCGTTCGACGAGCCATGCCGTTTCATCTTCAGCCATTCCGCCCTGCGCGAGGGCTGGGACAATCCCAACGTGTTCCAGATATGCACGCTCAAGCACTCCGACTCCGAGACCGGCAAGCGTCAGGAGGTAGGGCGCGGTCTGCGGCTGTGCGTGAACCAGGATGGGGAGCGTCAGGATCTCTCCGTGCTCGGCGAAGGCGAGGTGCACAAGGTGAATGTTCTTACCGTGATCGCCTCCGAGAGCTATGCGAACTTCGTCGATGCGCTGCAGCGCGACATCCGCACCGAGCTACGCGAACGCCCGACGGCCGTCACGAACGCGCTGTTCGATGGACGCACTGTGAGGCTGCCTGATGCGGAGCCCATGACCTTCAGCGGCGATGACGCGACCGTCGTATATGCCTTCCTGCTCAAGAACGACTTCATCGACCTACATGGCAAGCCGACCGACAAGTTCAAGGACGGTAGGAGCTTCTCCTACGCGCTGACAAAGCTCCCACCAGAGGTCCAGGCAAAGGCGCCAGCCATAGAGGTTCTGGTCAAGAGCGTCTACGATCCGGATGCGCTTGCGGGCATGATAGCCGACGGGCATGAGAGCAAGCTCACGGACAACCGGCTTAACGAAAACTTCGACAGACGCGAGTTCAAAGAGCTGTGGGGGCGTATCAACTCCAAGCATGCCTACACGGTGAGCTTCGATGAGAACGAGCTGAGGCGGAAGTCAGTCGCCTATATCGACGAGCACCTGTCGGTCACCAGGTTGGGCGTGAGCATGACGACGGGCACGCAGCAGAGTAAGGCGACGCGTGCCGCTCTCGATACCGGCGAACACTTCGACATCACCGAGACGAACCAGGAGAACATCGATACCGGCACCGGTCAAGGGGTCACTTACGACCTTGTGGGCGAGGTGGCGCAGGCCGCCGTCATCACGCGTCGCAGCGCTGCCGCCATCCTTGCGGGGATCAGTCCGCTCAAGTTCGACATGTTCAGGCAGAACCCCGAGGAGTTCATCGCCAAGGTCGGCAAGGCCATCGTCGCGCAGAAGGCGACGATGGTGGTCGATCACATCACCTATCACACGCTCGACGACAGATATGACAGCGAGATATTCACCGAACGCATGCCCGAGAACCGCTCCCACATCATCGCGACCAGGAAGAACATTCAGGATTACGTGGTGTGGGACAGCCAGACAGAGAGGGACTTCGCCTGCGCGCTCGATGCTGCCTCGGAGGTCTGCGTCTACGCGCGCCTGCCCCGTTCGTTTCAGATACCCACGCCGGTTGGAAACTACGCACCTGACTGGGCCATAGCCTTCGAGAAGGGCAGCGTGAGGCATATCTACTTCATAGCCGAGACCAAGGGGACCATGGAGACGCTGGAGCTCAAAGGCATAGAGAACGCGAAGATCGCCTGTGCGAAGAAGCTCTTCAACGACATCAGTACGTCGGAGGTCCGTTATCACGAGGTCGCGAGCTACTGGCGATTTGCTCGATGTCATAGGCACGATGGAGTAAGGGAGAAAGTTCATGGGTAATGCCATCTATGCTGTTATTCCTCGCAAGTGGGCCAACCTCCAATGGTTGCAGCATCAGCTCCGTTTCTTCGATATCGATGGAGATCGAAAAGGTTCGGCGGTAAGCAGCCATACCAGTGCTTGCCAAATTAGCGACGAGGGGTGACAGGCAATGTCCTCGAGTATCTGCGTCAGCAGCGCGATTTGGGATCTCCATATTCATTCGAATCAATGTACAAAGCCAGACAAAGAGCTTGCGAAACTCTCAGTTGTGGAATACGTCGACAGGTTCCTTGGGATCATTGCCGATTATCCGAAGCTCGAGATGATCTCATTCACCGACCATGACATCATTTCGGAAGAGCTGTATCGCGAGTTCTTCAAGAGGGACGTGCCCGTTGCGTTAATTCCGGGTGTCGAAATCGATATGAAGCTCACAGGGGACGGTGAATCAAAGCATCTCGTCGTCTACTTTGACTGTATGAACGATGATGAACGTCTGACAAATCTGTGCTCTGGCGTGAACGAATATCATGAGCAGGCACTCCGTCAGTTCCGACAATCCAATCCACATCAATACCCTGTTCGATGAGCTGCTTGACCTTGGTATTAAGTTTGTGGTCAGTCCGCACGCCTTCAAGCAGAGGAAGCGGGCGATTGATTGGGAGTGGCACGTTGATGGAGGGCCTGCCCCCAACGTGCATAAGTACATGGATCAGTTCTTTGCCTTTTGGGAGACCAGCGGCGCATCCCAAATCGCAAGGGCAATCGAGTACCTAGAGATGATGGATTGTGGGAAGATGGAATCCATCGTCTCGTTCTCCGATTCCAAAGATTTCGAAAAGCTGAAGAGCTACCTCGACAATCCTCCTCAATACTTTGCCGCACTTCCGAACTTTATCGGCCTGCAAATGGTTGGTTCAGAAGTTTCCAGGATCACAAGAACTCCTATCGCTATCCATGAGGACGAGAGGGGGCAGTATCTCGGTTCGGTTACTATCGGGGACCAGAAGATAGATCTTTCCCCAAGGCTAAACACAATTATCGGTGGTCGGGGAAGCGGGAAGTCCGTTCTTCTCGATCGTCTTGCGATGGCACTTGATGATTCAAAATGCGAGAAACATTTCAACGACACAGACAGAATTGAGTTTCTCAAGGCCTCTACTCCCACCGTGCAATGTCTCTCCGGACAAACTGTTATCCCCGACTCCTTCCAATTTGAATACTTCAACCAAAGCTATGTTTCGTTGCTGTTCCAAAGTAAGGGTGATGCGTTTAACAGGCAGCTTGAAGGCTACTTCGGGTCGGCGTTTGATTTGGTGAACGACATCGATACTGAATCGGTAAAGAGTTCAAACTCAGTTCGATTAATGAACTCATACAGGGCCTCACCTCTGAGGCGGTGGACAATCTCGTTGACTTCGTGGGTAGGTTCGGAGTCGATCATGACGAGAAACTGTCTTTGAAGATTCCCAAAGCTCCGACGCATGCGTCTGTGAAGCTTCGAGAATCCATAGACTACGAACAGTTGCAGGACAAACTGGAAAAGTCTTTTACCAAAGACGTTCTTGAGTTCCTCCGAAACGAGAGAGATGTTTCCGACGCGTTCGTCGCATATGAGAAAGCCGTTATAGAGGCAGCGCACCGTGCGCGTGTTGGGTATCTCGAAGGTGATTACCTCCATATGTCGCTAGAAGATAAACTCAAAGCGAAGAAGTCGGAATTGAGCAAAGTGAGCAAGGATCGCCAAATCGCGATCGACTCCTTTAGGAAAACTTTCGCCAGCGAAACCCGTGACGCGAGATATCGAACCCACCTTGTAAAGGCATATCTTGAGATGCAGAAGGAAATGCAGCTCCATCACGAAAATCCAAGCCCTCGCGAATGGGGAAATCGTTGACGCTTTCTGTTTCAAGAAGGAGCTGGACATCCAGTCTCCTCTTGACTACCTAATTACATGTCTGGATGAATTTCTCCTCGCTGATGTAGGCGGAGGAAACAAATGCTGTGAAGATAATCTATCCGTGTTCATCGATGCGTTTAGGTTCGGGGACAAGCGTTATAAATCGGGTAAGAGCGCTGAAGCATTAGAGACAAAGCTGAAGTCCTTTGAGTTGTCTTATCGGGAAACATCGTCTGTCTGGTACAAGTCGAGACCAGAGTTGGAACACGAGAATATAGCGGTCAAGTCACCAGGAACGAGGACGAATATTCTTCTCGAGTACATTGTCCACAGAAACACAAACGTGCCATTGCTTATCGACCAGCCCGAAGATAACGTGGACAACCAGACGATATACGGGCAAATCAAGAACTGGTTCATTTCTTTGAAGAATAAAAGGCAGGTTATCGTAGTCACCCATGATGCAAACATCGTCGTCAATGCCGATGCGGAGAATGTCGTGATTGCAAGCCAGAACATGGATGGATCGTTCAATTATGAAAACGGAGCCCTCGAGTACTCCGACATGCTCGAGCAGGCCTCGAGGATTTTAGATGGTGGCGTTGAAGCCGTGAGAAGGAGGCTGATGAAATATGGTGGATAAGACCGTTACCGTGGCGTTCGGCATGGGAGAATCGATAATCCTGACGAACGACGCGCCGGATATCAAAGGATTCGTCGAGCTTATCAATAAAAACAGGGCGTCCATCGACGTTAAGCACATTGACGTCAATAGCACTGTCGATTCATTTGACTGCGAGAGTTTTAAGCAGGTGATAGCCGACTTGGTCACTGACTATCTCAACGAGATAGAGCTTGATCGGGAGAAATACGACGCTGTCATATCCGGTATTTCCAAATAGTTCGTTGTGCTTGTTTCCAAAGGCTGATTGCCAGAGCAAGCGCAACTCTGGGAATCCAAGCATTCCCTCGGACGAGCTTAGACGGCTAGACTGAGGGTTCTCCAATCCCAAGGTGCTGGGGTCATTGACATTGACGAAACTGGAGATTGACGGACTATTTGACCGAACACGACCTCAAGGCGAGGAGATCCAAAGGCGGGGGGTCGGCACAGCAGTTTCGATATCTGTATGACGGGCCCGAACCGGTGCCGTCCTTGTGCTTCCCGGTGAAATGCGAGGGTGACTTGCTTTCGAAATTATAGGTAAGTGCTCGGCCGCAAATGCCAATATGTTTGTCAGGCAAACTTCCCAGGTCATTTCTGTCGCCTTAAGCATAGGAATATATCCGTGATGACCTACAATGCACGACATCAGTTTAGAAATGACAGGAGGGCGTTATATGGGCGAGTATGTCAAAAAGAAGAAAGCGATGGTGTTCCAAAGCGGGGACTCGCTGCAGCAAGTCGTCAATGTGGTGAACGAGGCCGCTGCTGCCCTCAATGACAAGGCAAGGACGATTAGAGAGAGCCCGATACCGGAGGTGTTGGTTGGTGCGCTTGGCGCCGGCATCGGAGGGACCGGGTCATTCTTAGCGCTCTACGGCCTCGGTACCGTGGGGCTCTCGGCCGCGGGAATCACGTCGGCGCTCGGGGGCCGCAGGCGCGATAGTCGGCGGCGGGATGGTCGCTGGCGTGTTCGTCTTGGCGGCGCCGGTCGTGGTGCTGGCCGCGACGGGGGTAGGCATCACCTCCCTACCTGAAGAGCAAACAGCTTAAGCAGGAGAAGGAGAGGTTATACAAGGAAGCGCTTGCCAAGCACCAGGCGATTATCCGAGCCCTCAAGGATGAGGCTGATGCCGACAAAGAGCGTCTGGACTACCTCAACAGCCTCAACGTGCTGCTCGGGCGGGCAGTTGCCGATCTTGGGAAGGACTTGGGGGAGGTGCCCACGACTTGAGCAACCAAGACAGCGAGAAGGACATCTGCTCGCGTCCTGAAATACCAGGACGAGCTCCTCGGCAGCATCGCGATGCCGGACATGCGGGAGGCAGAGAGGCGCATCTCCTGCAGCCAAGAGCTCCTCGACGAGCTGGGCTATGCGAGGCCCGCACGTGGAAGCGGGCAGGTCTCCCTAGTGCTCGACCCAAACCTTGAGGCGCCATCTTGGGAGAAGCTATCTGCCGAGGCCGCAGCCTCAGTTTCCGGCGATGTTGAAATCGAGTTCCTGTTTACCGAGGAGCAGCTCGTCGCCAATGCGGCCGTGATCCGCGAACTCAACGGGGAATACGACCAGATTCATCACCTGGACCAATACGACATTGCAGTAGCGGCAGCTGCCGGCGTCCTCGCCGGTGCGGTCGACATTCTCCTTGTCGGGGTGCCGCATAAAACCAGGGAAGGTCTCAAGGCGGGGTCGCTCTCTGACTACATACGGGACATGTTCGACAAGAAGTTTCCGCCGGAAGAGATGGAGCGCCTTGCAAATTCCAAGGTGAGCAAGGTTCCCTTCGATGCCCAGGACAATAGGAATACTACGATCGACGTTGACGGTTTGTGCACTTACTACCACCGTCTGTACTCGCTGGGGCATGACCCCCTGCTCGGCTTTCTGTTCGGTACCGCGGACATACTCTCGGGGAGGATGACGACCATCGACAAGGCGGGCCACATCGTCTCCCAAGTGGTGGAGAACTACGCCAATCGAAGGGAATCCGACGTGTTCGCGGCGCTTGCCAAGGAGATGGCCCACCTTGCGTCGGACATGACAACGTCGATGGGGCTTCCTGTCCCGCTCATGGGATTGCTCAACCTGTTCCAGTTCGGCAGCATTGGAGAGTATGAGCAAACGGTCGCTGAAATCGTGCAAGGCATGTACTACGAGGGGTATGACTTCATCCATTTCTGCTCCATGTCCATGGGCGCCGCCATCGTCGAGGTGGTCGTGAGAATCGGATATGCGCTTAGAAGAATCAAGGACGGTGCCACCGTCGGCGATGCAATACCTGTCAGCACGAATCACGAGAAGATGCCGAAGCTCGGGACCATGCTGTTCATTGGCCATTCTGCTGCTTCGGCTGTCAATGCAGGAAAGGTTATCTTCACGGACAACCCCCTGGCCATCAACTACCCGCAATGGACCCTGTTCGCAAAGTACGCCTACCAACAGCTCAGATGGGGCTTGGTGACAAAGCCGGAATTTCGCAATCGCTATGTCCTTGGGGCCATCGATGGAGAGCTTGCGACTGTGTATGACGACATCGACTCGTTCTTCGAGGAGAGCCAATCCGGTCCCGTCTCCCTGTAGTGCTCGCTCCACCGTCAAATGCCCCGTGACCGTTTCCGTTCGATGGCCATGTAGCCATGGCCGGCATTCGCTCTCGTGTGCGTCTGCTCGCCACCCTGGCCACCTTTCGCGATGTGTACAGTACCGCCTTCCGACGCCCACGGAGGCAGCACATGCAAACGTGGACTGGAACAATAAAGTGGCACCAATCGAATGAATATGAATCGGGAACATATCCAGGATTAGTGGGTCATATCACGCAGGTATTGCCGATTGAGAACCCCTTTCGAGTATGTCAGCGCTTGCATATATACGGGTAGTAGGTCTCTGTCGGTAGGCGGCGTTTACTCGTCCCTGCGTGCTGTTGCATGTCATATGACATGTATAATCTGGAAACGGGCGACAGTAAAGCAAGATAATAAAACTCACGAGTAGGTTGCCAGCGTTTCGGGCGGGGTCAATAGGTGAATTTATCTGAGACTCGGCTGTAAAGTCTCGTGCATGACTAGGGAAGCCTTCAAAAGAGCTTAGGAGAAGGTGCGACCATACAATATGGTTGAGAAAGAAATCGCGGTCAATCAGAGGTTCACGTGGATTCCGGTTTACGAGGCCATAGCAGATGCCCTTTATAAGCGACGGGACGACAGGGACTCCGTTCTTTCGATTGTTCGCAAGGTGTTTATTCCTCACGGCTCTGAGGGCAAAGAGTCTCTACCCTATAACGGGTCGGAAACTTCATACCGTGACATAGATCCTTTCACTGCTATGGGGACGTTCAATCGGAGTGGTAGAGACGCTACGAGCCCCAGTAACATAAGCAAGAGATTGGTGCAAATTGGTAAGTGGATGACGGAGCTTGGCCTGGGCATCCCTCAACCTGCTGACCTCGACGGGGTCCCGACGAATAACTATCAGCACTCCTGGTTCTTTGAAGGTGGTCAGGAGGCCGTAGATCGCGGAGATGTCGACCGGCTGTGGAGTGCTTTTGATGCCGCGATTGAGTATGCGGATAACAAGGACGTTGCAAGCAGAGCGCGCTTTGTCGAGGCATATGATTCCGTTTCGAGCCAGAAGCAGATGGGCAATGGGCTTCCTACTGGGCTTTTCTGGGCACGCCCGAGGGTCTATCTCCCCCTTGATTTCCCAACGAGACGCTACCTTGATGCGTTTGGGATTGATGTTGTGAGGACACCCAGCGCGAGCGAGTATCTCCAGCTGCTTGAAGAAGTCGCACGTGAGTTCCCCGTTGCCTTCCCAGAGGTCTCAGAGAAGGCATACGAATATGATGGCTGGTGGCCCCCGAGAGACCTCTATGACCCGGGAGTGTCACCAGGCCGGTGGGCTGAGGTCCTGAGGAACCCAGAGGTCTTCGGTGAGGACCAACTCATCACGCTGAATTGCCTGTGCGATTGTGGTGGAGAGGCCACGACGGCGGAGCTTCGCAATAAATACGGTCGAAGCGAGCGAATCTATGCCGACCAGATGGACACCATCGGTAAGCGGCTCATGGACAGTCGCCATATGAACGGCAAGGCACTGCCCGAAGTTTCGGGCAAGTATCTAGGGAGCTCAAAGCACTGGAAGAACTGCAGGTATTGGCCTGCGCTTGTCCTCGGTCAGCGCAAGAGTGGCCGAGGACAGGCTTTCGTCTATAAGCTACGCCCGGAGCTGGCGGAAGCGCTTGAGCAGTTTGATTTCTCCGATGTGCCTCTGTATGACGGCTCGTCGGCAGGCGTAGAGCATGATAAGCAGGAAGACGCGGAGGCGCCTATGTCCAGTATATCTTGTGTCCATAAGAACATTATTCTTTATGGCCCTCCGGGTACCGGTAAGACATATCAGGCCAAGGCATATGCAGTGGGCATCTGCGATGGGCGTCGCATAGACGACGTGTTGGAGGAAATGGAATCGAGCGAAGGGTATAAAAAGATATCCGATCGCTATGCTGAGCTTGTCGGAAAAGAGAAACGCATCGGTTTCGTGCCTTCCACCAGTCGTATAGCTACGAGGACTTCATCGAGGGCATGCGCCCCAGCTACGACAACGAGCTTGAGGTCATGGACTATCCTGTTGAGGACGGGGTGTTCCAGGGTTTTTGCAGGCGGGCACAGAATGCCGACGCCTCTGTCTCCAGTACGGTCCCCCGTTATGAAGACAACCCAAACCCACACGTCTGGAAACTAGGGCTGAACGCTGATAATGTTAGGAACCTTTATGGTGAGTGCAAAAGAGAGGGCTGCATCCGCATCGGATGGGACACATGGGGACCAGACGAGTACCAGAATGCAGATGACATTAGCAGCAACAACAAGAGGGCCCTCCATATCTTCCAGGAGGAGATGCAGCTCGGAGATCTCGTGGTGACGCCGTCCTATGGCTCTGGGGGATACCACGTCGCGGTCATCACCGGGGAGTTCGAGTGGCGCGAGGATCTGGTCGCTGCCAAGAGATGTCGCGAGGTTCGATGGCTCAACGACATCTCAAAGAGAGAGCTGCTTGACATGAATGGTGGCAAGACCCTCACTCTACAGACTGCCTATGAGCTCAGCCGCATCGACTACATGGGGCTTCTCGAAGGACTTGGCCTTGCTCCGAAAGCGGAGGAGCGCGACGGCCGCGAGGGCAAACCATACGTCTTCATCATCGATGAGATTAACCGCGGGAACATCTCTAAGATCTTCGGGGAACTTATCACATTGCTTGAGGAGGACAAGCGCGGGGGCGCGAGAGAGGCCATGAGCGTGGAGCTTCCGTATTCGAAGCGCAGTTTTAGTGTGCCGTCAAACGTCTATGTCATTGGTACCATGAATACCGCGGACCGCTCCATCGCGCTCATGGACACGGCGCTCCGTCGGCGTTTCTCGTTCATCGAGGTCATGCCTGACCCCAGCTTGCTGGAGGATATCCACATCGAGGACATCGATCTTGTAGAGATGATGCGCGCGATGAACAAGCGCATCGAAGTGCTTTATGACCGTGAGCACACCATTGGCCATGCGTACCTGTTGCCACTAAGAGACGATCCGACCGTCAGCCGCCTCGCACGCATCTTCAAGGATCGCATCATCCCTCTTCTGCAGGAGTATTTCTACGATGACTACGGCAAAATTCGCTCCGTGCTAGGTGCTGCTGCCAGCGAGTTCATCGAGGTGCAGGATGCCAGTGGTGTTTTCTGGGCGGATGATGACCGTGCGCCGTCCGACGCCGAGATATTCCGTCTGAAAGAAACTCCGGAGACAGCGGGGCCCTACAAGATGATCTACCAGGCAGAGGCTGTCGAAGGCTGATGGGCCACATGGCGCAGAATGCCGTCACTATGCATGAGTTCGAGTACCTGACGCCGGGGGAAGTACAAAGGCCAAGGTGCCATCCGCTGACCTTAGACGAGTTCGAGTCGGTGAGGGCGTTTATCGCTAAGAATTGTGATCCTACGAGTGAGAGTCCACTTGAGCTCATGAGGCTTTGCTCGCCGCCTGGCATCGGCGAAGCGATTTGTGCTTTGAACTACGTCGGTACTATCGAGCTGGATGACGGTTGCCAGATCGAGATTCTCCCCAAGGTCGATATCATAGATGGGGATGACGATGAGATTCGCAACCTGTTCCTCAGGATGGTCTCCTCTTTGGGTGAGAGCGTCTCGTTCAAGGCACTTGGGGCTACGCATCTTTCTTCCCAGCACATGGCTCTCTTCGATCTGTTCGTTGCGATGTTTCTTGACGAGGCGTCCCGCCTTGTGCGGGAAGGTCTCTGCTCGGCATATGCGGAGTCACGCTCTGCGGAGTGTTTCGTGAAGGGGAGAATTGATTTCCAGAGACAAATACGGGACTCCCAGGTGCATGCCGAGAAAATACACACCATACATGATGAGTTTGTGAGAGACCGGCCAGAAAACAGGTTGGTAAAGACGACGATTGTGCATCTTCGCAAAATCAGTCGAAGCATGGAGAACGTTCGTCATGCTTCCCGACTCCTCCCTGCTTTCGACGGCATCTCCCTATCGCATAACATCGACGCTGACTTTGAGAAATGCATGCAAGGAAGGTCAACGAGATGCTATTATCCCCTGCTCGAATGGTGCCGTATATTCCTTCACAACGAGAGCTTCACGACGTTTCAGGGGCGTCATGTTGCGTGGGCGCTTCTCTTTCCGATGGAGCGGGTCTTTGAGGCTTATGTCGGACAGGAACTGAGGCGAGTCGCACGGGTCGCCTACGGAAGGACGGTGCAGAAGGTAGACTTACAGGCCCAGACTCAGTGGCTCTTTGACGATCATCAGGTGCGGCTGCGTCCGGACGTTATCGTTGAGCTCTCGGGTGGCGGACGGGTCGTTCTCGACACGAAATGGAAGCGCATCTCCTCTTGCCAGGACGTCTCGGTTGCAGACATGTATCAGATGTACGCATATGGTCAACGCTACAGGGAAGAGGGAGAAGACGTTCAGCACGTTATCCTTCTCTACCCATGGCATCGTGGTGGGCCCGAGCCGGGCGAATTGACAAGAGGCCGGCATATACCAGCCCTGACGGCGTTCAGGTGGACATGTTTCTCGTTGATCTCTCGCACATGTGCGAGAGCATGCAGCTTCTGCTCGAAACGGTGATAGGGTATTGCGGAGGGTCCCCTGTGTAGGGCGGTACGTGGCAAGCAAAGGCAACAGATTGGCGCAGAAGAATCGATCAGCACTGGCACGGTCGCATTGCCCATCTGGCCAGTGGCTATACGAGGTGGTGCCGGATCCTCATGTAGCGGCCCCAGGACTCGCTCGAGAAGCCGAACCCGCTTGGCCCCTCGTAGGAGACCTCCACGTCGGCGTCGTCCGAGAGATGGCGGATGGTCTTCTCTCCACGTGCCCTTGCGAGACCCAGGGCCTTCTGCTTCCCGTCGACCAGGCTGTAGACATCGAAGTAGAGCTCGTCATCCATACGTTCCCAACGAATGCATATGGGGTCGGCGGGGGAGGTGTCCCGCAGCGTCCGCACTGCCGGGGCCAGGAGTTCCAGGAGGGCCTCCGTGTCAGCGACCGATCCGACGTCGTGGGTCCCGATGACGAGCTCGTCGGTGTCGCCATAGACGCCCCAGAGGTCGCCCGTGGCATCCCTGATCTCATGCCCGTCCTCGCAGGAGGCATCTCCTGACCCGCCGCTCGTCACCAGGGCGAGGAGGGCCGAGGCGACGGCGTCGCGGTCCTTCTCCCGCGCGGAGGCGAGCTCGCGCGCGAGCGCCCAGTCCCTCTCGGACGGTCGCCATGACTCCTTGTCCCATGGGCTTGGCATAGGCGTCTCCTTCCGTCTGACATGTCGTGAGCGTACTCTGCCTGGCGGACATGAATTCGCGGCCTCCTGTCATGTGGGGCACATGGCACCCATGCGGAACCCCTCTACTCGACGACGCTCAGATGAGGATGATGCCGCGCCCCCAGGTAGTGGCCCCAGGAGTCCCCCGGGAAGTCGAAGCCCCTCGCGCCCACATAGGGGACCATCACGCGCG
>Ga0268356_10122_pt1 | contig 22048 bp, 27 predicted proteins | sample BioMet10_FD_194415 | JGI IMG/M metagenome (GOLD analysis project Ga0268356, IMG submission 194415) | Sewage microbial communities from Oakland, California, United States - Biofuel 10 (PacBio Assembly) | ecosystem: Engineered > Wastewater > Sewage > Unclassified | place: USA: California | collected...
GTAGATATTCTGGGAGCAAAAAGCGTGGGAATGGATCAGGTATTGGTGAATTATGAAAAAATACCCCATAACCAAGAAATCACTTACGAGGTATTTTCGCTTCAGGAATTAGCCCAAATTTTATAAAAAAAGCCCCCCGAAAACGAGAGGCTAAGTTATTAACTATTAGCTATAGTTACTTTTTATCTTTTGTAACTGGCGTTTTTTCTGCTGGTTTAGCAGCTTCGGTTTTTGCTTTATCTGGGCATGCTGATTTGCATTTTGCCGGATCGCATTTTGTTGCTTTAGCACCTTTTTTCCCATCTTTGCAACAAGCAGCTTTGGATCCTTTTGTGCAACATTTTTTGTCTTTTACATTCTGATCAGTACAAGCAGCAGTTTTAGTATCTACTTTTGCATCTGTTTTCTTAACTTCTTTAGTCGTAGTTTGTGTAGCTTTTTGAGGAGTAGTTTGAGCAGAAACGGCTACTGTAGCAAAAGTAAAAACACCGGCTAAAGATAAAACTAAAAATAATTTTTTCATGTCTTAAAATTTTAATGGTTAATTAGGATGCAAATATAATATTATAACTTTAATGCGATAAAAAATGTTTTCCTTAAGTTGTTAAAAAAAATCAAAATTTTATAAAAAACGTGCAAGGATAGTTTTGCCGCCCTTTACTGCTTGATTTAATTTCACTTCAATAGAAACATCGGGAGGAAGAAACAAATCGACCCGCGAACCGAATTTAATAAATCCCAACTCGCCACCCTGGCGCACATTATCGCCCTCCTGGGCATAACATACAATCCGGCGTGCCACACCGCCGGCTATTTGGCGAATCATAATTGATTTATGTTCCTCATTTTCCACAACAACGCTCGTCCTTTCGTTCTCGGATGACGATTTAGGACGCCAGGCAAACCAGAATTCACCGGGATGATATTTTCGGTATTTTACAGTGCCGGATATTGGATAACGATTAATGTGAACATTATTTATTGACATGAAAATCGAAATCTGTTTTCGTTTTTCATTAAAAAATTCATTTTCTGTAATATCTTCAATAGCAACCACTTTTCCATCGGCAGGGCAAAGCACGCATTGTTCATTAATTTCAATGCTAATTTCAGGCGAACGAAAAAAACGGACAATTAAAACATACAGAAATAGGCTGAAGGAATATAAAACCCATAGAAACCAGTTTAACGAGGGAATAATATAACTTACCAATAAATCAAAAGCTACAATAAATACCAGTGTTATTAAAATGATTTTATATCCTTCTTTATGAATACGCATTGGATTGTTTTAAGATAATAATTGAATAAAAATATAAACAAACGGCGCTGATCCGACAACGGCATCAAAGCGGTCGAGCATGCCTCCATGACCCGGAAATATATTTCCGGAATCCTTACAATTGAGACTGCGTTTAAACTGAGATTCAGCCAAATCGCCTAAAGTCCCGAATACAATAACTATACAAGCCATTACCAGCCATTGCATTAAATTTAAATCTTTTAAAAATAACGAAAGAAGCCAGCTGCCCAAAAGAGTAACAACCGCACCGCCAAGGCTTCCTTCCCAGGTTTTTTTGGGTGAAATCCGTTCGAATAATTTATGAACGCCAAAAGTAGTTCCCGACACATAAGCCATCGTATCGTTGAGCCATACTAAAATAAAATAGCCCAACAATATATCATAATGCCAACTATTCCAGTGCAAAACGCCCGGTTTAAAAAAAGACGGCAATAACGAAAGAGGCAATACAAAATATACAATTCCTAAAATCGAAAAAGCTATATTTGTAAATGGATGTTCTTTTTTTCGGAAAAGTTCGAATATGAAAATTAAAAAAACAAATGGCAAATTGATTAAGAGCAGATTGTCGTGAACTTTCTCAATCCATAACCATGAATCGGACAGCGAATGCAGCGAAATGGATAAAAAAAGAATAATGCCGGTTAACAATCCGAGCCATTTTTGAGGTTTTATTCCGGTAGTTTCAACCAATTTATAAAATTCGAGTAATCCAACAATGATTACAACCAGAAATAACAGCGTAAATAAATAAGGATCAATAACAACTGATGAAATAATGGCTGCCACAAAAAAAACTCCGGTTATCGTCCGGGTTATTAAATTACTCATTTTCATGTTTAAATTCTGTTAGGTTTCATCTGTTGATTCCTCGCTGCTGTTCGATTGAATTTGATTTTTTTTAATGATTTGTATAGCTTCAAAAGCATCATCCGACCGGACATAAAGTTCTATTTCTCCGAATAGATATGCCGAATCCTGTTTATTAATAATAACACTTTCAATTGAATTTTCGTTAAGAATGCCATGATAAATCTCAACTAAATGTAATTGAGATGCATTAAAAATTTTTGTCCAATTTTCTTCCATGGCTTTCATTGTACCATTTCGGTGTCATCAACTAAAAATACAAATAATTCTTTAGGTCCATGAGCGCCCATCACTAATGTTTTTTCGATGTCGGCCGTGCGGCTTGGCCCGGTAATCACTGAAATTAAGGATGGAAGGTTATTGCTATATTTTTCTTTAATCTTCTCAATGGCCTGTGTCAGATCAGGTACAATTTGTGAAGTATATGCAATAACCACATGAACATCAGGATATATGTTTAATCTTCTTCCGGATGTTTGCTTCGAGGAAATCATGATGCTGCCTAATCGGGCAATAAGAAATTCGCAACGGGTAAACGCAACCTTTAGATCATGAAAATCCTTGTCTTCAAACTGATATGGAATTTGAGCATAACTTAAAATTCCCTGAATTGCTTCATCAAGGCAGAAAATATTTGTCCACTTATTTTCAGTAACAAAGGATTTTAGTATTTCTATTAATTCGGTTTCATTTTCGCAAAAAATGAAATTGCCGCCAACTTTGGTTAGTTCTTCAGCAAAATTAACCTCGTTAGAATTTTCTAACGTGGAATAGATTGGCGATTTAAAATCAATATTTTGAAAAGGATTATCTGTTTTATAAATCAGAGCATCCCTGATTTTTTTTAAAACTTTTTCCTTCGTTGTACTTTCTTCCATAATTATAAATTTACCCGGCTACTTTTTTGTTTTGGATTGATTATCGGTTTGTTGGTCATCCGTACGTTCATCCGCTGATTGTTGATCTGAGTTTGATACATTTAATGTAATGGTTGTATTATTTTCAGGCAATTTATTTCCATTTCCGTTTTCACCTTCAATCAACATTTTCTCTTCTTCCCATTGACGGGGTCCGAATATTTTTTCGAGATCTTCACGGAAAATAACTTCTTTTTTTAGCAGTATTTCAGCCAGTTGTGCAAGTTTTTCTTTATTAGCAGTCAGTAATTCTTTGGCTCGTGAATATGCATTTTCAATCAAATTGCTTATTTCCTCGTCAATAATCTGAGCGGTATGTTCGCTAAAGGGTTTTGTGAATGAATAATCCTGCTGCCCGGTTGAATCGTAAAAACTAATATTCCCGAGTTTTTTGTTCAAACCAAAGAAAACCACCATGGCATAGGCCTGTTTGAAAACTTTTTCAAGATCATTAAGGGCTCCTGTTGAAATTTTACCAAACTGAATTTCTTCTGAAGCTCTTCCGCCTAAAGCGGCAGTTATTTCATCAACCATTTGTTCATAAGTGGTTATTTGCCTTTCATCGGGCAAATACCAGGCAGCGCCAAGCGCTTTGCCTCGCGGAACAATGGTAACTTTTACCAGCGGATGAGCAAATTCGAGTAGCCAACTCACGGCAGCATGACCGGCTTCATGAAAAGCAATCACTGTTTTTTCGTGCATCGAAATAATCTTGTTCTTTTTTTCCAAACCACCTACGATACGATCAATAGCATCCATAAAATCCTGTTTTATCAATGAATTTTTTACCTTTTCGGGCAGCTATCAAAGCTGATTCATTGCATACATTAGCAATATCGGCACCCGAAAACCAGGAGTTTGTTTTGAAAGAAATTCAATGTTTACACTATTATCGATTTTCAAGGGTTTGGCATGAACATGAAAGATGGCTTTACGTTCTTCAAGATCGGGAAGTTCAACGTGAATTTGCCGGTCAAACCTTCCTGCCCGCATCAAAGCGCGGTCAAGAATATCGGCCCGGTTTGTTGCTGCCAGAATAATAACACCAGCATTGGTGGCAAAACCATCCATTTCGGTAAGCAATTGATTAAGGGTATTTTCTCTTTCATCATTGGCTCCAGTCATAGCATTTCGGCCTCTTGCCCTACCAATAGCATCAATTTCATCAATAAAAATGATACAAGGAGCTTTTTCTTTAGCTTGTTTGAACAAATCGCGGACACGGGAAGCGCCTACACCAACAAACATTTCTACGAAATCGGACCCGGAAATGGAAAAGAAAGGGACTTTAGCTTCACCGGCAACTGCCTTAGCCAGCAACGTTTTACCTGTTCCCGGAGGTCCGACCAAAAGCGCTCCTTTTGGAATCTTACCGCCAAGATTAGTATATTTAGAAGGATTTTTCAGAAAATCAACAATTTCCATCACTTCAACTTTGGCTTCTTCCAAGCCTGCCACATCACCAAAATTAATGGTTACAGTAGTATCCTTATCATAGAGCTGCGCTTTGGATTTGCCAATATTAAAAAACGATCCGCCGCCACCGCCACCGCTGCCACGACTCATCAGACGCATGATAATAAACCATGCTACCACAAAAAAGAGAATGGGAAACACCCAACTTAAAATATCACCGCCCCAGTTTTTACGTGTTTCTGGAGTAATATAAATCATCTCCTTTTCATCTACGTTTTTCTGAATATCCTTAATATCAGCTAAAAAACTCTCTGCAGAAACAGGAGTATATATGTATTGTGGCGAGGTTTCGCCAAACGTATTTTTAGCAGTTTTTTGTACTAATTTATATTTATCGGTAGCTAATCTATCCTTTTTGATATAAATCTCTGCATATTGATTATTGACCAGAATTATTTTCTGAACATCCTTTGCCTGGATCATGGATTTTAGCTTACCCCAGTCAATTTTATTTGTCTCACCATTCCAGTTTAAGAACTGCATACCAATAAAAACGACAAGCAGTATGCCCCATATCCAATAGAAATTAAACTTTTTAAAGTTTTTGGATGAGGGAAATCCTGGAGGAAGTGGGGGGTTTGGGCTTATTACCCTGAGGCTTTTCTTCTTTTACTTCTTTTTTTTCTTCTTCAGCCATTTATTTTGTATTAATCTTATATTATTTTATTCTGATGAATAATGAACTATTCCGGCATCGCCCCAGAGTTTTTCAAGATCATAATATTTGCGTATAGGTTCCTGAAAAATATGTACTACTACATCAATATAATCCATTAAAATCCATTCAGCATTTTCATAACCTTCTTTATACCAAGGCATCGTATGATAGATTTCATGCATTTCCTTCTGAATCGAATCAGAAATAGCTACGACCTGAGTAGGCGACGTACCATGACAAACAATGAAATAATCACAAATAGCGTGTTGTACATTCTGAAAGTTTAAGCTAACGATTTCCTTCCCCTTTTTATTTTGGATAGCTTTTACAATAATTTCTATTTCTTCTTCAGCTGTTATTATACGTTGTTCGTTATTCGTCATTAATGCCTGATTTAGCCATGCAAAATTAAACATTTTTAGTACTAAAAAAACTACAATTTGTTCAATACCTTTGCCAATAATTTTAAGAAACATGACAACAAAATTATTTGGAAATAAGATTATTCGCCTTGATTCGGTAACTTCAACCAATGTTTATCTCATTAATTTATTAAAAAAAGGATTCTTGCAGGAAGGAACCATTGCAATTTCGGATAATCAGTATGCCGGAAAGGGATTAGATAAAAATGTCTGGGAAAGCGAAAAAGGTAAAAACCTAACATTCAGCGTTGTTTTACATCCTGATTTCTTACCCGCTGAAAAACAATTTATGCTTACCAAAGCGATTTCTCTGGCAGTATGCCGTTTTATAAAAATGTACATTGCTGACGAACATGTAAAAATTAAATGGCCAAACGATATTTATATTGAAAACCAAAAAGTAGCTGGCATTCTAATTAACAATAGTATACAAGGATCTCAAATAATGTACTCCGTTGTTGGAATCGGTATAAATATTAATCAAACTGTTTTTTTGAGCGATGCACCCAACCCGGTATCGCTTGCCATAAAAAATTATAAAATTTACGATCTTAAAGATTGTCTGAATCAACTTTGCAGATGTTTGGATACTTTTTATTACTCCTTGCAGAAGAAAAAATGGGAAACAATTGACAGGGAATACCTTACTGGTTTATATCAATATCAACTTCTCAAAACCTATTATTACAAGGGAAATGAAATACAGGCAACCATTACTGGTATTTCAACTTTTGGTAAGTTGAAACTAACTACTATATCAGGCGAAAAAATGGAATGCGACCTCAAAGAAATCGAGTTTATCGTTCAATAATCACCTTTAGTTGCTGGACAAGAATATTCACAAAATTGGTTAATGGTTTGGTTGCCATCATGCTTAGCATAGGATTCATGTCTGCATCAAATATCAATTGGGTTTCCGTTTGATTATTTTCTTTTTCGGCAAACAAGCAATGCAGTTCAAAATTAAAAGGCACTTTTCCTTCAGGTATAATAATAATCTTTGAAAAAGGTATTCTTTCTTTAATTCTCATTCCTAAACTGGCCATCCCCTGAATAGTAAACGAGCAGTTATTTTCCGTTGATTTCCAATCAGTAACCTGCGGTGGCATTAAATGCTGAAAATTATTGAAATTGGAAAGAAACGAATAAATGGTTTCCTGCGATTTGCTTATCAAAACCGTTTCGCTTTTTATTTTCCCCATGTTTCCGGATTCTCCCTCCATTTTAGCAGTGATTGCAGATCATCTTCTTTAACATATTCCTTCTCCAACGCAATTTTAATCAGGTTTTCGTAATTGCTTAAAGTAAAAAGAGGACATCCGGCATTTTTAAAATTTTCTTTGGCTTTTTCAAGATTATATGTAAAAATAGCTACCATACCTTTAACGTTGCAACCCGCTCCACGCAAAGCTTGTACGGCAGCAAGGCTGCTTGATCCGGTAGAAACCAAATCTTCGATTACCACAACCGATTGCCCCGACTCAACAACTCCTTCAATAATATTGCTTAAACCATGTTTTTTTTCAGAAGAGCGAACATAAGCAAATGGCAATCCCATTTCCTGGGCTACCAACACAGCATGTGGAACTCCACCCGTTGCAACGCCAGCTATCAAATCTACAGTTCCAAATTCTTCGGTGATAAGCCGTACAAATTCCTGACGGATAAATGTACGAATTTTGGGATAAGAAAGCGTTTTACGATTATCGCAATAAATAGGCGCTTGAATACCCGATGCCCAGGTAAAAGGGTTGCTACTATTCAGTTTTATTGCTTTAATTTGCAGCAGAAATTCAGCTGTTTTTTGTGCTATTTCTTCATTAATTTTCATAATGCAAATGTATAAACTTTTTTTAAACGACAAATCGGTAAACTTCGTTGAAAACAAGATTGATTTTCAATGCAATGACTTTACACTATACCTGCCATTCCAATCGGAATACCAATTGTTTGCTGAATTTCAAAAATTAAAATCCAGCGAGATTATTAATCATCTTTACTTTATTTGTGGCAGAGATGTTGCCTATGTTTTTCAAAAATTTTGTTCTTTATTTACTGTTATTGAAGCTGCTGGTGGATTAATAAAAAATAATAACAATGAATATTTATTTATTTTTCGCCGAGGCTGGTGGGACTTGCCCAAAGGCAAGATTGACAAAGGAGAAACTCCTGAACAGGCTGCTCTTCGCGAAGTTAACGAGGAAACTGGCATTTCGGGGATGACAATTAGTAAATCCTTGCCTCAAACCTATCACATCTATTATCTAAAAGAAAAACCCATTTTAAAAATAACACACTGGTACGAAATGTTTTATAATGGAAATGGCACTTTAATTCCTCAAACTGAAGAAGATATTATTGAAGCCCGTTGGCTTACACATGATAAAATACATAAAATTAAGCCACTGATTTACAGCTCTATTAATGAATTGATTAATAGCTATTTTAACTATCAGGTCTGAGTAAGAAGCTATCAGATCATATACACGGCTCCGCCAATATTATCGTTCAAAGCTCCGGTAACCGATTGCAAGCAATTGATTTCCTTCCTCAACCTGAGTACACCCAAAAAAGCAAATATCAGGGCTTCTTTATAGTTTATAGTTTCAATATCAGGAATACAAACTTCGACTGCAACATTAGACTTAATCCTTTCGACAAGAAATGAATTTAAAGCTCCCCCTCCAGTTAGCAATAGTTTTTTTGAATCATCTGCTTGAGAGACGTTTTGTCTAATCTGAAGTGCAATGTGCTCAACGACTGTTCGAAGTTTATCGGCAACAGAAATCGTTGATTTTTCCAAAACTGGCAAAAAAGAGCTCAAAAACCATTCCTTCCCTAACGATTTTGGCGGGTTTGAACCATAAAATGGTAAATTATTCAATTCTACTAAAAGCTTCGCATTCATGATTCCGCTTCGGGCAATATCGCCATTATTATCAAAAGGTTGACTAATTTTCTGGGCTAAATAATTTAAGCCCATGTTTACCGGACAGATATCAAAAGCTATTCGTTCTGTATCCTTTTCATAAGAAATATTGGAAATCCCTCCCAAATTTAAACAATAGTCGTAATCGGCAAAAAGCAATTTATCACCTATAGGAACTAAAGGTGCACCCTGCCCACCCAAAGCTACATCCATTGATCGGAAATCACAAACAACTGGCAAACGGGTTTCAGCCGAAATTGCGGCTCCATCACCAATCTGAGCAGTAAAATGTTTATCCGTCTGATGAAAAATGGTATGTCCATGAGAGGCAATGAAATCGGGTTTGAGCTTATACTCTGCAATAAATTTCGCAATTAATTTGCCTAAATAATGCCCGTAATCTGCATGAGTTTTGGCAAATTCGGAAGCAGTTTTTGTTTCCAGCGTCTGAAGCCGTTGTTGCCATTGTGCATCGTAAGGATAAGTAGCCGATCGAACTATTTGATAACTCCATTTTTCGTTCTCAAAATTAAAAATACAAAAGGCAATATCTACCCCATCGAGGGAAGTTCCAGACATTATTCCTATTATTTTATATTGATTCATTATCAGGATTATACACACATTAAGGTGTCATTGTTAAACTATCAATTATCTAATGGCAAAGAAAAATAAAAAGTTGATCCTTTTCCCAGTTCGCTTTTTACGCCTACTTTTCCCTTATGTTCCTCCACAATTTTTTAACGATGGCTAATCCCAATCCAGTACTTCGCTCTCCACCAGTAGCTTTGGTGCTTGTCCGCTGGAACGTTCCGAAAAGCAAGCATAATTCATTTTCGGAAATACCCTGTCCCTGATCAACTACCCGCGTTATCAAGTCATTGCCTTCTTTTTCTAATTCTATGGAAATGACGGTTTGGGAATATGAATATTTAATGGCGTTACTTATTAAATTATTCAGCACCTGGATTATCAAATTTTTATCAAAAAACAAAACCGGATTCAGTCTGTTATCATTAAATTTGATGGTAATATTTTTATTTTTTGCAAAAGGTTGGTTCATATCAATGCTTCGCCTTACAATTTCCGAATAATTACTTTTTACTTTTTGCAAATCAAGTTTACCGGATTCAATGGCAGAAATATCAAGTAAATCGTCGAGTACATTGAGCGAAAATTTGCTTATGTCCCGAATATCGTTAAAAAATTTACGATTTTCTTCTGCCGGATATTCCTCAAAACTTTCAAGCAATAAATCAGCAATCATCTGAATGGTACCAATCGGGCTTCGTAAATCATGAGCAGCAATTCCAAGAATTTTATTTTTTTTGTTGTTTAGCTCTTCCAATTTTACATTTTGTTCCTTAAGTTCTTTCCTCTGGAATTCCAATTCAGTAACATCGTCAACGACAATCATTACCATGTTTATCGTATTATAAATTATTTTTTTGGTTGTATATTGAAATATTTTAGGAATTCTTTCCCCCTGAATATAAAAATCTCTCTCAAGCAATTGCTTATACACATGGATTTTTTTCGTCAAAACTTTCAAACAGCGATTTTCGGAGAATACATTGTTTGCAATAGCTGGTTGATCCGCAACTTTTTTGTTCATCTTCCTGGAAGCTGCATCCAATGACTTCGCCGCACAATTTACCAATTATTGTTTCATCACTTTTATGAAAAAGATGTTTAAACGAATCATTAAAATTTCTAACAATAAAATCAGGATCAACCAGAAAAACAGCAGAGGTTATATTGTTGAACAAAATATTTAAAAATTCATTCGATTCTTTTAAATTACTTACATTTAAGCTCATCTGAAAATTTTTTAAATCACAATTCATATTAATAAAAATCTGTTTTCTGCTCAAATATACGAAATTTTTTCCAAATAAATGAATTTAATGGAAAAAATGTTTTTAAAAGATTGATTAGCAATCAACAAATACAAAGCACCTTTGCGCAAGCATAACAATTGGAAAACACAAAAAATGAATCGAAGGCAGGAGAAATAAACAGTAACGGGAAATCTTTCTTGTCGAAAAATTTCCCGTTCACAGTTTAACAACCTTAGTTCTTAAATCGCGCCAAGCTACAGTTTAAAAGGGTTTCAAAGACTAATCTGTTTGATTCTTTTAGGAATTTCAACGTTATCTTTGCCTTTGGTTTGTTGTTGACCACTGTTTTTCATACAGTTGCTTTCAACATGTACTTTTCCGGTAGTTCCTTTTGGTTCAAATTATCTTTACAGATTTTCCGTTCCTTGGGTTTAGTTCAAAAAAACAATGGTTAGCTGTTTCAAATTCCCTACTTTCCGGATTTATCTTTTTATCTCTTGCTTGATGGTATAAAGGTAATACATAAATTTGCACAAATCTAATTTTAAGGCCTGATATTATTAACAATTTACCAACCGGGGTTATAAACAATTGTTCATAATTTCCAGTCGATTATTTTAAGATAAAACTCTTTTATACTATCGGTTATCCATTATTTATCCGACTTGAAATCAGATAATTCTTAATGGATTTTTGATATTTTTTTATCACAAATTTTCAAAAACAGCTTACCTTTCTTGATTCGTACCAATTTGCATCGTATTTTATCGGTTGTAAAACCGGTAGAGACATTATAATTGGCCAACGAAACCTGGGCCATTTTACCAAAAACATCTTTTAAATTTAGCGCATCTTCCTCTTTGCCAGTATCTTTATTAAATATTTTTTTTATTTCCACAAAATCAAAGAAATAGACTTTTCCTTCGCGATAAACCGAATGAAGAGGCTCCAGAAAAATACGTCCGGTACAATTGATTTTATCTACACGGCAACGAATGACTTGCCCAATCCGGAAACCATAATCGTCATAATAACAAGCAGGTATCATTTGACGATCGCCAAAAGGATCTTCTACAACATAATAATCGAGTTTATCGGGTAACGTCGTCAGATTAACAATTTTAAAATTGTAATACTTGCCTTGAATAAGCTTATGGCTAAAAAATTTCTTTAAAAAAGACAGCATAAAAAACGACAAAGGTTTATTGAAAAAACATTTACAAGCTGTTATTATTTTTAAGAATTTGGGTAACCAAATCGGCAGCTTGCTGCAAAAGTGTAGCAGAAAAAACTTTTAAACCCGACTGTTCGATGAGTTCCATCGCTTCTCCGGCATTGGTTCCCTGTAAGCGAACAATGACAGGAACAGGTATATTTCCAATATTTTTATAGGCATCAACAATTCCCTGAGCCACACGGTCGCAACGAACAATACCGCCAAAAATATTAACCAAAATAACCTTAACGTTTTCATCTTTAATATAATCCGGAAACCTTGTTCTACACGTTGAGCGTTGGCAGAACCGCCGACATCGAGGAAGTTTGCCGGCTCACCCCCCGACAGTTTAATAATATCCATAGTAGCCATTGCCAATCCTGCTCCATTGACCATGCAACCTACATTACCATCCAATTTTACATAATTAAGATGATTTTCGGAAGCTTCCACTTCCGCTGGATCTTCTTCATGCAAATCGCGCATACTTGCATATTCGGGATGGCGGAAAAGCGCATTATTATCTAATTTCATCTTACAGTCAACGGCAAGAATATTATTATCCGAAGTTTTGAACACAGGATTTATTTCGAGCAAAGTGGCATCGATATTACGATAAGTATTGTATAATGCACGAACAAACCTCAGCATTTTGGTATATGCTTTGCCGGAAAGGTTGAGGTTATAAGCTATTTTGCGACACTGAAATTCCAGTAATCCCACCTTGCGATCACATATTCACGAAAGATGAGTTCCGGCGATTTCCCGGCTACTTCTTCAATATCCATTCCACCCTGAAGGGAATATATAATCATATTTTTAGAAGTAGAACGGTCGAGCAGAATACTCATATAAAATTCCCTGGTTTCGAATTCGCCCGGGTAATAAATATTTTGTTCCACCAAAACTTTATGTACAATTTTACCATTAGCACCTGTTTGTGGTGTAATAAGCCGCATACCCAAAATTTGACTGGCTTTTTCGCGTACATCTTCCAGCGATTTGGCAATTTTCACGCCCCCCGCTTTTCCTCTTCCCCCGGCATAAACCTGCGCTTTCACCGCCCAGCGATTGGTATCGGTAAGAAGTTGAATGACTTCAGCTGCCTTTACCGCATCTTTAGGCGTTTCAGCCATAATACCTTCGGGTATAGCAACGCCATAACTCTTTAAAATTTGTTTTGCCTGATATTCGTGAAGATCCATTGGCTAAACGATTAAAAGTTAATGAAGAAAACAAAATATGCTTTCGGTTTAAAATTTTAATTAAAAGCAAATGTAAGAAATAATTCACAAAAATTAATTAAGTTTGTCGTCGTTAGCAAAATAAATAATAAAACACGATGGAACGTATTGAAATAATTCAAGGCGATATTACTCGATTAAAAGTGGATGCTATTGTGAATGCAGCTAATACGAGTCTTTTGGGTGGCGGCGGAGTAGATGGGGGCATTCACCGGGCTGCCGGACCAGGATTATTGGAAGAATGCAGACAATTGAACGGTTGTCCGACAGGAAATGCAAAAATTACCAAAGGATACCGTTTGCCTGCAAAATACATTATTCATACCGTAGGCCCGATATGGAAAGGTGGAACTTATAACGAAGAAGCATTACTCGCTTCGTGCTATTTGCGAGCCATGGAACTGGCAATTGAAATAATTGCAAAACCATAGCCTTCCCAAATATCAGCACGGGAATTTATCGTTTTCCAAAGGATCTTGCCGCTTCCATTGCTATCAAAAGTGTAACTTCATTTTTAGCCAAAACTCTTCAAATTGAAAAGGTTTTTTTCGTTTGTTTTGATTTGAAAATCTGAAGATTTATCAGGATCTGATAAAAGAATAAAAAAATTACATTTTTCAGAAGGAATCAATCATAGAGTTTAACAAATTCGTAGGTATTCCCGGTAAAATCGAGAAAACGAATAAAATCCTGGAAATTGATTACTATGGAAGCCGTGTTAATGCAAGGATGGAAACTTATTTTGCTGGCAAATTGCAGGTTTCGTCCAAAAACAAATGAACAGCATGATCTTTATTGTTGATAAGACCAAACGGAGTAACTGAACCAGGAGTCAATTTCAGATTATCCATCAGCCGTTTATCGGAAGCAAAAGTAAGTTTGCCCTGATGCAAACGATGTTCCAGATCATGGATATCCACAAACATGAGTATATTCGAGAACCACAAGATAATGACGATTGCCTTTGTGATTACGAAAAAACAGGTTTTTGCAGTGCGTTGCTTCTATGCCCTTCCAGAATCTGGAAGCTATTTCAACCGTCGGAGCCTCGGGATGCTCGTGATATTCAAAAGGAATATTTAATTGTGAAAGAATTTGATATAGATATGGATCACCGTTCAATGGTAGGAATTTGGAATTTCGCCCTAACGTTTAGGAATAAAAATTTTATATTTATTTACTGTAAAAATACCATTCGACAACCGACAACCGGCTATCAACTATCAACCAACAACAATCAACTAAAAAAGAGCGGAAAACGGGATTCGAACCCGCGACCCTCGGCTTGGGAAGCCGATATTCTACCGCTGAACTACTTCCGCATTTGAATTGCAAAATAGTCAATTCGTAATTACAAACAAATAAAAAGTCCTGATTCCAGACACAAACAATGCAATAAAAGTTTATATTTCAAGTTTAAATTATACGGCAAATATTTCAAATTGAATTAACAATAATACCATTCCTGCATCATGACAATAAAAGAAGCCCAATCCGAAGTGGATCAATGGATAAATTCCACAGGAGTACGATATTTTAATGAGCTTACCAATATGGCTCTGCTTACCGAAGAAGTTGGCGAAGTAGCGCGCATTGTTGCCCGCAGGTACGGCGAACAATCGGAAAAAGCATCGGACAAAGGAAAAGACCTCGGCGATGAACTTGCCGATGTGCTTTTTGTGCTGATATGCCTCGCCAATCAAACCGGCATTGATCTTACGGAAGCCTTTTATAAAAATCTTCAGAAAAAAAATGAACGCGACGGATTAAGACATCAGCTAAACAAAAAATTATTTTTGTAAACATATTTTCGTACTGCTTTGTATTGTTGTATATTTGATCCCATAAAAAGCGTTTAAAATCAGTAAAAACGAAACTCATCATCCCATGAGCACTAAATTTTCAGGAATTCTTCTTTTTTTACTCTTTTCATTTACGTCTTCCTTTGCTCAAACCTATACCATCAATGGTAAAGTGGTAGATTCTGAATCCAAAAAACCGTTAGCTTTTGTAAACATTGTTATCAACAGTGGCAATCGCGGTAATGTAAGCGACATCGACGGAAAATTCTACCTGCAATCCAAAGAACCTATTAAAATATTAAAATTCAGTTATGTGGGTTATCAGCCAATGAGCATGGAGATAAGCCATACAAAAGATTTACAAGTTTATCTTAAACGAATACCCATCGAATTGCAAACGGTGGAAATACTTCCCGGAGAAAATCCGGCACACCGCATCATTCGTAATGCGCTAAATAATAAGGATGCTAACGATCCGGAAAAACTAAAATCGTTTTCCTACACTTCATACGAAAAAATGATTTTTGAACCCGATATTGATTCTTCCCAGCTTGCCGATTCGGCTAAAGTCGACACATCATACACCGCAATGAAGAATTTTATGGACAAGCAGCACATGCTGATGATGGAAAATGTTGTCCAACATAAGTTTCTATATCCCGATAAAAGCAAGCAAAAAGTCATCGCTACCCGCATTTCGGGGCTTTCTGATCCGCTGTTTGTATTCCTTGTTTCACAAATTCAATCCAATTCTTTCTATAAAGACGTCATCAAAATCCTTGACAAAAATTACATAAATCCCATCAGTTCCGGATGTCTTTCCAAGTATTTTTTTGATATTAAAGATACTCTTTTCAGTCAGAATAATCAGGATACGACTTTCGTTATTTTCTATCGTCCGTTTATCGGAAAAAATTTCGACGGTCTTAAAGGACTTTTATACATCAACAGCAATGGCTGGGCCATTCAAAATGTGATTGCAGAACCTTCACAAAATAATATTCTGGCAGACATTAAAATTCAACAGAAATACGAACGGGTTGATAGCCTTCATTGGTTTCCTGTTCAGTTGAATACCGACATTATTATAAAAGGCATGCGTGCAAACGTTTCAAAGGATACAAGCAAACCATCTTATCCTATGATATTGAAAGGGAAAAGTTATCTCCGCGACATCCAGCTGAATACCGATATCGTAAAACGCTATTTTGATAATGTGGAGATAGATGTTGACCCTAATGCCGCTCAAAAACCTGAAGAATACTGGCATACTTACCGCGTGGACAGCCTTACAGCTAAGGACAGGGAAACTTACCGAGTCATTGACAGCCTTGGCAAAGCCGAACATTTTGACCGCTATGTGAAGGGGTTTGAAACTGTATTGAAAGGCAAAATACCTTACCGGTGGCTCAACTTAGATCTGAGCAAGTTAATGCATTATAATCCGCATGAAGGATTCTATCTTGGAGTTGGCGCAGAAACCAATGACAGGTTGTCGCGTACTTTCAATATAGGCGGATACTGGGGATATGGATTTGGTGATCAAACGGCAAAATACGGCAGCAATGCCCATATTATGCTATTTCGTCCCTGGGATCTGGAAGCTGGTGCCGCTTATCATTTTGATGTTAGCGAAGCTGCAGCCACGGATGTGTTCGCTTCTCATAAACTTTTCAGTGAAGATAATTTTAGAAATTATCTGTTAAAAAAGTTTGATAATGAGGAACAGAAAGAAGCCTGGTTACGTTTTCGTACACTACGATATATGACACTTAAACTTTCACTTAGCCAAAGCACTAAAAACCCCGCAATATTCATACTCTTTCGGAAACAACCCGATGCCCAGTATTATTACTCCTCTCCAGCATTTTCATTTTACCGAACTCAATGTCGGCTTAAGATATGCCTTCCGGGAAAAATTCCTAAAAAACGCTCGTAATAAAATATCCCTGGGAACCGATTATCCTATCGTTTATTTCCATTTTACTCATGGAATGAAGGATTTTCTCAATGGCGACTTTGATTACAATCGTTACGATTTGAAGATCGAAAAATCCTTTTTTACTAAATATTCAGGCAAATCATCACTGGCACTTACAGCCGGATATATTGACGGTAAAATACCCTATGGACAACTTTTCAACGGACACGGCAGTTATCGCCCTTTTACCATTTTTGCGCCCAACAGTTTTGCAACCATGCGCATGAACGAGTTTACCTCCAACCGTTATGCTTCAGCATTTTTAACTCATAATTTTGGTAAACTACTGTTACGCCACAAAAATTTTCAACCCGAATTATCTGTTATTACCAACATCGGATTCGGCTGGCTGAAAAATGCCGGAAATCATTCGGGTATTATTTTAAAACCGTACGACAAGGGATACTATGAATCGGGCTTTGTGATAAACAAACTGATAAACTTTCAGATTTACTCCATAGGCGTTGGCGCTTTTTACCGCTATGGGCCCTATTCATTTGATAAGTTTATGGATAATCTTGGATTAAAAATAGCTATTGCTTTTCCCTTATAAAACATTCTTTTCCAAAGCCCTTCCAAAAACGTAAGAGCTTTGGAAAAGATTTTTCTTTACAATATCTTATTAGCAATATTATTTTCTCGGGTTCTCTTTGGCTTTATCGTTAGTATTGTCCTGTCTTTCTTTATTATTCCTTGATCGTTGATTTATTTTATTCGTTGATCTTGCTTTACTATCCGGGTTGCTCCGTGTTGATTCTACCTTTGGTTTTTCTGACGGTGAAGACACTTTTCTATTTGATTCCGGATTGATAGTTGATTTTCTTTGTGTCGGATTGGTAGTTGGTTTTGATTGCGTCGGCGTAGCATAACCGGTTCTGCTTTTAGCAACTTCCTGTTTTGTATTCCGATTCTGAGTCGGCGTCCCCACACTCGGAACTCTCTTGCCCGTTGATTTATTAATATTATTTGTATTACCGCTATTGGTCTTGATCGTCTTTCTTTTTTGATTTAATTCATACTTATTTCTGGCATTTTCATTTCGTTTAATAAATGATCTGTCAGGATTTTTAGACTCATAATCATTGCGCCGTATTTGATTTTGAAGTTTTTCATAAGCGTTGCTTTTTCTATCCGGAGCATATCGATACGAAGCGTTTACATTTTTATGCATTCGTATATTCTGCCGGTATCTTAATGTTGAAAAAGGTTTTCTGTGATGGTATACCGGTGGATAATAGCCCCAATAATAGGGAGAATTCCATGGTTTGTAATGTGGTCCCCAGAAAAAATCAAAAATTACGGGCGAATGGATAAAAACCGGTTCAATTACATAATCCGGACCATACATATAGGGATCGCCCATTATTATAATCTGTCTTTAGCATTATGAGCACTCTCAACATCTAAAGTGGCAACGTCCTGATACGAGTTTTCTCCGATAACTGCCTGGATTATTACCAAATAAGAACCTTCCGTTGATGCTTCTACAACTCTTAAATAATCAATGTATCCATCTCCATTTAAATCCAAATTGGAAATCTGATTAGCAGGATCATTTAAACGTTGTTCAAAATCCTCCAGATTTTTTGAATCACCGAATAAAGAAACTACCGCTTCTAAATCGAGATTATCACTTATATCATAGCTTGTGGTTTTAGCGGTTACTCTTTTCTGTGCATACGAACTGCCAAGAGTAAACAATAAAACAATGAAAAGACTTACAATTTTTGTTTTCATATTAATAATTTTTAAATTCTTACTTTAAATGTTTAGTATGGCTATTTTTTGCCGTTTATTCCGAGTACAGTTCCGGGTAATCTTGGCCACCGATTTTATCGGCTGTACTTTACAATTAAAACCGCAACTTTAACTAAACTGATTACAAATATCATTCCACAATTTTGTCAGACTTTGCCTTGTTTAATCCTTTGCCTCTTAAACGCTACCTTTGATAATTAATAACAATTTCATTATAAAATGATTACTAACGTGATAAAGATAATTTTTTATATTTTCGATTTTATTTTTATCCATTTTTTCTGTTGTTCTCCGGCAAGAAATGTCCAGGCAACAATGCGGCTTTTTTTATTTCCCTGCCCCATCGGTATAACTTTCACTTCAACAGCTTCCACTCTTTTTAGAGCCTCTTCAACACCTTTAAGACTGGATGTTTTGGATAGTAATGTGGAAAACCAAAGGCAGGATACAGAGAATTGTTTACTTTGGAAAATCATTTCTTTTACAAATCGTTCCTCTCCTCCCTCGCACCACAATTCACTGTTCTGACCTCCAAAGTTCAGGATTGGTTTGGTGATTTTTTTATGACTTAAATTGGTTAATTTACGAAGTGTCCCCGATTGCGCTTCTGCCAACGAAGCATGAAAAGGAGGATTGCAAATCGTTAAATCAAAAAGTTCGTCTTTTTGAATAATCCCAGCAAAAATGTCCTGGGGATTACGTTGCAATCTGATTTCTATCTTTCCCTTCAATAATGGATTCTCTTCAATAATTCTTTTTGCAGATTCAATGGCAGCCGTATCAATTTCGGAACCAATAAACGACCATCCATATTCTTTGTTTCCAATGATGGGATAAATACAATTTGCCCCCACACCGATGTCGAGACATTTTATTTGGCTACCCGCTGGAATCTTTCCCTTGTTAGAACTTCCTAATACATCTGCGATATGATGGATATAGTCCGCTCTTCCGGGAATGGGCGGACATAAATAATTTTCAGGTATATCCCAACAAGCAATGCCATAATAATGCTTCAGCAACGCCTTATTCAGCATCTTCACTGCTTTCGGATCAAAAAAATCAATGGATTCATCATTGTAACTATTCAACGTTACAAATGAAGCCAGCTCCGGGCAACTCTCGATCAATTGTTTGAAATCATAGCGCTCACGATGCCTGTTTCGGGGATGTAGTTCTGTTTTTTCTTTCGGATGATCTTTCTTTGCAGGAAGCATGAAACTTTTGCCGGTAATTTGGTTATTTGGATAACACTATTAAAATGTAGCGTTTTTACATTTTCGTTTTTACTACTTCCATATTATTTTTAACAAAATCATTACCAGGAGTGTTTCCACAGTTTCTGCATTTAAAATCGTACCAGCCATTTATTGTATTACATTCCTTACAGGAATAATAATCAACCATTTCGAGATACCATTTTTCCCAGCCTATTTCGTTAATACGTTCCTGCGACTTCCAAAGTTCAGCCCGATGTGGCATCTTTGATTGAAATTCTTTTAATTCTCCACACGGATATTCCTTACATTCTCCACAGAAATCAATCCCTTTATCTTTGGCACAATTTACCATAAAACAATTCGTGCAATATGCTGCTTTTGTTTTGGTACGGCATCCATTGCATCGGATTTTCTCAAAAGGTACATTTATCCTGTTTGCAATTTGTTTCAGGTTTTCCTCATTGCCTTCCTTTGTAGAATAATAAATTCCACAAGCCTGGCAAAACAATCCGCAAACTGACACAAGGTTTTTATCGGGTTTTACTTCAGTCCCTTTCATAATCTCCTTTTAATAAGAAATAATATTATATTTTGTTACGATTTCAACATTTCCTTTCAGCATTGACCAAACCGGACAATAGGTTTCTTCCGATAGTTTAATTACTTTATCCACATCTTCTGTTGTAATGTCGTTTGATTTTATAATCATTTCTAAAGTAATGGTTTTAAAGCCTGTCGGATGTTCCTCTTTTCTTATTCCTGTGGCGTTAATTTCAAATCCGGTTATGGTTTTTCTCATTTTTCTCAAAAAAAGAAGTACCGAACTACCCACACAAGACGAAAAACTTAAAAGTAATAGCTCAAGAGATGTATATCCAAGATTATCGCCCAGCGGTGGAATGTAATCAATAGAAATGGATTCATTTCCTTCTACTTTCCCTTCAAAATGAAGTTTTTCGTTTAACAGATTGATTGATGCTGTTACTTCTTTTGATTTGTCTGCCATGATTTTTAATTTTTAAGATATTATATTAATTGTTTATCGCTATTTTTCTCATACTATTTCTGAATTTGTATTAAACAACCTCCTGCAAAGCAAGAGAATTTTTAAGTTTTATTAAATATCTCATTTAAAATCATACTCATGACTTGTTTACTGCTTATCCTAAAACTTCAGGCCTAATCCTATTGAAATATTTAATACTCCATAATTTTGCGAACCTCTTTCTCCTTTTTCCCTGTCGCCTATGCTTGAACTTAACGTATAAAAACCAAATTTAAAATGTCCTCTTAGATAATCAGCATTTGCTAACAGATCCCAATTATCATTTAATGTATAGGTAAGACCCGTCCCTATATTATAAATAAATGCCCCGGCACTTACTTCACTCATTTTTATCCAACCACTACCCGAATTTGATATAAATGAAAAGGTTGTTTCTGTTTCGGTCAGGTTTGCATATCCTAAAATAAACGTCCATTAATGGATAACCTGTCGATGGGAAGATAAAATACTGGTCCTGCTAAAAAACCATAAGAATTATAATTTACCCTGTTATTCGAAAATGAAAGATTTGACATGGCAGCTATTGCATCCACTAATTTATCGGCCTTAAACTTATTTCTATTATAATAACCTTTTACTCCCAATCCAATGGATGGAGAAAAGTTATGGGAAAATAATGCATTTACACTTAATCCATTTCCGGCAAGTCCCGATTTTTCATTGGTTATATCATCTTTGGCAAATTCACCCGTAGCTATGCTTGAGCCCACTGAAAATTCAATCTTATTTATATGTTTTGGGATTAAAGAATTATAAGGATGGTTTTTTACAATTGCCGGTTTATCATAATGAATTGACTGAACATCATTTTTATTCATAAAAGTACTTATTTCCCTGCCATTTTTTGTAATCGTAAATGATACCGTTGATTTATTTTCTTTTTGAATTTTGCAAATAACCAAATCTCCATTTGTTCTTACAATAGTATCCTGAGAATAAATTAAAATTGAAACAAAAAATAGAAAAACGATTAATAATATCTGTTTCTTCATTCGTTAATAATCTTTAAATTAAAATTTGTCAGAACTTATTCTGTTTTATTAATTGTAATAAACTTATATGGCAATCAAAATCTGCATTGAATAAGTAATTTATTATTTATTCAATATTTCTCTTATTTAATAGAATAATCCACATTAACAACCACCCTGACCTTCTTAAATAAATCACCGGAACTCATTGGATAATACGCTCCATCAGTTTGTCCGGTCAGAAATTCATCTCTGTCGATGATTGAAAACAATCCCTGGCTGGCTTTTCTTAAATTACCTAACTTTGTATTACTCTCTTTCGCAAATTGTATGGCTGCATTTTTTGCATTCCTTGTCGCTTCCGTCAACATTGC